>Ga0209561_1000260_pt1 | contig 12909 bp, 8 predicted proteins | sample WorMettrBAHAMAS2_FD_187393 | JGI IMG/M metagenome (GOLD analysis project Ga0209561, IMG submission 187393) | Marine gutless worms symbiont microbial communities from Max Planck institute for Marine Microbiology, Germany - Inanidrilus... | ecosystem: Host-associated > Annelida > Digestive system >... | reverse complement strand
AAGTCGTAGAAGAACTTGCCCTGGTCGTCCGACAACCGCCCCATCATCGTTCCGCCCTCCACCGAATCACTCGGGAAACGGAATCACGATCTCAGAAACCGATCAACAGGGGTTTATCAACAGTATCGGAAGAAAGCAGACGCGGCTCACTGGTTACCCTTCCGGACAAATACGACGAAAAAGGCTGGGACTTGCTTCAAAAGCGCGGAATGCCGCGCGGAGCGTGGTTCGTCTGTCTTCATGTGCGAACCAGCGGTTATCGTCCGAATACGGTTTCCGCAAACGTAACTCACTACCGCAACTCTGAGATCGAAGACTATTTCCCGGCCATCGATGCGGTCCGCGAACGTGGCGGGTGGGTGGTGCGCCTTGGTGACCATTCGATGCCGCCGCTACCGGATATGGAGGGCGTCATCGACTATGCGGTGTCAGATTGGCGAGAGGATTGGATCGACGTTTTTTTGCTCGCCAGAAACCGATTTTTCGTCGGTGTCCCGTCCGGACCGAATGCCGTTGCTCATACGTTCGGTGTCCCAATCGTCGAAATCAACCGCTTCCCGTTCAACGATTGGCTCGCGAACTCCAACGTGATCAGTATTTTCAAGCGTTACCGCCGGATCAGCGACGGCGGCTACCTGACGATCGGGGAGATGGCGAGCCCCGCGATCCGCAGTCTTTTCAGCAAGAGCGACTTCGATGCCAAAGGCATCGAGATCGTCGACAACAGCCCGGAAGAGATTCGCGATGCCGTTGTTGAGATGATGGATAGGCGCGAGGGCGTGATCGAATACACGGCCGAGGACGACGAACTGCAGGAGCGGTTCGAAGCCGCGGTGGACCTTTTCAAGGTTGGCGTCAACATCCGGATTGGACGGGAGTTCCTGAACAATCACCGGTCCCTGCTCGGTTAGTTGCGATAAGAGCTCGGAAATTCGGCGCGGGATGCGGTGGCCACACATCATCGCCGGGCGACCGTAAAGTGCTCACATCAATTAGTGCATTGCCGATCAATCGTTCTTTCCCGCGTGCTCGGTCCGATCGCGCATCGGAACAGCTCTCGTCCCAGCCTGATTTCGAACTCTCGGCTCCAACAAACGTTTAGGAAATCTTAAGCGCCGTGAGCGACAAAAGGTCGTGGCGACGATCCAATCCGTGCGATAAAAAATACCGGCAAATTTCGAAAAGAGGCTACGATGAAAAACTGGCTCGCCACGACCTGGAGTATATCGAACCGATTCGGTTGGGGGATATACGGCCTCAATTTGATCCTCGAACTGCAAAGGCGCGGCTCACCGACGCCAATCAGCCTCGGCGAAATCACCACCGACACCCTGCCGCCCGAGGTCAACACGAGCCTGAAACCACTGATCGAGTTTCGCGAACAGAACCTTTCCCAGATGTTCCGATCGGGAAAAGTCGCCAACCTCCAGGACACCGTCGTGCTTCACGCCATGGGCAACGACATGGAATGGGGGATGTACAGCGAGGCATTTCTTGGTGACGTGAACATCGGCGTGATCTTTTTCGAGTATACCGACCTTAGCCCTTCCGCGATCGAACGCGCGTCGCGGCTCGACGCCATTGTCGCCGGATCGACATGGAACGGTGAGCGTCTGACCGACGCCGGCATCGCCAACGTCAGGACGGTCTTTCAGGGAATCGATACCTCCCTGTTTCGGCCACGCAAACCAACCGGGGCCTACGACGGGCGGTTTACGGTCTTTTCAGGCGGCAAACTCGACTTTCGGAAAGGGCAGGACATCGTCATTGCGGCGTTCAAGATATTTTCCGATCGCCACCCGGACGCCCTACTGGTAACGGCATGGCAAAACCTTTGGCCGCTGACGGCGCTGCCGTTCGCCTCGTCCCAGCATACCGAGGGCCTTCCCAACATTTTTCCGGACGGTCGTCTCAACCTGACTGAATGGATCGCACGGAACGGTATCGATCCCGATCGGTTCATCGATATCGACCTTCGTTCGAACGCTGAAATGCCTGATCTCTTGCGTGATATGGACCTCGCCGTATTTCCCAATCGCTGCGAGGGCGGGACCAATCTCGTCGCAATGGAGACCATGGCCTGCGGTATTCCCTGCATCATCGCCGCCAATACCGGACAACTCGACCTCGTTTCCGACGACCGTTGCTACATTCTCCACGAACAGGGCGCAGTCGAGACCCTCGGAGACGGCACCACGGGCTGGGGCGAGAGTTCGGTCGAGGAACTGGTCGATCGGATGGAAGAAGCCTACGAAAATCGCGACGAAGCAAAACGGCTGGGACAAGCTGGATCGGATTTCATGCGAGACTGGAGTTGGCGCAATCAAATTGGCAAACTTCTCGAATCGATTGAAGAATTCTGCTAGGAAGGACGCGGTCGATTGCGGGTGAATCTGGCCTGAATGGGGCGTGGAAACACCGATTTGAAAACAGGTAGGAGCATCGGATCCACAATGGCAGAAGACACGTCAGACGCGATCGATATGCCAGGCAAAGAAGAGGAAGAACCAGGGAAAAACGGACTGCTCGACCTGATCGACGAGGCAATGAAAGCCGTCAACGACGACGACAATGACCTTGCCATCTCGAAGTGTCATGAAGCCATCAAAATTGATCCAGAGGCCGCCGAACCTTTTTTCCTCTTAGGCCTGATTGCCAAGAATCTCGGCGAAACGGGACGCGCCATTTCTCTTCTCGAGACCGCCCACCAGATGGACCCAAATACCCGAGACTATGCCGATACCCTCGGGGTCATGTATACGAAGACAGGTCAGTTGACCGACGGTCTTTATTTCGCCAAGTTGGCGACGGCTCTTGAACCTCACCCACTTTTCAGCGTTCGGCTCCCGCCGTCGCTAAAGGACATTCCTGGTGCTATTGCGACGGCAACGCCGTCGACCCATCGGGTCGAAGCCATGCGGCTTTTCAACGTCGCTGACTACAGGCGCTCCCTCAAGGAATGCGAACTCGAAATCCGACTTAACAACGCCCGGCAGGACGTTTACGTCCTGCTCGCCCGTAACGCGATTCATCTTAGAAAATATAATCAAGCCGTGGGAGCCCTACAGGCCGCCGTCCAACTCGACGAAGACGACGCTATGGCCTTGGCTCTGCTCGCCAATGCGCTCTTGCACCTCGGGCGGTACGCCGAAAGCGAGGCGGCGGCTAAAAGGGCGATGCGGATGGTGCCGACTGACGCCGAAATCTACGGCACTGCGATGAACGCACTTTTACGCGGTCCGAGCGTCGACCATGATGCGATGAAATCTCTAGCTATCGAGTTTTCGAAAAGGTTTCGAGAATCAATAGACGACGAGTTTATGGAGCCCGTGGCGAAGGAAGAGAACGAACCCATATCCGTGGGTTTTCTATCCAACGCGTTCTACCGAGCGACGGATCATGATCTCTATCAGGGCTGGTTTGCAAAATCGGATGAAAAGCGTGTCGGCTATAGAGGGTACCAGCAATCGGTTCCGGTCGATTCCGTAACGACGACGTTCCAGGCGGGTTGCGAGGACTGGCGGGCCATATACAAAGTCGACCCTTTTACCTTGTCCCTTACGTTGCAAACGGAGGGCCTCGACGCCCTAGTCGACATTTCGGGGTTCGATGGCCCGACCCGGATGAGCCTTCCGGCGATGGTCAACTGCCCCGTCCGGGTCGGCGTGGCGGCCCTCCCGGAACCAGGTCTCGCACCTGGCATCACTCATATTCTATCTGATGAAGTTCTTGAAGAAGGGGACCGTCTTTCACTTCTCCCTGGTCAAAAGTGCGTGACAGTTGAGGGCTCGCTCTTGGCACGCGAGCCATTTGAGGGATTGACGCGCGCGGAGACCTGTCCGGCCCACGAAAAAGGGTTCCTGACCTTTGGCGGCGTGCTCTCTCTCGATCGCCTGACGCCGGACTGCGCCATCTTGTGGGGAGAGGTTCTGCGGAATCATGCCGGATCGAAACTGCTGCTGCTGGATGCGGAAAAAGCCTCCGACGATACTCGGGCCAAAGTTCGCGAGTACTTCGCCCTGGCCGGCGTGGCGGACCGCATCCTTCTGCCGTTGGACGAAGTTCCCGCCGCCCCGGAGACACTAGAGGAGATCACTGCCGCGCTGTCGCCGGTTCAACCGGCTCAGATTCAAGAGATCGACGTTCTTCTCGATACATGCCCCATCAACGGCCGAGCCGAAATCTGCCAGTCTTTGTGGATGGGCGTACCCGTTGTCACACTGCGCTCGGCGCGCCGCTTCGGCCTCCTCGGCGCCAGCATCCTGACCGCCGCCGGCCGAGTGAACTGGATCGCCGACGATCGCCAATCGTTCCACTCCATCGTCGACTCACTAGTCAAGGACATCGGAGTACTGGTGTCGGAGAGAGAGCGGTTGCGCACGGCAATTACAGAATCGGTCCTGTTCGACGTCGCAGGCGCTCGTCGTTCTGTGCGCGAGGCCCTGTCCCGAACTTGCCGGGAGGCACGGGAAAAAGGCTCGCCGGGTGAACCTGAACCACAACCCTCCGACAGGACCGAGTAGCCATGCACGACGTCGGAACCGGAGACGGCGATTTCGAGCCGGCCGCTGAGGAGTTGTTCGAGCGGAACTTGGAGGCGTTTAAGCAACATCTACCAGCGTTGCACAAGATCATCTCCGAGCACAAACCGATCTCAAAACTGATCTTTTCAGAAGACGGCGAGCCGAACGTCGATTTTCAGGGAACCCACCTCTACGCGAAAGGTGCGGCGACCACCGCTGATGAGCAAGTCAGTTCGTTCGACAGTAACGCCATGCGGTTGTTCATGGGATCGATCACGGCTGACAGTCTCGATCTGCATTCCCGCGAAGCGTTTATCAAGTTCACCGACCGGTTCGACGATAGTGGATTCAAATTCACGCACGCGCCTTATCGGGAAAACGCCTATTTCGCCATCATCCTTGGCGTTGGACTGGGCCTTCACATCCAACCGATTCTTGAACGAACGCGCTGCCGAATGATGGTCATAGTCGAACCCAACATGGATTTCCTATACCACTCTCTATCCGTTACCGAATGGGAACCGATTTTTGAACATTTTACGGGACGTGGCGTGATCGAGATCCATACAGCGAGCGCGCCCAAGATGATCGCTGACCTGATTAAACCCGTCTTCAGAGCGCACAACCCGATGAGCCTCGATGGAGCTGTCCTCTTCGAGCATTATGCGAGTACGATTTTCAGCGAGACCGTAAGAATCATCCAGAAGACGCTAAGAACGGCCGTCATGGGTTTGGGCTTCTACCAGGACGAAGTCAACATGATCTCGCAGTCCTACAAAAACTTGGAAACGGGAACGTCGCGTATAATCGCGCAAACGGGTCCCAACCCGGACGCGCCGGCGTTCATAGTCGCTGCTGGCCCTTCGTTAGAACACTTGATCCCATTTCTGAGGGAAAACCAGGAGAAGGCCGTCATATTTTGCTGCGGAAGCGCAATTTACCAGATGATGAGCCACGGCCTGCGGCCGGACTTTTACGTTTACCCCGAGCGCGTTTCGGACGGTGCAGAGATTCTGACAGACACATCCGCGGAGTACGATTTGACCGGTATCCGGTTTATCGGTTCTTCGACGGTCTTTCCTACATTGAGGGATTACTTCGAGGAATCGATCTTTTTCTTCCGTCCTGGATTGAGCTCGAATCCGATATTCGCGCAGAAAGAAGATCAAGTCTTGACGGTACCGGACCCGCTGGCGGCCAACGCCGGATTATCGGTCGCTGCACATCTAAAATTCCGAGAAATCTATTTTCTCGGAGTTGATTGCGGGAGTTATTCGAAAGAAAAGACTCATGCCAAGGGAAGCTGGTACGAAACTTTCGACAAGGTTTACCACGGCAAATATACCATCCCGCATCCGGGTAATTTCGGCGGGACCGTGTGGGGCGACGCCGTCATGCAGTGGTCGAAGGAGAACATCGAAAACCTGGTTCGCTATCGCCGCGGCTGCACATTTTACAATCTCGGACGGGGCGCCTTATTCAAGGGAACGGCGCCGAGACACCCGAAATCGGTTTCCTTGCCCGACCTCAAGAACCCGAAATCCGACCTAATCGATCGAATTGTCGATGCCTGTCCGGTCTACACACAAGCCGAGTTCGATACCGCATGGGAGAGGGCGGCGTTGATCGACCGGATGCACGAATTCTGCGAAACGATCAAGGATGCTGTCAGGCAAGACGACGATTTCGAGGAGTTCGGATACCTAAAGAGGCTTGCCGAAGTGTTGAAACCAGCAGAACTCGCGGACGCTTTGACGATGCTGTTTCGCGGTACGTTGATGACCACCGTAATCTCGTTCGAATACTACATGAACCGTGCGATCGACCGCGAGGAACGTGAGGTGATGTGGAAAATCTTCGCTGAAGAGTTTTGCGATCAGGTCGATCGCTTGGGCGAACGCGCTATCGAAATATTCACGGGTCTCGAGGACGGAGAACCGTGGGAGACAGATTTCATCGAATGATGGTGCAACGGGTCCGCGAATTTCCGTCGTAACATGAAAAAGTCCCCCAGCCCTAAGGACACCGAAAATCTGCGCAACGCGATTCGCAACGCCGAAACACTTGAGGACTGGAAAAAGGCCGACCGGCTATATGGAGAGCTAGCCGATGTCCAAGAACGCGACGCCTCAACAATAGCGCGCCACGCCCTCGCCGTTCGCAATTGCGGCGATTTCCCACGCGCAACAACGATGACGCGCAAAGCCTGCCGCATGGAGCCAGAGAATATCGAGCACCATATTCAGCTCGGCAAATTGTATCTTGAAATGCATCGCTATCCCGAAGCTGAAAGATACCTCCGTTTGGCCCACGCGATGGACCCGGACGACTTCGAAGCCCTGCGTAGATTAGCCCAAGCGCTCCAACATGAACCAGACAGCCGGGACGAGGCCGAGGAACTCCTGCGCCACGCGCTTGACGTTCACGGCGACCACGTCGCCATTTGGCAGCAACTGGGTGCGATTATCGGCAACGAGCCGAAGCGTCATGCAGAAGCGGAACATGCTTTCCGCAAGTCCCTCGAACTGGTTCCCGGCATTCCGACGACGCTTCATAATCTCGGCCTGCTGTGCCGGCTCCAAGGCCGATTGGACGAAGCGGAAGACTACCTCCTTCAGGCAGTTGAGGGTGCCCCCGAGAACTCCGGTTTCGCCTTCAGTATGGGCCTTTGCTACTACAACATGGAAAGGATGGAAAAGGCCCTCGAGTGGTGTCGAAAATCCGCTGAACTCGACTCCAAGAACGTGGCCGCCAGAGTCTACGTCGCGTTCTGCCTGTTCATGCTCGGCCGAATGCACGAAGGTTGGGAAGCCTACGAGAAAAGGCTCGATCTGACCGAGTTCAAGGGCCTCAACTACAAACGTCCGCGTTGGGATGGAAGCCCCTTGGATGGGCAAACGATATTGCTGCTCTCGGAGCAGGGGTTCGGCGATAACCTTCAGTTCGTCCGTTATGCTGAACTGGTGGCCGAGCGGGGTGGCAACGTCATTCTTGTCGCCATGGACGCTCAAGAGCGCCTTTTCGATTCGGTTTCGGGTGTATCGATGGTGCTACCGGGCTTGACCGCACCGAAGCATTTTCACCGCTACAGTTCCCTGATGAGCCTACCCTATATCTTCGGCACGACGGAAGAAACGATCCCGGCCAATGTCCCTTATCTTCACGCCCGTCCCGAGGACGTCGAAAAATGGCGGCCTCGTATTTCGTCGCGACCCGGGTTGCGTGTTGGCATCGCTTGGCGCGGCAATCCGCAGCACGTGAACGACCGGTTTCGGTCCACCTCGTTGGAAGAAATGTCGCGTCTTTTTGACGTCGAAGGCGTCTCCTTCTTCTCGTTAATGGCCGAGCGGTGGGGAGAAGAACAGGAGCTCCCGGATTGCTTGGAAGACATTGGTGCGGATTTCACAGATTTCGCCGACGGAGCCGCCGCCTATGAGCTCCTGGACCTGGTGATTACGATCGATTCTGCTCCATGCCACCTCGCCGGGGGGCTCGGCCGCCCGGTCTGGACGATGTTGCCCAGGGGGCCTGATTTTCGCTGGGGTTTGGAAGGCGAATCGTCACCTTGGTATCCGACAATGAAACTCTATCGCCAGACGTCTCTTGGTGTTTGGGACGACGTCTACGACCGAATTGAACGCGACTTGAAGGCCGCCGCCGAACGTAAACGGTCCGAAGGGTGACGTCGTTTCAAAACAGCGAAGGTGATATCAAACTCGATCAGCGAGGAATTCGCTCAGCGCCGATTTCACCATTTCGATAACACCTGACCAATCCTCGAGTTCCGCCTGACGGAATAGTCTAAGACTGTCATACCAACAGGTCGAGTTACCCTCCAATCCCCATCTCCAGTCGGTACAAAAGGCAAAAGACACCAGGTCTGAACCCCCAGTGCCCCGGCAAGGTGGACGGTAGCCGTATCAACCGAGATCACTAAATCGAGTTCTTTGACGGCCGATGCCGCATCGGCGAAATCGGAAACATGCGAGCCGATACCTCGAAGGCCTTCTGGAAGGCGGCCGTCTTCGGCGCCGAAATGTAGGCTCACAAAATCGACGCCGTCCATCGCAAACAGTGGCGCCAGTTGGTCCGGGTCGATGGAACGTTTTCGATCTTCCTTGTGGAGCGCTGACCCTTGCCAATTGATTCCGACTTTGACCTTGGCGTCGCCTAAGGCAAGTCGCAAGTCATCCTTAGTATCCGGCGCGTTCAAATAGGCTTTCCCCGACACATCTTCAGGCCCGCTCAGTCCGACGATATGTGGCAGGCTCATGAGCGGCAAAATCAGGTCGACATCGGGAACACCCTCACCCAGTTCGTACACCGGGACTTGCGAATCAGGGCTCTCGAACAATCGCTTCAACGCCGAAGGAACGAGAAGGGAACCCTTGCCGCCCCTGTCCTCGATCGCGCCGATCCACCGGCAAAACTGTATAGCGTCGCCAAAACCCTGCTCGGCGTAACAGACAACCGACCGACCTTCGAGAGGCGTGCCATCCCAAATTGGTCTGGGCGCTGTCAGTTGCGCCTTCGGGTAGGTGGGATCGTTTCGGCGCGCCTCGTATTCTGTGAAACCGGCATTCCAGTTCCCGAGGAGAAGGTTGAGAAGGGCTCGGTTGGGTTTTTCCCGGCGCATTGTGATGATCGCTTTCGATCGCCTTGTTGAATTCCTTCATGGCGGCATCATATTGGCCAGCTTCCCGCCGTATGGTGCCCATGAGATTAAGGACCATGGGATCACCAGGATTCAAACCAACTGCCTTGTTGCCATGTTCCAATGCTTGATCAATAAGGCCGAGGTGACGTTCGGTCGTGGCCACCCCGACATGTGGTGACGGTGCGGTGGGATCAGCCACAATAGCGCGCAGGTACATTTCGCGGGCTTCTTCGAGCCGGTTCTTGATCAGATATGCGTTACCAAGATTGGACAGGAGAACTGCGTTATTGGCACCCTCATCGAGGATGCTCTCCAGGAATTCGATACCGGCATCGAGCCGGTTTGTTTGGATCAGGTGACACCCGAGATCGTTTTTTGCTGAAAAATGGTCTGGATCGGTCTCCAGGATTTCCCTCAGCTGCGCCTCGAATTCATCCTTTCGACCACGTGCCCGGCAGGTGGACGCATACTGATACTTGGCCTCCATATCGGAAGCATCAACCCGCATGACCGACGCGTATTCCTGCATGGCCTTTCGAAGGCGACCCATGGTCAAGTAGACAGCGCCGAGATTCATTCGATATTCGGTATTTTCCGGAGCGAGCTTGATGGCCTGGCGTAACGATTTCTCGGCATCATTGAAATTCCCGCTGGCGCTGAAGGCCGCGGCCAGCATGTTGTGGGCTACCGCGTTGTCGGGGACGAGTTCGGTCAACCCGGCGAACACCCGAGCCGCTTCGGCATAGTCGCCCGCGTCCATCATTTCGCCACCGAGTGTGATGGCTTTTTCGACAACGATACTGAGCTCCTCGTCGAGCCCACCAGATACCAGAATATCAGGGGATTCGGTCATCGACCTGCCTCGTGAAATTGCGTGTCTATCCAGTTCATTCCTCATCCGAATCCAAAAGCCGTTCCATACCCGCATTGAAGGTATTGAGTACGTTGACTTCATGGGCGATGAGTTTCTGCGACGCTTTGAGGCCCTTATAGAACTCGCCTTCGGCGACGTGTCCGCGGATTTTGTCGGAAATATCCGTAGCACTCGGGCATGCTGCCACATAATCCTCGAGACATTTTTCGAAGGTCTTTATGTATTGGTCTTTCTTTTCAGGGAACATGTACGCGCATTGCAGGGCGAAATAGACGCGCGATGCCGGAGTTCCGCATTCCTTCTCGGTCAGGACTTCCTTCTCGCGGAGGATTGTCGCCAGATTGTGGACGACGATCTTAGCGTTGGCACCGACATTCTCGATAACGGCACCATTGATCACCATTTTCTCGCCGGACTTGAAATCTAACTTCAGAGGCACTTCGACTTTCCTTTCTTGAAGATACTCTTTACTCGAAAGCCTTTTTCAACCTGCTTTCTCGACCGAATGTAATGGCCCTTCGGTTTTAGTTTAGGAACAGAGGCGTTAACCAATTCTTGTCATGCCATTCTAGGCGGGATTCTGGCGAATTTCGACCGGCTTGGAAGCGGCAACGGGAAGAGCGGAAAAGTTGAGGAGATATCTGAAATCCAGGCAGCACCTAACAGCCTCGGAACGCGTCCTTGGCTGACAAAATTCTTCAAAGCGGCGACGGCACTGATGGTTAGAAGCCGTCGCTCATGCTTCGATGTTCACGTGTCCGGTGACGGCTTGCTCGCCGGCACTCTTCTGGTCATGCGGGCTCGACTGATTCGTGCTCTCTTCAACAGCTGGCGCCTTGGCCTTCTTTAATTCGAAGGATTCCTCCTCCTTGGGCGGCTTGGCTTGGCCCTGATCAGTCTGGATCTTGCTCGCTTCCCGTGCTTGGGCCAACGCTTGGTTGGGCCACGGCGGGGGCAGGCTATTCACTCTCGTGCTCATAATTTCCTCCTCCGAACAGTCTTAGATCTTCCCGATACGTTCGGAACTGTGACCATAGTAACAGAGTTTGTTACCGCAACTGCAGACAACAAAACTCTCACTCGCTGCCCGGATTTGGACACGAAGAGGAGAGAAATATTGCGACCCGAGCGGTCATTAGGTTCTCCTTTCTGGAGTAGATGCTATTCTGCAATTGCACACTATACCGGTTCCGGCGAAAATTTTCAACCCACAAAAGACCGCCCGTGGTTGGAACCGCCATAGTATACACCACTCTCCTTGAATAATCCGTTAATTGCCTGGCTGAAAACCCTCTCGATCGACGACCTGAAAGCGACGGCGGACTGAGAAATTTCTTCCCTTTGCGAGGGGTCAAAATTCGCCGGGTGCGTGCAATCGCCCCCTTCCGCGGTGACGTATATCGATTTTTCTTATTTTTTTTCAATGAATTAGAAGAATCCGAAAAAGTTGGCCCGCCGTTTGCTGGTATGGGGCGGCATCGTATTTTGTACGGGGATATGCGAAATGGAAGATCTCGGCATCAAGAACTCCGGATATTCGGAAGGCCTGGCAAAAGGTCCCAATGGGCGGGACAAGGCAACGGCACTCGCAGGACTCGCCAATTCCTTTCAGGACTTTCTTGGCAAGGCTGGATTGAAGCTCGATTCGAGTCTCAACGCGCTGACCGACAGCGCTGGCATCAGCGCCATTGCGCCAAGTCGCGAGTCGGCTGATTACAGCGACGATCCGCGGCCCGATTATGGAACGGACAACCGGGACTCAGGCGAACGCCGCTCTGAAAGACGAGACGATGAGCCGCGCGCGGAGGCCCCGAGAGCCAGCGCCGATGATGACGCGCGCCCAGTTCATGACGATCGCCGAGCCGATACGCGCGAGACGTCAAGGTCCGACGCCGGCGATGATTACCGTGACACCGGAAACGACAACCGAGAAACGGCAGCCGACGGTGCTCCTCGTGACAATGATCGCTCGGAAAACGCTTCGAACGACGGCACCGGTGATGCTGATGGAAACAACACAGAAAGCGGCGGCGAAACAGGAAACGGCCAGTCGGACGCCAATGCCAACAACGGGAAAAACGCTGACGCCAACGCGACCCCTGGCGAGCAAGCTGCCGTCGCTCAGGCGAGTGCCACGACCGTTAATGCCGGCTTGATGGCTGCCACCGCCATGCTGAATGGTAAGGCACAGGCGGAACAGGGGCCGTCATCCGAGACGGGCAAGGTCAACACCGCAGAAAACCTCGCCATCACAGGCAACGGCAGCGGCAAGAAAAGTTCTACTCATGGTGGACAGGCGGGTCCGCAACATTCCGCAAATATGACCGGCCAGGCCCAAGGCTCGGCCAACCAACAAACCCAGAACGCGGATGACGGCGTCATTGAAGTCGTCAATCGGGCTCAGCAACAGGCCCAACAACTGGCGAAGAACTTGAACCAGAACGATCGTGTCCAGGTCAATGTCAGCGTCGACGATGAGGGAGAGGCTTTGGTCTCCAGGCCTGGCTCAACGTTGAGTAATGCTTCGTCTGTAGCGGGCGCCAAGAGCGGTGGTCAAGCGAACGCGTCACAGAACGCGGCATCTAACCAGGCCGGCAACAGCCATAATCCGAATCCAATGGCCGCCGCCGGGCAGGCGCAGATTAATTCGGGTCAGGCCCAGGCACAGCAAACGGCTTCCGCGTCGTCACAGGTGCAAGCCGCGATCCAGGCCGGCATGGACGGCAAGGGGACACCCCCATCTACCCGACGTTTTTCAGGATTGGGGTGCGGAAAGCGGCTTTGGGGGCGATTTGGGCTTGCAATGACCGTTTCGAGCGGTCGTTTTGCCGGTTTTCGGGGTGTTTTCCGGCCTC
>Ga0209561_1000257_pt1 | contig 13079 bp, 12 predicted proteins | sample WorMettrBAHAMAS2_FD_187393 | JGI IMG/M metagenome (GOLD analysis project Ga0209561, IMG submission 187393) | Marine gutless worms symbiont microbial communities from Max Planck institute for Marine Microbiology, Germany - Inanidrilus... | ecosystem: Host-associated > Annelida > Digestive system... | reverse complement strand
CCGTCAGGTCGCTCGGATAGCGACCACCCTTGCGGTCGTAAAGCGCGCGGTTCTCGACTGTCCACATCGGGCATCCCTCCACAAAAATCAGAAGATGCCCTCTTCAATCATGACCTATTCTAAAAAACCGTTAACTTGCCGGACAGACACTTAGACCGGCGGCGCGGGATTTCCTGCAATCGCGCGACGGCGATCCGCTCTTGGCTGAGCACCATGTCGGATTGGCGCGGGTCGTCGCGCTGCCGGGAGGGTTGGGTGACTGGGCGAGGAATTGGATGCCCTGGCAGGAATGGGGCCGACTCGTCGGTGGACTGGTGGCCTGGACGGAGACCGCGGTCCGCTCGCCCTTTGCGGATGTCACCGCCACCGATCGCCCCGAGGGTATCGCGTTTCGCGTCGATGCCGTCGATGCGTCCTATGTATGGGTCTCGGAGGCGTCGGTGACGGCAACGGTCGCCGATCCGCTAGGCGAAACGCGCGTGGTGCGGCTTGATCTCACCGCACCCGGCCGATTCGAAGGCGTGGCCGCGGCGACACAGCCGGGTCGGTATGGGTGGACAATACGGGTGGGAAACCAGTCGATATCGGGCGCGTTGATCCGGAGCGGACGTTCTGAGCGCCTGGGTACGCCCGCGGCAACCGGGATCACTGAAAGCAGAGCGAACGCGCCGATGCCATGGTCCCCAGGGATTACATTCGCCGTTGTCGGAGGCGATGCTGCGGCGACACCGATCCGCGCCTACCTTATCACGTGCGCGTTGATGATCTTCGTCGTACTGCTCGTCCACGAACGAATCGGCGTGGGCGCGGCCTGGTCGATGATCCGCACGCGGATCCGCGTATGGGCATCACGGAGTGAACCTCGAAACACGAATGCCGGTATGCGATGATGTTCATTGGCCGAGACCCCATTGGAATCACGTCTCAATGACACCGGACGGCGAAAGTAAAATGCAGTCGTCCCCGTCGCTTGCGGAATCGCTGGCGGAAGCCGTTATCGCTGCAACGGATGCCAACGGCGGACGTTGGCTGTCCGAGGCGATCGGCCGCGTTGACACATGCCTTGATCCTACGGCCGATCTTCCGATCCTGTCGGCAAGGGCGCGTCGGGCGGTTGGCCAATCAACGCTGGATGCCCATGGTCCGGTCTTGCACACGTCGGACGGACCGATCCGAACGGAGGCCTGGGACGTCGGTGCGGCAGCACGGGTCGTCCTCGCGCTGAAGGTGGTCGCACGGGCAGCCGATGTCCGACAGAGTGTCGGTGCGATCCAAACTCTCTATCGGTCTGGAGACGAGAGCGAGAAGGTTGCCGTGGTCCGCGCGCTTTCGGCTTTCGGCTCGGGTGACGCGTTGAAGCCGATCGCTCTCGATGCTGGACGGACAAACAGCGTCGTTCTGTTCGCCGCACTCGCCCTCAACAATCCTTTTCCGGCCGCCCACTATACGGAACATGAGTTCAACCAGCTGGTACTCAAGGCGGTGTTCGTCGAGGTCCCGGTCCAGCATGTCTTTGGACTCGAGGATCGTACCAACCCCTCCCTGTCCCGCATGTGTGAGGACTACGTCGACGAACGCACCGCGGCGGGCCGCGGATTCCCCCCGGGCTGTGGCTTGCTCTGGCGCCACATGCCGGGGAGCGTGCCGTCGACGTGCTGTTCAAGGCGGTCGTCGATGGAGACCCCGATCACCGCGAACTGGCATCGGCGGCGATGGCACGGCGGTGCGCGACGGACATGACCCTCCGTAGGGCTATTCAGCATCGCGCCGACGCCGCGGTGGATGAGCACGTCCGGACCGCGTATATCAATGTGTTGTCGGCTGTTCCCGCGCCCTCACTGTCCAGGTGACGCCATGCGATACTTCGACCCCCACATTCACATGCTGTCCCGGACGACGGATGATTACGAGAACATGGCCGAGGCCGGCATTGTCGGTGTCGTCGAACCGGCGTTCTGGCAAGGTCAGCCGCGCACCAGCGTCGGCACCTTCATCGACTACTTCGATGCGCTCATCGGCTGGGAGCCGTTCCGGGCCAGCCAGTTCGGCGTCCGCCACTACTGCACCATGGCCTTGAACCCGAAGGAAGCCAACGACGTCCCCCTTGCCGAGGAGGTCATGAAAGTCCTGCCGCGGTATCTAGAGAAGGACAGCGTCGTCGCCGTTGGCGAGATCGGCTACGACGAGATGAGCGCCGCCGAGGAACGGTTCTTTGCCGAGCAACTGGAACTGGCCAAGGACTACGATTTGCCGGTCCTCATCCACACGCCTCACCGCGACAAGAAGCGGGGCACCGAACGCACCCTTGATCTGGTCCGCGACTCTGGAATCGACGAAGACCTTGTCATCGTCGATCACCTGAACGAAGTGACGCTGCCGTTGGTGCTGGAGACGAACTGCTGGCGCGGGCACTCCATCTATCCGCACACGAAAATGTCCGAAGAACGGATGGTGGCCCTTCTTCGGCAATACGGGCTCGAGAAGATGGTCGTAAACAGCGCCGCCGACTGGGGACGGAGCGATCCACTGAAAGTGCCGAAAACGGGCCAGGCGATGCGCGACGCCGGCTTCTCCGAGGCCGAGATCGAGCACGTGCTCTACACCAACCCGATTACCTTCTTCTCCCGGAGCGGCCGGATCTCCCTCGACGACATGGCGCCGGTCGAGATCGATCAGCGCCAGACATGGGAGGACAATTCGGTCCTGCGCGGCCAGACGCCCGTTGTGGGGTAAAACTCGTCTGGGCGGAAAGCGCCCTAGCCCTGTTCCTCGCGGCGGGCGTCCAGCAGCGCACGGTTGTAGGCTGCCATGGCGTCGCGTTCGTGGATGCAGCCGGCGAACTGACGGGTCTTGAGATCGTCGAGCACGGCGATGTGCGGCTCGCCCGTCGTGCGCATCAGCTTCAGCGCGACCTCCAACGTGTCTTCAACCGTCAGCACCGGCGGTTTTCGCCGCGCCAAGTCACCGGCAAAGACGACATCGTCGAGATCGTGCTCGAAAGCGGATTCGCTCAGGTCGGCGAGGGTGATCGTGCCGACCAAGAGACCATCATCGTCCACGACGAACAGTTCACCGGCGTGAGACGCCTGGAGCATGAATTTCAGCTCGCCCAGACTGACGGTGGAGTCGACGACTTCGCACCGGTGCGTCTTGACGGCGTCGACCCCGATTTCGCGGAGGAGCGCCGTCTGAAACCCGCCATGCAGGTCGAGACCCCGCCGCTCCAGCTGCCACGTGAAAAACGACCGGCCGTGCAGCGGACGGGAGACCAGGGTGCCGACGACCACCGCCAACATCACGGCCATGGTCAGTTTGTAGTTCAGGGTCATCTCGAACACGATCAGCGTGGTCGAGATCGGCGCACCCAGCACCGCCGCAGCGACGGCGGCCATGCCGACAATCGTATAGATAGTGGCGCCCGCGGACAGATCCGGAAAAAGGCCGGCGGCGATCGCGCCGTAGGCGCCACCGAGCGTCGCGCCGATGACCAACGACGGGCTGAAGACGCCGCCACCGAACCCAAACCCGAGGCTGATTGCAGTGGCGAATACCTTGGCGATGCAGACCAGAGCCAGCAAGGTCACCGAATGCGTCGGCGTCAACGCCGTCTCTGTAACGCCGTAACCGATGCCGAGCACTTGCGGCAGGGGCACGGCAATCATGCCGACGATCAGCCCGCCGGCCGCCGGCCGGAGCCAGGCCGGGCCCGGCAGCCGATGCGCCGCGTTTTCCGCCAAGCGGACGCTCTGCATGAACGCGATGGCGGCAAGGCCCGCGACGACACCCAGCCCCATCACAGCCGGAAACTCCCAGAAGGTCACGACCGGGTGCTCCGGAACGGTGAAGGCCGGGTAGTTGCCGAAATGGGCTTGCGAGACGAACGTCCCGACGATGCTGGCCATCACGATTGGCGCGAAGGAGCTCAGTGCGTAGTGCCCGATCACCACTTCGTTGGCGAACAGGGCTCCGGCCATGGGTGCGTTGAACGACGCCGCCACGGCGGCGGCGACGCCGCAACCAAGTAACGTCCGGCTCAATGTCCGGGTCAGGTGCAGCCGCTCCGAAACCCAGCTGGCGAGGGATGCGCCCAGGTGTACCGCCGGCCCCTCGCGTCCGACCGAGGCGCCGGCACCGATCGAGGTCGCGGCGATGATGGCGGCAAACAATCCGGTCTTTGCCGACATGCGTCCGCCGCGCAAGGCGCTGGCCTCGATGCAATCGGCGATCCCTTGGGGACGGCGCCCTGGCATCAGGTAGTACACCATCAGCCCGACGATCAGACCTCCGATCGTTGGTGCCAGGACGATTCGCCACCAGGGTTGGCCGACCGCGTAGAGCGACAGCCGCTCGGTGCCGGACCCGAAGAAGAGGGTCTGCGCGAGACTGATCCCCTCGCGGAACAGGATGACCGCGCCGCCGGCCGCGGCGCCAACGACCATGGCGAGGATGGACAGAATCAGCGTGTCATGCCGCAACAGAGTGCGGAGGGTGACCAGCAGCCGTCCAATGGTCGCGCGGAGGCCGTGCATCCGTCGTCGAGTCCGGGTTTGAGTCAGGCGTTGAGGCCCGAGTTTACACGGCTGCGACGTTTCGACCAGCGGGAGCGTCTGGCGCCGGCGGCGAAGCTCTAACCGACTTTGTCGCCGAGCGCGTAGCCGGTGCCACGGACGGTGCGGATAACGTCCTCGCCGCCGTGGGCGTTGAGTGCTTTGCGTAAGCGGCGGATATGAACGTCGACGGTGCGGAGCTCGACGTGGATGTTCCGCCCCCAGGCACGGTCGAGCAGCTGTTCGCGCATGAACACGCGATCCGGACGCTCCATGAACAATTGCAGCAGCCTGAACTCGGTCGGGCCGAGCCGGATCGGCTTGCCGTCACGCGTGACCCTGTGGGCGGCAAGGTCCATGGTGATGTCGTCGAAAACGAGTTCTTCTTCCGACAGGGCCGGACGGGTCCGGCGCAGCACGGCCCGGACACGGGCGATCAGTTCGGCCGGCGAAAACGGCTTGACGACATAGTCGTCGGCACCGGAATCGAGACCGCGTACGCGGTCGCCTTCCTCACCGCGGGCGGTCAGAAGAATAATCGGCAAAGTCCGGGTTTCATTCCGCGCTCGCAGCCGCTGGCAGACGGCGAGCCCGGAAACACCCGGCAACATCCAGTCGAGCACGATGAGATCAGGTTGCTGTTCCTCGACGGCGAGCATTGCTTCCTCGCCATCGAACGCGACGACCACCTCGAAACCCTCGCGATTGAAATTGTAGCGCAGGACTTCCGCCTGCGCGTCTTCGTCCTCGACGATGAGGATCCTGGGCCTCATCGCGCTATCTCCCTGTGGGCACCTGCTTAGTTCCACTCGGTTCGACGACAGTGAAACTCGACGCGTCGCTCTTGGGCCGGATGTCGTCGGGCATCGAGCCATGAACAACAAAATGGACATGCTCTGCGATGTTGGTGGCGTGATCGCCGATGCGTTCGATGTTCTTGGCCACGAATAGCAGATGTGTGCACGGAGTGATGTTGCGCGGGTCTTCCATCATGTATGTGAGCAACTCGCGGAACACGCTCGTGTAAAGCGCGTCAACTTCCTCGTCGCGCATCCAAGCCTGAGCCGCTTTCTCGGCGTCCCGGGCGACGTAGGCGTCGAGCACGTTCTTGATCATCTCCTGCACCAGCCGCCCGAGCCTGGCGACGGTCAGAGCCGGTTGCATGGGTGGCATCTGCGACAAGGTCAGCGTCCGCTTGGCGACGTTTTTTGCGTAATCGCCGATGCGTTCGATGATTCCGGAGGTCTTCAGCGCGGCGATAACCAACCGGAGGTCGTCGGCCATTGGCTGGCGCAGGGCCAGCATTGCGACGGCCAAATGATCGATTTCCAGCTCAAGTTCGTCGATCCTGGCGTCAGCGGCGGTGACCCGCTCGGCACGCTCGACGTCGCGGCGGACCATCGCCTCGATCGCCTCGGCAAGCTGGGTTTCGGCGAGCCCGCCCATTTCGGCGATGACGTTGTCGAGTCGGTTAAGCTGCTCGTCGAAGGATTTGACGATGTGTTCCTGCGTCATGCCGCGTTTCCCCTGGATCGTCCTGCTGCCGAGCTCATCCGAACCGCCCAGTGATATAGCCTTGGGTGCGTTCCTCTCTGGGATTCGTGAAGATCTGTTCTGTGTCTCCGTGCTCCACGAGTTCGCCGAGATGGAAGAACGCCGTCCGCTGGGAGACACGGGCGGCCTGTTGCATCGAGTGGGTGACGATGACGATGGTGTAATTCTCGCGCAGTTCGTCGATCAGTTCCTCGATCTTAGCGGTAGCGATCGGATCGAGTGCCGAGCACGGCTCGTCCATCAGAATCACTTCTGGATTCACGGCGATCGCTCGGGCGATGCACAAACGCTGCTGCTGGCCACCCGAAAGACCGGTCCCCGGTTCCTCGAGCCGGTCCTTCACCTCGTTCAGCAAGCCAGCCTTCTCAAGGGAGGTGTGAACGATCTCTTCGAGCTCGGCCTTGTGGGATGCCAAACCGTGAATCCTTGGCCCATAGGCCACGTTCTCAAAAATCGACTTCGGGAAGGGATTCGGTTTCTGAAACACCATGCCGACTCGGGCCCGCAACAGGACGACATCCATCTGCTTGCTGTGGATGTCCTCACCATCAAGGGTGATGATTCCTGAGACCTTGCACCCTTCGATGATATCGTTCATGCGATTGAGGCAACGAATGAAGGTCGATTTTCCGCAACCCGAGGGACCGATCAGAGAAGTGACTTCGTATTGGTGGATGTCGAGATCGATCCCGAACAAGGCCTGCTTGGTTCCGTAGACCACGTCCACTCCCCGCGCGGCGAATTTCGCAACACGCGGAACAGGGTTGGCAGCCGTGCTGCCGGCGGCTCCGGCAACCTCGAGTGTCGCAGCATCCATTGCCGTCACCATCGCTTTTCAAACTTGTTTCTCAGGACCACCGCCAGGGCGTTCATAGCGATCAGGAACAGGAGCAGCACCATGATCGCCGCCGACGTCCGTTCGACAAATGCACGCTCGGGACTGTCCGCCCACAGGTAAACCTGGACAGGTAGCACGGTCGCCGGATCGGTGAATCCTTTCGGGATGTCGACGATGAACGCGACCATCCCAACCATCAGCAACGGTGCCGTCTCGCCCAACGCCCGAGCCATGCCGATGATCGTCCCCGTCAGCATCCCGGGCATCGCGAGCGGCAGAACGTGATGGAATACGGTTTGCACCTGCGATGCTCCGACACCTAGCGCGGCCTCGCGGATCGACGGCGGCACGCTGGTGAGTGCCGCGCGGCCGGCGATAATGATGGTCGGCAGCGTCATGATCGCGAGCACCAATCCGCCAACTACGGGTGCTGAACGAGGGAGCCCGAAGAAGTTCAGGAACACGGCCAATCCGAGTAGTCCGAAGACAATCGACGGCACCGCAGCCAGATTGTTGATGTTGACCTCAATGAGGCCTGTCCAACGGTTCTTCGGCGCAAACTCCTCAAGATAGACCGCGGCGCCGATGGCGAGCGGAAACGACAAGACCAGCGTAACAATCATCGTGAGCAGGGAGCCCACCGCGGCGCCCCAGATGCCGGCCAGCTCGGGCTCGCGGGAGTCGCCAGCGGTGAAGAATGTCGTATTGAACCTGGTCTCGACCAGATCGCGCGCCTTCAGACGCTGGTACCATTCGATCTGCTGATCGGTGACGCGTCGTGCGCTCTCGGGCAGGTTTGCATCGATACTTCCCTTGGCGAGTTGGTCGATGTCGTCAGACATGGGTACGAGGAACTCGACTCGCTGGCCGATCAGGGACGGGTCTTCGAGAACCATTTCGCGGACGTGAAATGTGGCGCCCGGACTGATGACTTCGTACAGGCGCCGTTTGTCCCGCCGCCCGGTGACGTCCGGGAATAGTTCGCGGATCGCCTGCTTGACCAGTTTCTGATAGTTGGCCGCGGAGAGAACTTCCGGGTCGCCCATCCCTTCAGGATCGATGTCCTGCGGATACAGGGTGACCTCGAGGCGCACCATCGTTTGCGTGAAGGCGGAGAAACCCGTCCCAAAAATGCTGACAAACAGCGTCCCCAGGCAGATCAGGGCAAAGACGATCGCCACCAATCCATAAGTGCGGAATCGCTTTTCTGCGGAATAGCGGCGGCGGAGACCGGCGGCTACGGTCTCTGTCGTCGAGCGGCCGCTCATCATCGTTCCGACTCCGGGAATCGCCTGGATTGCAGCACTGTTACTCATACTGCTCTCGGTACTTGTTGACAATGTGAAAGGCGATCACGTTGAGGATCAGCGTAACGCAGAACAGCACCAGACCGAGGGCAAACGCGGCCAGTGTCTTGGCGCTGTCGAATTCCTGGTCACCGACAAGCAAGGTTACGATCTGGACCGTCACCGTCGTAACGGCCTCGAAGGGATTGGCCGTCATTTTGGCCGAAAGTCCGGCGGCCATAACCACAATCATCGTTTCGCCGATGGCACGCGAAACAGCTAACAGAAGGCCGCCGATGATCCCGGGCAGAGCGGCCGGGAAGATAACCCGCTTGATGGTTTCCGAGCGCGTTGCGCCAAGGCCGTAGGACCCTTCCCGCATCGCTTGCGGGACGGCGCTGATGACATCATCGGCAAGCGACGACACGAACGGAATGATCATGATCCCCATGACCACGCCGGCCGCAAGCGCGCTTTCCGAAGAGATCTCGAATCCGACTTGGGCACCGGTGCTGCGGAACAATGGCGCCACGGTCAGCGCGGCGAAAAAGCCGTAAACGACGGTCGGAATGCCGGCGAGGATTTCGAGCAGCGGCTTCGCAACCGAACGGAACTTGCGATGTGCGTACTCCGCCATATAGATGGCCGACAACAAGCCGACCGGTGCCGCGACACACATGGCAATCAGCGAAATCAGCATCGTGCCGACGAACAGCGGTACGGCACCGAACCGCCCGGAGCTGCCGACCTGATCCGCACGAAGCGCCGTTTGCGGGCTCCATTCCAGGCCGAACAGGAACTCGAGCGGCGGCACTTTGTTGAAGAACCGGATCGACTCGAACAGCAACGACATGACAATGCCGATGGTCGTCAGGATGGCGATCGTCGATGAAACGATGAGGAAGACCCGGACGATTCGCTCGACCTTGTTGCGGGCGCGGAGATCGGGCGTGATCTGCTGGCGGCCATACGTCAGACCGGCGATGCCGAGACACGCCGCAACCACGAACAGTGCCCCGTAGCTGATCTGCTGCAAGCTGTTGTAGCGGTCCGCCGCCGCCTGAAGCTCGGGGCCCACCTCGCGGCTGACGATGTTTCCGAGCGCCAAATTCTTTATATCGTTGATAAGTAGGCCAAGGCGCGACGGCGGGAGATTCTGCGCCTCCGGCGACAGACCCGAGACCAGCATCACCTCGACGACCTGTGGTCCCAACACGGTCCACAATACATAGATGGCGAGGGCCGGGATGCCGCACCAGGCGGCGACGTAGTAGCCGTAGTAACCGGGCAGAGAGTGGAGATCCGGTTTCCTACCGGAGACCGTGGCCACCGCCCGCGAGCGGCCCATGTAAAAGCCGATGACCGTCAGGATGGCCAGTGTCGTCAGAAGAATGAACGTCGGCATGATCTGGGATCTCGAAATGGGCCCGGTTCGTCATCGCGGCGAAATTGCCGCAACAGGTGCTTGAGAATCGTCACAAACGAACGGAAGACGCGCCAATCGAACCGAAACGCCGGGGCCACAGAACAGCGGCCCCGGCACTCCGAACCGATCACCTACATGAGGTTGTGTTTAAGGTTCTTGGCGTCGTCGTGATACCTCTTCCGCTCGGCGGCGGGCATCGGGATCAGACCCTTGTCGGTGAGGTAGCCTTCGTCACCCCAGGCCTTGTCGCTGGTGAACTCCTTGAGATAGGCCTCGATACCCGGGATGGTGCCGACGTGCGCCTTCTTGACATAGAAGAACAGCGGGCGCGACACGGGGTACTCCGCCGAAGCGATGTTGTCGAAGGTCGGCGGGACGCCATCGACCTTGCTGCCCTGGACCTTGTCAGCATTCTGGTCGAGGAAGCTGAAGCCGAAGACGCCGAAGGCGTTCGGATTGGCCTCGAGCTTGCGGACGATGAGCACGTCGTTCTCACCGGCCTCGACGTAGGCGCCGTCCTCGCGGACCGAATGGCACACGGCCTTGTACTTCTTCTTGTCGGCCTTCTTCATCGCCTTGATCCAGTCGAATTTCTTGCAGCCACCCTCGAGGGCCAACTCGGCGAAGGCGTCGCGGGTGCCCGAAGTCGGCGGCGGGCCGAGAACCTCGATCTTGGTCTTCGGCAGCGAGGGGTCGACGTCCGACCACATCTTGTACGGATTGGCGACCAGCTTCTCGGCGCCGGAGGGATCCGGGATGTCCTTCGCCAAGGCCAGGAACAACTGCTTGCGCGTCAGAGTCATCTGCGGGGCGCTCTTGGAGTTGGCGATGACGATGCCGTCATAGCCGACCTTGACCTCGGTGATTTCCGAGACGCCGTTCTTCTTGCACTTCTCGATCTCGGACGACTTGATCGCTCGCGAGGCGTTTGTAATGTCGGGGTGCTCGACGCCGACGCCGGCGCAGAACAGCTTGAGGCCGCCACCGGACCCGGTGCTTTCGATCACCGGAGTCTTGTACTTGGTGGTCTTGCCGAACTGCTCGGCGACGGTGGTGGCGAAGGGATAAACGGTCGACGATCCGACGATGCGGATCTGATCGCGCGCTTCGGCCGCACCAGCGGCGGCGACGGTCGCCAGAACGGCGAGCGCCAGGGACTTCCTGATCATGGAGTTCTCCTGAACACGGATTATTGCCACGGGGGCGGCAATTCTTGTCCAGATCCAGCCCCCGAACCTCGCGCGGACTCTAGTCGCGCCCGGAGTCCTAATTACTACATTTTTGTTACGCTTTTGTGACATCCCCTCCGGTGGAGAAGCGGGTTATCTCGCTTTCGTCCTCGCCGTTTTCATCGGTTTCGGGGCGCGCGGGAAGGAACACGGTGACCGTCGTGCCGACCCCCTCCTCACTGTCGACGCGGATCTGACCGCGATGGCGGTTGACGATATGCTTGACGATTGCCAGCCCCAATCCGGTCCCACCGAGGCGGCGTGACCGGCCTTCGTCAACGCGATAGAACCGCTCCGTCAGCCGGGGCAGATGTTCGGCAGCGATCCCTTCGCCCTGGTCGGTGACGCTGGCGGCGACACCAGCCGCGTCACTTCCCGGCATACGTCCGACGGCATTCGCTTCAATGCGGATTTCGGTGTCGGCTCGACCGTATTTGATCGCGTTGTCGACCAGATTCTGGAACACCTGCACGATTTGGTCGGCTTCGCCGATCACCGGCGGAAGGTCCGGATCGCAACTAACGACGATGCTAATGTCCTTCTCCGCCGCCCGAACCTGCAGCGAATCGGCAACGCCGTTGAAGACATCCTCCAAATAAACGATGCCCCGGGGCGGGACGTGCTCGTTGGTCTCGACCCGAGCCAGGGACAGCAGGTCATTGACCAGTCGCGACATGCGTTGAGCTTCGCTGTGCATGACGCCGAGAAAGCGTTCGCGGGCTTCCGCGTCGTCGCGGGCATGGCCGAGCAGGGTTTCGATGAAACCGATCACCGCCGACAGGGGCGACCGCAACTTGTGGCTGACGTTGGCAACGAAGTCGGCGCGGCTTTGTTCGGCGCGCTTTGCGCGCGTCTCGTCATGGAGCACGAGCACCATTCCAGGAGCATCGGTCCCGGCGGTGCCGGGCAGTCCGCCGACGTGAAGGGTGAAGCTCCTGGGTACCGGCACGGGCAACGTAATTTCTTCGGTAATCGACGGCACACCCGAAGAGACTGTTTCGACCGCCGCCAATACGGCCGGGTGCCGCAACGACAGGGCGAGATCCCTGCCCGTCGCGCCAATGCCGAGCACGTCACGGGCCTGACGGTTGATCGCGACGATTTCGCGCGCATCGTTCAGCAGAATGACCGGATCGGGCAATTGGTCGAGCAAGTGCTCGGGAAGGCCCGGCGCCGCGGCGATGTGTTCCGTTTCGTCGGTCCCCTGTGCGGCCGGCGGGCGCGTCGCGATCCACCATCCGCCGGCGACGATGGCGGCAACGATCGTAAGAGCCGGTCCAATGCCAATGAGCCCGCCCGCGGCCAGGAGTGCCACGACGGCAACGGCGGGAGCCAGTCCGAGGATGAGAACCCGAAGCTGTGGGACACGGAGCTCAGCCATCATCCCCTCGCTATCCGGGCCGATGCCCCTGGCGCGGCCGCGCGGAACCGGAAACCTGCGGCCGAAAGCGGACGGACGTGATCACTTCGCCTCCGCGGTCGGCTCCTCGGAATAGTCGGCTTCGCGAACGACCCGATTGCGCCCGCATTTCTTGGCGACGTAGAGGGCTTGATCGGCGCGGGCGACGGTTTCGGCCGGGGATTCTCCCGGCGCATAGCGTCCGACGCCGATGGAGACGCTGATCGATCCCAGGTTCTTGCCCGTCTTGCGGTTGACGACCGCTTTTTTGACGACGCGTTCGCGAATGTTGTCGGCGACGGTGACGGCGTTGTCGAGGGTCGTTGCCGGCAGCACGACGACAAACTCCTCGCCCCCGTACCGGGCGGCGGTGTCGCGGCCCTTGATGCTCTCGGTCAAGGTCATGGCGAGAAGCTTGAGCACTTGGTCGCCGACTTGGTGCCCGTAGGTATCGTTGAACTTCTTGAAATGATCGATATCGAGGACCAGCAGGCACAGGTCTTCACCGGTTTCCTGCGCCTCGTCTGCCGCGGCCGTGAACACGGCGTCGAAGTGTTTGCGGTTGGCGATACCGGTCAGGCCGTCGGTGATCGCTTCCTGGCGCACGGTCTCGAGATCCGTGCTCAGTGACTTGATCCGCGCCGTCGACTCCTCGAGCCGGTTCTCCAAAGTCGAGACCTCTGCGAAACGCTTGGGATTTTTTGAGAATGGTGATTCTCTGTGTGTTGAGAATTTCGGGGAGGGACAGATGGGCGAGAAGCGGATTGGGGAGGGTGGTTTTGCCGATGCATTCCTGGCGC
>Ga0209561_1000256_pt1 | contig 13104 bp, 14 predicted proteins | sample WorMettrBAHAMAS2_FD_187393 | JGI IMG/M metagenome (GOLD analysis project Ga0209561, IMG submission 187393) | Marine gutless worms symbiont microbial communities from Max Planck institute for Marine Microbiology, Germany - Inanidrilus... | ecosystem: Host-associated > Annelida > Digestive system... | reverse complement strand
CTTTCGCACCACCAAGGCGGCGGTCAAAGCGCATACGCTGCTGGATCTGCGCGGTTCTATTCCCACCTTCGTGGCCCTGACCTCTGCCAAGGTTCACGACGTACTGGCGCTGCACTGGATTCCCTTAGAGCCGCGCTCGATCCTGACGATGGATCGCGCCTGCAACGATTCCGATCGGCTCTACCGCATCCATCGGATTCCCGCCTTTTTCGTCGTGCGGCCCAAGAAAAACCTCCGGGTAGTGGTGATTTTTGAAGTGATATCTAGCCAACAATCGGCAATAATTCGTTATTATAGCGGTGTATGAAGAGTTCTAAACAAATCTCATGAGTTTTAACACACTACCCACAGGTCGCTGTTGCTCGCTCGGAATGACGGCCTGATACGCGCTCCAATAATCACTGAAAACGATGGCTTCTTTATAAGCAGACGGTACGCGATCCCAGAGTGTCCGACAGGTGTTTTCGGTGCGATCACCGCAGGCAGAGGCGACGATTTCTCGGGTCTCTCTATTCATGGCAATCCAGACCCAAACTTTGTCTTTTCCACGAAAGACAAAGGACCACAACTCATCCACATCCAGCAGTGGAAATCGGAATGATTACCGATGAATCCATCTACCCTATCACTTCAAAAATCACCACTACCGGTTAGCAATTGACAGCGATTCCAGAGAGATTGTCGGGATGCATGTTGGGAGTTGCGATCGTTCTGGCGCTGAGGCGTTATGGAAATCATTGCCACCAGTCTACCGTCAATGCGCTGTTTGTTACACTGATTTTTGGTCTGCATATGAGCAGGTTCTTCCCCAAAACAGACATCGAGCAGTTGGTAAAGAAAGCGGAAAACGAACCACATTGAAAGGTTCAATCTTACATTAAGACAGCGAATTTCTCGGTTAGTAAGAAAAACGCTATCCTTTTCCAAGAAGATCGAAAATCATATCGGAGCTATCTGGAATTTTATTCACTATTATAATGCTGAGATTGCTCCCAAACTTGCGATCACTACATATTAAGCACTACCACCTCCGGGCGTGTGATGAGGTACCTGCGAGGCCGCCACAGGACGACAGCCAGCAGAAAAACCGAGAGCAGCTCGAGGACCAACAAGGTAAGCACGGACTGACTGGGACGCAACAGGGGGGCAAGGACAAGGATACTTCCCAGCAGCCAGAGTACGGCGGCATCGCCCGCGCCCAGGGCGGGTAAAACCTTGAGAGCCGAAGGGTTTCCGTGTGGGGACATCGGTCGGGTCAGGTTAGCGAATTTGTCCAAAATTCCACTTAAGATTTGGCACGCTTTCATAAACACCAAGCATGACATAAGTGGCTATGGTTTAAAAGGCCATACCCACGTGATTGCCTCATTGCAGGGCATCTTGAGTTTTTCAAGATGCCCCTACACTGCCGGCGACCGGAAGGGATTTCTCCCGCCTTACCGATCTCTACACTTGCCACCGTCCCGATTCGGCTGGATACTATAACCATGTCTTTCACGACGTCTTTGACCAACCACTTCCTGATCGCAATGCCGGGCCTGCAGGATCCGAATTTCTCGCGTACGGTTACCTATGTTTGCGAGCACACGGAGCTCGGGGCCATAGGCATCGTGATCAACCGGCCCATGGACATTCGGCTGGGCGAGATGTTCGATCAGCTCGATATCGCGAGCAACGACCGGCGAGCACTCGAGACTTCAGTGTATCTCGGGGGACCCGTGCAGCCGGAACGTGGATTCGTGCTCCACTCCACCGCTGAAAGATTCGATTCGACCCTCAGTATTACCTCGGAAATCAGCGTAACCACCTCCCGGGACGTCCTCGAGGCCATCGCCGACGGCAGGGGTCCGGATCGCCGCCTGATCGCCCTGGGCTATGCGGGCTGGGGTGGGGGACAGCTCGAACAGGAGATCAGCGCCAACACCTGGCTGAGCGGTCCTGCGGACGAGGAGATTATCTTCCGCGTGCCGGCGGGGGCGCGCTGGCAGGCGGCTGCCAATCTGCTGGGGGTCGATATGAATCTGCTGAGTGGTCAGGCCGGACACGCCTAAATGGGTGTCCTGCTCGGTTTCGACTTCGGCCCGCGCAAGATCGGGGTCGCCATCGGCCAGACGATCACCTGTTCGGCCACAGCCCTCACTACCATCCGCAGCCGTCGCAACCGGACGGACTGGGCCAGGATCGAGCAATTGGTGCACGCCTGGCAGCCACAGGGTGCGGTCGTCGGCCTGCCCTTCAACATGGACGACACGGAGAGCGCGGTGGCCCCGGCAGCCCGGCGCTTCGCACGTCAGCTCGAGGGCCGCTGTGGGCTCGAAGTGCACCTGGTGGACGAGTGCCTTACCTCCCTGGAGGCGAGCCGGCGGCTCGGTCGGGGCGCAACCTCCCGGGAGGTGATCGACGCGATAGCGGCCAAGCTGATCCTGGAAACCTGGTTGACGGACACGGCGCACCCTAATCTTAGGATAAAATAGGGAAAGTTGGGTGCAGTGCAGTGCCTACGGTAGACAGGTACCCAACTCTTTGCTCCGGGAGTGGGTTCTTTGCCCTGAAGACGGGTAAGGTACTGCTGTTGGCGGTGGTAGTCGGTATCCTGCTCGCCGGGTGCGAGGATCGCACATCGGATGGGGTGTTGCGCATGGGGCTCGCCACCGCGCCGCGCAACCTGGACCCCAGGTTTGCGACGGACGCCACCTCCGAGCGCATCAACCGCCTGCTCTACCGACGGCTGGTGGAGTTCGACACGACGAGCCGGCCGGTACCTGCCCTGGCCACCTGGGAGCAACTTACGCCGACCCGCTATCTGTTCACCCTGGGGGAGCAGGGGCGAGTCTTCAGCGACGGTAGCCGGCTGGATGCCGAGGACGTCAAGGCGACCTATGCCTCGATCCTGGACCCTGCCGGCACCTCCCCGCACCGCGCCTTGCTGAGTATCATCCGGGACATTCGGACCGACGGACCGGACCGGGTCGAGTTCAGGCTCTCCGTGCCCGATCCCCTGTTTCCTGCCTATCTGGGCATCGGCATCCTGCCGGCGGCGCTGATCCGGAGCGACCACGGGTTTCAACGTGCACCCGTCGGCAGCGGACCCTTTCGGTTCCTCGATTGGCCCGAGACCGGCCGCCTGCGCCTCGAACGCAGGCGCGACCATCGGCGGTTGGAGCTGCTGGTGGTCAAAGACCCCAACGTCCGGGTCATGAAGCTGCTGCGGGGCGAGATCCACCTGCTGCAGAACGACCTGGCCCCGGAGCTTCAGGACTATCTGCGGGGACGTCCCGAGGTCCGGGTGGAGGAGATCGGCGGGGCCAATTTCTCCTATCTCGGCTGCAACCTCCAGGACCCGGTCACCGGTCTGCTCCCGGTGCGCCGGGCTATCGCCCACGCCATCAACCGGCAGGCGATCCTGCGCTTTCTGTTCCGGGACGGGGGTCGGCTCGCGGCGGCCATGTTTCCCCCAGAACACTGGGCCGGCGCCTCGGGACTTGCCGGTTATGCCCATGATCCGGCCCATGCCGAGGCCCTGCTGGCAGCTGCCGGATTCGGTCCCGAGCGGCCTTTGCGGCTGGTCTACAAGACCTCCAGCGATCCCTTCCGCGTGCGCCTGGCGACCGTCATCCAGGCCCAGTTGGCCCAAATAGGCATCCGGGTCGAAGTCCGCAGCTACGATTGGGGCACCTTCTACGGCGACATCAAAGCGGGTCGCTTCCAGCTCTACAGCCTGTCCTGGGTGGGCATTCGCACCCCGGACATCTTCCGCTACGTCTTTCACAGCGCGTCCGTTCCCCCGCAGGGGGCCAATCGGGGCCGCTATCGGAGCCCGCGTGCCGACCGACTGATCGAGACGGCACGGGCGGAGCAGGACCTGGAGCGCCAAGCCGCCCACTACCGGGAGCTGCAGGCGCTCTTGTTGGAAGAACTGCCCTACGTCCCCTTGTGGTACGAGGATCAGATCTGTGCCTACCGCAATGAGGTCGAGGGCTATCGGTTGGCCCTCGACGGCAACTATGACGGGCTAGTGGAAGTGGAACTTGGATCCGGTGCCGCAGGACCACGGACGGTTCAGCGTAGGATGCCCGTAGATCCTATGAAGGCCCGCAGCGGGTTAACCTTATAAGGGTAAACCAACAAATGGACCTATTAGTAATACGGAAACGCCCTCTTGATATTGCCAAACATGTGTCATTTCATGGATAAATAAACCCTGTGTCCACTTGTCTCCAGTTGACAAATCTTCGCTGTAATCATCACCTTCGGGATGAAAATAAATGTTCCCGTTGGGTGCTATGACCACATTCTCAGGTTAGAAAAACAGGTATTTCTTTCGGAAAATGCGAACGAGATTATAGTTGATAGCATCACCAAAAACGGAATGTGCAAGTTTCTCTTCTCCAAGAGTTAAAGACCGTTCATTTGACATTTGTCTTCCCCTTCTGGATTGATGTGAACTGAGGTGGGTACATGTGATGGGGTTCGCTGCCTGCCTGTGCGTCCCTGCACGCGGACAGGCGGCTGTATCACATGTACCTACGGACTGGACAGCGGGATCAGAAGTAGTAGTCAAAATCCCTCTCACTCCGCTGATAGCGCCGCAGGCGAAAGATGTGGGCGGGTGACGTATGGGGTTCGAGCTGGACGAAGTTGCGGCTGCCGGTCCACAGATAGCGCCGGTTGTCCAGCAGGTCGTGTACCTGGTAAGGCTTCTCCGGCGGGAGGTCGAATTCGTCGATCGGCAGTTTCAACCAGCCCGATTGGGCCCAGTTAGTATCCAGGTTGACGGTGACGATGAGTATTTCCGAGAAATCGTCACTGTGCTTGCCATAGCAGATGATGTTCTCGTTATCGACCGGGTAGAACTTCAGGTTGTTGTTGGATTGCAGGACCGCATTTTCTCTACGGATCTTGTTTACCTGGGCGATGTAGTGCTTGAGGCTGTGCGGCTCGTCCAGATTCCAGCTGCGGATCTCGTACTTCTCCGAATTCATGTATTCTTCGCTGCCGATCGTTACCGGCAGGCCGTCACAGAGCTCGAACGGTGGCCCGTAGATTCCATAGCTGCTGGATAGGGTGGCAGCAAGCACCAGCCGTACTTTGAATGCCGGTTGTCCACCTACCTGCAGGTAGTCGTTCAGGATATCCGGTGTGTTGGGCCAGAAGTTGGGTCGGAAGTATTCCTTGAGGTCGGTGGTGGTCAGCGTGGTCAGGTAGTCTTCCAGCTCCCATTTTGAATTGCGCCATGCGAAATAGGTGTAGGACTGGGTGAATCCTAGCTTGGCGAGCTGGCTCATGAGTCGGGGGCGGGTAAAGGCCTCTGCCAGGAAGATGGTATCCGGGGCCCCCTGTTTGACGCTCGCGATCAGCCACTCCCAGAAGGAAAAGTCTTTGGTGTGGGGATTGTCGACTCGGAAGATTCGTACCCCTTGGTCGATCCAGTACATGACGACGCGCTTCAATTCCTCCCACAGTTCTTCCCAGGCCGGAGATTGGAACTCGAGCGGGTAGATGTCCTGGTATTTTTTCGGCGGGTTTTCGGCATATTGAATGGTGTTGTCCGGTCGCATCCGGAACCATTCGGGATGTTCCTTGACGTAGGGGTGGTCCGGTGAGCACTGGAAGGCGAGGTCGAGGGCAACGGAGATTCCGAATACCTTGGTTTGGGCGACGAGCTTGCGGAAATCGGCCAAGGTCCCAAGTTGGGGATGGATGGCCGTGTGGCCGCCTTCCGCGGAGCCGATGGCCCAGGGGCTGCCGACGTCACCAGGCTCGGAGACCGGGTTGTTGTTTTTGCCTTTGCGGTGGGTCTCGCCGATGGGGTGAATCGGAGGCAGATAGAGCACGTCGAAGCCCATATCCGCGATGTAGGGCAGCCAGGCGATCAGGTCATTGAAGGTCCCGTGTTCTCCGGGGTAGGGGCTGCAGGAACGCGGGAAGACCTCATACCAGGCGCTGAACAGCGCTTGCTTGGGGTCGACGACGATGGGGAGGGTTTCTTTGTACCTGGCGGCGTGTTGCCGATCCGGATGGCGTCGCATCAGATCCGCCAGCTCGTCGGAGAGGGCGACCCTGATTGCCTCGGCGACATTCTGTCTATTTCCGACGGCTTCGATGCAGCGGGAGAAGGCGTCTTGATCCGCTTTTTCCACAGTTTCCACAGTGGATGCGCGCTTGGCGGCCTTTTCGACCAGGTTCAACCCGATCAGGAAATCCACGGCAACGTCCTGCGCCGCGTTGACCCGTTTTTCGAGATCCCGTTGCCAGGAGGCGAAGTCGTCGATCCAGGCCTCGATCGTGTACTCCCAACGCCCGAGCCGGTTCACTTTGAGCTGCGCCTGCCAGCGATCGTTGATGTCGTGCTCCATCGGGGTTTCGGACCATTCGGATGCGGTTTCCTCCTTGTAGAGCAGAACGGCGGCCAGGGCATTGTGGCCATCCACCACGATGTCGGCGGTTATTTCGATGTCATCGTCTACAATGCGCTTGATCGGGTATCGTCCGCCTTCGACCCGGGGTTGCACTCCGCTGATCTGGACTCGATTGCGACGTTTGGCCGGCAGCTCCTCTTCTTGTTCAGGGGAGGAGGGTACATCTCCCGTCTCGAGCGGGTGCTCGGCCTCCGCAACGGAAGGCGCGGTTTCCGGTTTGGGAGAGGAGGGTGCCTCTGCCGTCTCGGCCAGGCGCTCAGCCTTCGAAACGGAACCTGTGGTTTCCTGTTCGCGGGTCACGTCTTGCTCCCCCTAGCTTTGAGTGTTTGCTGGTAGAAACCGAGGGTTTGTGCGGCAACGCTGGCCCAACTGAAGTGCGCTTCGACCCGTTTTCTAGCCTGTTTTCCCATTTCACGGCTTGCTTCCGGAGCGCGCAGAAGCTGGTTAATCGCGGCGGCGAGGTCCGCCGAAAAGCGTTGCGGGTTCGCCGGCTCCACATCGGTTTTGCTGCGCGGGTCGATGGCGACCAGAAGACCGGTTCGCTTGGGAATCACGACTTCGGGAATACCGCCTATCTGCGATGCCACGACCGGCGTCTCGCAGGCCATGGCCTCCAGATTGATGATGCCGAACGGCTCGTACACGGAAGGACACACGAAGACCGAGGCCTGTGAATAGAGCGCGATGATTTCTTCCTTCGGCAGCATCTCCGGGATCCAGATAATCGGGTTGGCGGTATGTCTTCTGGCCTCCTCTACTGCCCGCTCCATCTCTTCGCCGATCTCCCGGGTATCGGGAGCGCCGGCGCAGAGGACGATCTGTACCCCCGCATCGATGGAGCGGATGGCATTGACCAGATGGATGATGCCTTTCTGGCGGGTGATGCGCCCGACAAACAGCACATAGGGTACCTCGCGATCGATACCATGCCGGTCTAGGACCTGTGGGTCGACGGTCGGCTTGTATTGATGGAGGTTGATGCCGTTGTGGATGATCCCGATGCGTTCCAACGGCACATCGTACAGTTTGTGGACGTCCTCTTTCATGGAGCGGGATACGGCGATCACTCCATCCGCGTTTTGATAGGCCGTGCGTTCGACCCATGAGCTGGCATGGTAAGCCGTACCCAGCTGCTCGGCTTTCCAGGGCCGATGCGGCTCCAGGGAATGGGTGGTCAAGATCATGGGGATCTGCAGCAGCTTCTTGACCAACATCCCGGCCAGATGGCTATACCAGGTATGGCAATGCACGATGTCCACATCCGCCATCTCGCCGGCCATGACCAGGTCATTGAGCATGGTTTCGAGAAACTTGCGATGACGGGGGTCTATGGTGTGGAAGTCCTGCGCCGGATGTACTCCCGATACCGAGAGGTTATCGCGTTGCTCTTTCTGCTCGCCGAAGCACAGGACTTTTACCGCGTGCCGCCTCTGGTCGAGTTTGCACAGCTCATCGGTCAGGTACTCTACGCTGACACCCGCCCCTCCATAGACATTCGGAGGATATTCGTTGGTGAGAATGCCGATTTTCATGACATAGTCCTCGACCGCTGGGAAATACGAACGCCTCTGATGGAAATTCTTTTTTGCTGCAAAGGCAAACGCCAGTCAACGCAAATCAATCCACGAATCATTTGCGTCCATTTGCGTTGATTGGCGGCTAACGCTTCCGTGAAGGTCCTGCTCGCTCGATGTTATCCGTGGCTGGGAGCCTTTGTACCAGGTCGTCGGATGTTTGATCCGCTGCTTCGCCGGCCGCCGGCTTATCCGGGTCTTCGTCGCCCGGTATTGCGTCTGCGTCTATCGTGGCCGGCTTGGGCTCAGGTTCGGGTTCGAGCTTTAAGACGATTCCGGCCAGCGGCGGCAGGGTGATGACCAGGGAGTTGGGTCGCCCCATCCACTCGATCTCATCGGTCCGGAGTATCCAGGCACCGTTGCCCATACCGCTGCCGCAGTAGTCCGAGGCGTCCGAGTTCAGGATTTCTTTGTAGATGCCGGGCGCGGGTACTCCGATCCGATAGTCCGTGCGGGGAACCGGGGTGAAGTTGAGCACCATTACCAGGAAGTCTTCTCCGGCCCGGCGCAGATAGATCAGGATCGAGTTCTGGGCATCGTGGAAATCGATCCACTCGAAGCCCTCCCAATCGAAATCATAGCTATAGAGGACCGGATAGCTCCGGTAGATCCGGTTAAGGTCACATATCAGCTTCCGCACCCCTTTGTGGGTCGGATAATCGAGCAGGTACCAATCGAGGACGTTGGCGCTGTTCCACTCATCACCCTGTCCGAATTCGCTGCCCATGAAGAGGAGCTTTTTCCCCGGATGGGTAAACAGGTAGACATAGATCAGGCGGAGGTTGGCGAAGCGCTGCCAGTCGTCCCCAGGCATTTTGTAGAGTAAGGAGCGCTTACCGTGCACCACCTCGTCGTGGGAGAAGGGCAACAGAAAATTCTCAGTAAAGGCATAGAGCATACTGAAGGTCAGCATACCCTGGTGGAATTGGCGGTGGATGGGTTCGTGTTCGATGAAGGCTAGGGTGTCGTTCATCCAGCCCATGTTCCATTTCAGATCGAACCCCAATCCGCCGAGGTAGGTGGGCTTGGTGACTTGGGGCCAGGAGGTGGATTCCTCGGCCATGACCAGCACCCCGGGGACCTGGGAGTGGGTGACCTCGTTGAGCTCGCGCATGAAGTCGATGGCCTCCAGGTTCTCGCGGCCGCCGTATTTGTTGGGGATCCACTGGCCCTCTTCGCGCGAGTAGTCCAAGTAGAGCATGGAAGCCACGGCGTCCACCCGAATGCCGTCGAGGTGGAACTCTTCGAGCCAGAACAGGGCGCTCGAGATCAGGAAGTTCTTCACCTCGTAGCGCCCGTAGTTGTAGATCAGCGTGGACCAGTCCAGGTGTTCGCCCAGGCGCGGGTCTTCGTGTTCGTAGAGGGCGGTGCCGTCGAAGCGGGCCAGGCCGTAGGCGTCCTTCGGGAAGTGGGCCGGCACCCAGTCGAGGATGACGCCGATGCCGTTTCGGTGGAAATGGTCCATGAACCAGCGGAAATCGTCCGGCGTGCCGAAGCGGCTGGTGGGGGCGAAGTAGCCGGTGGTCTGATAGCCCCACGAGGCATCGAACGGGTGTTCGGTTACCGGCAGGAGCTCGATGTGCGTGAAACCCAGGTCCTTTACATAGGATACCAAGCGTTCGGCCAGGACCCGGTAGTTGAGCAGCTCGCCCTCCGGACCGCGCTGCCAGGAACCCAGGTGGACCTCGTAGATGGACATGGGTTCGTGCAGCCAATCCTGCTTGGCACGCTGCTTGAGCCAGTCGGCGTCGCTCCATTTGAACTCGGTCGGCGGCTCGACGATGGAGGCGGTACTGGGACGTACCTCGAAGCGGCGACCGAAGGGGTCGGACTTGAGGAAGATATCGCTGTTCTTGGCGCGGATCTCGTACTTGTAGACAATGCCCGCCGGCAGGTCCGGTATGAAGAGCTCCCACACCCCGTTGCCGTGGACGCGCATCGGGTGTGCCCGACCGTCCCAGCGGTTGAAGTCCCCGACGACGCTGGCGCGCTCGGCGCTCGGGGCCCAAACGGAAAACAACACGCCGGCGACGCCGGCAACATCGTGCACTCGCGCTCCGAGCAGCCGGTGAGCGTGCCACAGCTTGCCCTCACCAAACAGGTGCATGTCGAAGTCCGGAAGCTGGGGCGGGTAACAGTAAGGGTCGTGGGCGATGTGCTCACGGTGTTCGTCATCGCGCCAGATGATCCGATAGCGCTCCGGCACCTGTTTGGCGTTTCCCTCCCATTCGAAAACGTCTGTCCCCTCGATCCGCTGCAGCCGGTGGTTGCCTTCAGCGATGCTGACTTCCTCCGCGTGGGGCAGAAGCACCCGCACCCGCACCCGCCCCTTGTCCTCGTGCCGGCCGAGCAACGCGAAGGGATCGTGATGGCGGGCCTCGACGAGCTGCTGCAATGCGGGGGAAAGTTCTGGATTGTTCATTAGGATCGTACCTCGTCCGGACCTGAAGGCGACGGCTTGCGCGTCAAGTCGGTAATAATCACATAATTTGCGGCGGAAATCTGCCCGTATTCTCGATCACGCAGCCAAGCCGCATATCTCACCTGCCTGCGGGCAGCCAGGCCACCCCGGTGAGATATGCGGGCTGGGATGCCGTCTTGGGGCAGGAACATAGACAGGCGAATCCCACCACCAAGCGCTCGGCACCGGTCGCCGTGTCGACCGGCCGGCTACTCCTTCCGCTTGACGATGATGCCGTCTCCGCGCTTCCCTTCGACGATCACCACCTTTCCCATGGTGGGGTGGCGGGCAATGGATACTTTAAATGCCGGGCGCTCCTTGGCGGAGATGATTTCAGACTCTTCCTTAATATCCTGTAGGATCTGGGGTACGGCGTCGAAAAGACGCATCGGGAATGCTCCTCTTGTCGTGTTCGTGAGTAAACTTCGCCCCTGCTGACGGGGACCTTTCGTTTGTCCATACTACAACTTGTCTCCATGCGAGCGAAGGGGATGGAATCTCCCGCAGGGCGAGTGCGTGTAAATTACTTTGTCAGTTAACAGGTTGCCATACGAGCTACCAGTCGCCGACTGCCAACCGGTGGCAGACAGGTAACCCGACAAAAACCGCTTGAATCCGAAGATTGCATAGACTTCCACAGCTTTTTTCGTTATCGAGGAGGGAGGGAAGGGTATACTTCGATCGTGTTTTCATTGCATCTGCTACACCATGAATCTCGCTGCTGAAGACATCCGGTTCATTAAGGAACACCTCGGGGAGTGGCTCGCCGAGCAGTCGCTGGGCAAACCGCCGGCGGTCTATGAGATCGAGCTGCGGGAGCGGATGGTGCGGGTCGAGGAAGAACTCAGGCACCAGCGCGAGCTGATCAAGACCATCCTAGAGCAGATGGATAAGCGCTTTGATGCCGTCGACAAGCGATTCGAGGCCGTCGACAAACATTTCGAGGAGCTGACAAGGCGTATCGACCACTTCATGTTCTGGTCATTTACTATCACCCTGACCGTAGGCGGTCTCGTCGTGGCGGCACTGAAGCTATTGCCTTGAGCCGAAAGATCGGAGGGGATGGATCGTATGTCAACTGCAGCTGCCGACAACACCATGAATCTCGCTGCTGAAGAGATCCGGTTCATCAAGGAACACCTCGGGGAGTGGCTCGCCGAGCAGTCGCTGGGCAAACCGCCGGCGGTCTATGAGGTCGAGCTGCGGGAGTGGATGGTGCGCGTGGAGGAAGAGCTCCGACACCAGCGCGAGCTGATCAAGACCATCCTGGAGCAGATGAAACTGAAGCTACTGCCTCGAGCTGAGGAGCTGTAAGCCGTCACAGGTTGAACCGAGAACGGCCTCGAAACGCTACTCGCAGGTGGCCAAGCTGCCAGATGAGCCGAAGCCAGCACGCACCGGGAAGCAATCAGCGAGAGCACCGGTGCGGCCTGCCGGGGTGAGAGCGGATGGCGCGCAGCGACAGACTGATTGGGAACCTGGGAGATCCGACGTGCTGGGGATCGTAACCCGGCCCGCCGCACGTCGGAAGTCGGAGTGGTCCAGAGTAGTGACGAACCGGGGTAATGCATGGGGAGCGAAGGGGCCATACGGTTGTCCTGTCGAGTTCTCAGAAGGAGGCGATCTGCTTGTTGGAGCAAACCCGAACATTACAGAGCGAACGCATGTCGAACTACCGTTGGCGTTTGAGGCCAACGATAGGGGCTTGCCGGAGGCGGTCTTCAAGCTGAGGAAGCGATTGTACATCAAAGCGAGGCAGGAGCCGCGGTTCCGATTCTATACGTTGTATGATCGGATGCTGCGGCCTGACGTGCTTGCGGTGGCGTGGGACCAGGTGGTTGCGAACGACGGTGCACCTGGGGTGGATGGCGTTCGGGTTGAGGACAACGAGAGCGCCCCCGGTGGTGTCGAGCGGTTTGTGGAAGAACTGCGCGACGACCTGAAGCACAAACGCTACCGCCCACAAGCGGTGCGGCTGAAACTGATCCCGAAGGCAAACGGCGGGCAACGTCCGCTGGGTATCCCGACGGTCCGCGATCGGGTGGTCCAGACGGCGGCTAAGCTGGTCTTGGAGCCGATCTTCAAGGTTACTTCGACACGATCCCTCATCATCAGCTGACGGCCTGTGTCGAGCGACGGATTGCGGATGGTGCGGTACGCAAGCTGATTCGTCAGTGGCTGCGGGCACCGATCATGGAAGAACCATCAGACCGACATCAACCACCGAGGAAGGTCAAACGACGGGCCGGCACCCCGCAAGGGGTCGTCATCAGCCCGCTGTTAGCCAACCTGTATCTGCACTGGATGGATAAACGCTTCCACGGTCCGGAAGGACCGATCCAGAGGACCGGGGCACGGCTGGTGCGGTATGCGGATGACTTTGTCATCCTCACCCGTTATCAAGGGCGGTGCATAAGCGACTGGATCGACGCCACCGTGGAAGACTGGATGGGCCTGAAGAGTAACAATCTCCGGGCGAAGCCGGGGGCTTTCGTTTGTGAGCCGCTCAAAGCGGCTTTCGGGAGCGCGAACGCGACCCCACCGATTTGCTGCCGCCTAAAGGCGGTCAATCAGCGCCACAGATTCAGTTGTTCAAGTCGCTGATCTTCCGCCTCCTGATGTCGGATGTACGCGCGGATCACCCGCTCAT
>Ga0209561_1000255_pt1 | contig 13104 bp, 10 predicted proteins | sample WorMettrBAHAMAS2_FD_187393 | JGI IMG/M metagenome (GOLD analysis project Ga0209561, IMG submission 187393) | Marine gutless worms symbiont microbial communities from Max Planck institute for Marine Microbiology, Germany - Inanidrilus... | ecosystem: Host-associated > Annelida > Digestive system... | reverse complement strand
GGAGGCCGGAAAACACCCCGAAAACCGGCAAAACGACCGCTCGAAACGGTCATTGCAAGCCCAAATCGCCCCCAAAGCCGCTTTCCGCACCCCAATCCTGAAAAACGTCGGGTAGATGGGGGTGTCCATTCGGTTCAGGTTCTCCCATTGCACACAGGCTTCCGCCTGTTTACCAAGCGGCAGTCGGTGGCGGCCGTGGTCATTGGAGACCCTTCCCGCACCTTGCGCCTGAAGAACGAAGACTTGCAGATGCTCTACGGACTGACCGAAGCCGAAGCCAATATCGCAATCCGCCTCGCGATCGGGAAACGCCCAGCTGAAATCTGCGCGTTGGAAGGCATTTCCGTGAACACCCTCAAAACTCACCGCAATCGCCTGTTTACGAAGATCGGGGTCGAAACCCAGGCGCAACTCGCGCACCTGCTGAACTCATTGTAGACGGCCTACCAAAAGATATCCGGTGCAAAGAGGCACGAAATCGTCCTTTCGTTATTTCTTCATCAGCCAACCTCAATCATCCATCAGATCAATCCCCAACGCCTTGCCGCGCTCTCGCTTCCTGGACCGCTCCAACTGACGCTCCTTCTGCAAACGCCGGGCGCGTTCTAATTGCTCCTTGCGGTCATTGGCGAGGCTGCTGCGGCGCATGGCCTCGTCGGTCAATCGGGACAGCGCGCGGGAGCGGCGGCGTATCTTCGTGACGACGATACGGCGCAGGCGCTCGCTGCTGCCGACGCTTTTCTCCAGCATCTCGAAGTCCCGCACGGCCAGCTTGGTCTTATGGCGGGCAAGCTCCACCTTGTGCTGGACATGGTCCAGCCGGTGCATGGCATCGCGATACTTCCCGTAGCGCTCGGTCAGATAACGCGACAGGCGTTTCGCCTCCTTCTCGTCGGCGGCAAAGTCGCCAAGCAAATGCGGGTTCTTGTCCACCATGTCCTTGACCGCCTTGATACCGTGTTTTCGTTCCAGCTTGTCCCAGGCGGCCCGTGCGCGTTCGGGATCGCGGAAGACCTTGCCGAGAAGGTCGAAGAAACTCTCCTTCCGCCGCGATACCCAGGCTTTTTGACGGGCGACGGACTGCGCAGCGCCCCATTCCCGACGCTCGGCATTTTTCACTCGGTTACCCGCCGTGCGATGCGCCGCCTCCACTTGGCTCCAATAGCGGTAATCCATATCGGCGGCATCGGCCTCGAGAACAGGATCAGCATGGCGGGAACCGCCGTGGTCGGGCTCTGACCGGTCAAGGATTTCGACTGTCCGCCGCTCCTTGTCCGTCATGCCCTCGGTGTCGGGACTGCGATGAGGCTGCTCCCCTCGTGCGAGTTCGCCGGCACGGCGGATCATATAGCCGTCGAACTTCTCATCGAAGCGAGCCTCCAGGGCCTTCATACGCACGCCCTTGCCCATCTCCGAAAGCTTGGCGAAACGCTCTCCGTTGGTCAGCACGAGGCCTTGACCTTTGCGCTCCAGGGTCAGGCCGCGCACCTCCAATCGCTTCGTCAAATCGTCCCAGCTTTCCGCCTGTCCGAAATCGTCATAGAGCCGTTCGCGAAGGGACTGAATGGCGTCCTTTGAGAACGGCGCCTGCGGTTGCCGCCCCTCCCGCTTGGCCCGCCAGTATTCGGCATCCGATACCGTGCCGCCGTCGTCGAGGTCATCGACCCGTTCCATCTCCCGCAGGAGCTCCCGGTCCTTCAGGATGTTCAGGCCGTATTCCCGCGCCCGCTCGCGCACGATCTCCTTCAGCCGCGTGCCGTCGCGGTGGCGGTCATAGGCGATATGCTTGGTCGGGTGAATGCGATTGACCAGGAAGTGCAGGTGCGGGTGATCCGTGTCCTTGTGCGAATAGACCAGCGCCTGGTGCTCGGTGAGCCCCATGTCCTCGATGACCTTCTCCGCGATCTCGCGCTTCACCTGCTCCGTCACCTTGCCCGCCGCATCGTCGGCGGGATCGAAGGTGACGATGAAGTGATAGGCCGGTTGCTTGCACCGCACCGACTTCGCCGCCGTCGCCTCCATGACGGCGGCGGCCGCGCGTGGGTCCGTGGTCTGAAGATTTCTGGCGGTAACGAACTCCACCCGGTCAGGCGAGAGGTCCTTGACGCGACCGGCGAGATACAAGGCCGAGGCCTTGAAGCTCTCGGGCTGGCGTTTCGGAACCTTAAACCGCATCCGAATCCCCCCCATTGGGAGCGGGGGGTTTCGGGGGACGTTCGGCGGCCTTGTGCAGCGGCTCAAGAACGTCGCGCAGGATGCCGATGGTCTCCTTGATCTCGGCGTCCTTGATCTCCTTTCCCGAGTTGGCGCTCCGAGCCAGTGCGTTGACCACATGCCCGGCGGCGTTCAGCCGCTCCATGGTTCTCGCGATCAGCGGGATCAGGTCTTCGCGTTCCATCAGCCGCTCGACCATTTCGCCGCCCACGTAACGCGCCCACTTGCCGAAGGTCTCGTCCTCCAGGACGGCTTCGAGCTGGGAGAAGTTCGTGGCGATGGAGGTGAGCTCATACAAGAGCTCGTTGAAGATCCGATCCCGCGCCGGCTTGACTTTCGGCTTTCGCCCGAACAGCACCTCCCGGGCGTAAGTCGTAAAGGGCAGCCCGGCTTCCGCCGCGCGTTCCTTCAGCTCCTTCATCTCGGAAGGCGTCAGTCGGACGCGCAGATACTCGCTGCGGCGCTTCTCAGGCTTCAGGGGCGGACGCGCCATGACCGAAATCCCCCTGCTGACAAATAAGCCTCGCAGAGCAAGATGGCGCCGCTTGAGACCTCCTTGGATGGTCGAATGCCGGGCCTGTTGAAACCCGAAAACCTCCTGCCGACCGGTTGCGCAGCACCTCGGGCCGCCGGCAGGCGGGCCAGGTCATCGGCAGAGTTTTTGAGGTACAACATCCATCTTGCCTCCCGAGTGTTTCATTAACCCCTCTCCCCTATTATGGGGATCGCTTGGCTCGGGAACAAGATTATGACGCGTATTCAACTACTTATATCGGATTGTGTCAACAGATTTCGGCAGAAATCAGCGTACTTCAACGGTTGTCAACAAGCCTCAACACGGCTCAACGGCATTGTTCGACAGGCATGAAAAAGCCCGACGCCGGAACCAGTGTCGGGCTGGCGGGCGGTGTTTAGTCCGGAAACGCATCCGGGAAATTCCAATAGTCCATATCGGCAAGGCCGTTCCGCTCAACCACATCGTTGGCGGCTTCCTCCACCGTCTTACCATCGGCGTAGGCGTCGCCCACGTGTTTCCAATCGCCGTCTTCCGGGTCGGTGGGACCGCTGTACCACTCCTCGACCAGGACATCCACGGCAGCCAGATGTTCGTCGACGGTCAAATCCGTTGACGTGCAATCCATTGTCAAAATCCTTTCGTTAGTTTTTGTCCGTCCCGAAGGACGCGACACGAAAGGCGGGAGGCATGAGCCGCCGACGTCACGGCCAACACGGTCCCGCCCCACGGTACGTGGGCGGGAGTGGTGCGGGCGGCCATTGACGACAAGGCGCCGAGCGTCAGGGAAGCGCCATGACCTTCGGGCGACAACGCGAAAGGTATGAGATGGGCGCTGGAAACGCTTGGCCGGCTCGCCGACCCTGTGATGCATAACCGACAAAGAGCGCCCTGCCGTCGAAACGACAGGGCGCAATACGTCAGTCGAGCGGAATTTCCACAGCCTCAGAACCGGCCCAACGGAACTCGGTGAGGAAGTAGCCAAGGCGATTGACCACTTGGAAACCACTGACGACGGCCACGGTGTCGTCGTCGCCTTGCACCAGCGTCCAAACGCACCCCGGCGTCGCGGCTGCTACCGTTTTCAGTTCGTCACCAAAGGTCTCGAACATCAAACCGTCAAACGGAGCGTCCGGACGGTGACCATTTATCACTGGGCGATAAGTTTCCGCCCATTCGTCAAGGTCCACCGGCGGCGTCGGTTCGACCTCACCGACAACGTACGTCGCCAGTTCATGCTGGTCGCCATCGGCGGAACCGGCATCCGGCTTTTCTCCGGCAAGGAAACGCGCCTTGGCCGCCTCTTCGGGATCGTCCGCGTCGTCGGATACGTGGTACCGGTATACGGTGAGTTGCTCGACCGTCACCGCGACAAGGCGCGGAGCCTCAACTGCCTTGAAACCGGTTGTTGCGTATTTGGTAAATGCGTTCATGAAATTGTCCTTTCTGTAATTCGTTAAATCGCCGGTTTGCGAGGCCGCCCGCCGGTGGGCGGCCTCGGAACCGTGGTCGTTATCGCGACCAGATGAGGGCGTGCTTGCCGTCCTGTTCGACCAGGTTGGCGTAGATGGCCGCGACGAAGCTCGGGTCGTCGATCTTGACCGACAGGTACGGCTTGCCGTCTTTCTTGCTGGTCTGGGACCAGGCCGCGCCGATCTCCGCATTGCCGGACTTCACCCGATAGTCGGGTCCCTTGTCGCCGGTCTTCTCAGCCGGGACCAGCGTCACCTTGTTCGCCTTCAGGCTGAGCGTTTCGATGCTGCCGTTGTAGCCGTTTTCGGTCTTCGTGAATGTGCCGATGGTTGCCATTGTCTAATCCTCCTTTTCGAGTTCTGGAGGCCACGACCGCCGTGGCCTTTCCATGGCCAACCGAGGGCGCCGGTCCTAGACGGCGGATGCACCCGCAAGGCGCGGAGCGCGGCACGCGCGAGCACGACGAATAAGTGGCCGAAGCGGAGCGCGGCACGCGCGAGCACGACGAATAAGTGGCCGAAGCGAAGCGCAGGACGGCAAGCGCCGACTTTCTTGTCTCGCGAGGAATGACCGATCCGGGGTCCCCGAGCGGCCTGCCGCTTGGGGTGGTCTGTCAGGGGAAGCAAAGTCGAAGCACGCCGTTGCCTCCGACGACGCCGGCGTCATGTGTGCCATGGAGGTGAAAGGCCAAGGGGTGTGGCGTTCGATTCGGGACGAAGGAGGTTCTTACAAGGCTACTGTGGGCATCGGGAAAATGACCGAAACAGCCATCGGCGTACCGGGCGCGAGACGGCAAGAGGAAAACTCGGCAGCTGCCTTCCCGACGCCCTTGGCGACAACCGGAACCGAAAATCAGGGGAAGACCGATGACAAAAGCAGAAATGGGTTTCTTCATGGTTCCGGCGCAGTGAAACCGCCAACGCGATGCTGCCGGTCGAGTCTTGGCGACCTGCGGCATCGGTGCAGTGTCGTCCGTAACAGTGACATGGTCACTCCCGATATTTCTCTCCACAAGACAAAAGCCGCCCCCTTCGGGAGCGGCTTGATCGCTATTCGCCCTTGCGGGCGTAGTATCAATCGACGGCATCTTTCCTCAACTCTTTCCGCCGAGAATATCGCAACAGCGGTCGATCATTCGATAACCACGCGGGACGACGAATACGACGACCTGGATCGCCCAATATACGGGAAACACGTTCCACGTGGTCAGGTAGGCTTCCCAGGAAGTCGCGCCGGCGTCGATCTTCCTTGTGTAAACAAGGAAAGCCGCAAGCAGACAACAGGCGGCCGACATTCCGAGGAATATTCTCGCCTCATCGGAGAGACAGAAATCTCCTGATAATCGGTCCAATGCGGCCCCGATCCGGACGCTGGCAGCAACATGAAGGTACCAGACGGCCAGGAACAGGGCCACCAGGGAAACATGTCCGGCGACCTCGCTGCCACCGATGAGCGCCGCGCAGACAAGTACGATACCGAACAAAATTAGCGTTAACGATCCGTACAATCCCCAGCGCAATACAGCTATGTGGTCAAGATTGACTTTAATGATTGTCATGGTGGATTACGCACCCGATGCGGGCGCGCCTTTCTATGTGGAGGATGGTTGGAAAACGAAGGAAGAGGGAAGCGCGACAGCAGGCACAACTGTGCTGCTGGAAAAAGGAACCATAGATTTTGCTTCAAATGTGGTTCTGGGAATGCTGCCCCCGAATTTCAACCCCCGCCCATGAGCCAGACGACGAGGAGCCCTTTCGGACCGTCATCGATCCCGACCGAAGAACAGCCGGTCGCAACCCACCTCCGATCAACGGGGGCTTACCGCAGACACCCCAGGCACGTCAGGCGTAATTTTCATCGAGAGTCATAAGGGGAAAGTACAATCGGATTGTTCTATTCCTGCGCTGGCCTCGCCGTCTGCATGGGCGGTGGGGCTTTTCTAAACAGCCCTCCCTGGCTGGCGGGCGGGATTTGGCGGAGAACATCTGATGGGACGGTGTCAAGGCACGTTTGAAGTAAAGTCGGCGAGAGCACTCATCTCTTTTCCTCACTCCACGTCTTGTTGAGACCACGGTCGCACCATTTTCCCTTGGCGGGTCGGCGCGCCGGTTCTCTCAGGTCCGATAATGTCACCTTTAATGGCGCGACTCTGGTATCATGTTAAGAAAACAAGAAACTGGGTATTCAAATGAAGAAGGAACATGATCAATCCTCTTTGATGGCATTTTTTGAACTGCAAGAGACCAATCCCGCCCTGGCCGCGGCGTGGAAGGTCATCGAGCCGCACATGGATGAACTACTCTCCAGGTTCTATGACCATGTCGGCAACCAGCCGGACTTAATCCCTCTCCTGAACAATTCAAGCCGGAGCGTCGATACTCTGAAAGATGCGCAACGCCACCACTGGCAAGGCGCCATGTGCGGCGCGCTGGATGCGGAATACTTTCAACGGGTCGCCTCGATGGGCCAGGTCCATGCCCGGATCAAGCTCACTCCCGACTGGTTCATGGGCGGATATCTGATCATCATCACACAGGCGCTGCCGCATTTTCTTCATGCGGGACGACAGACCGTGTGGCGCAAGAAAGCGGATATTCGGCAGGCCGAACAGGCGCTCGCCATTTTCATTCGCTTCGTGTTCTTCGATATGGCCCTCGCGGTCCAGGCCTACGACAACGTATCGGTAGAGTTGCTCGAACACATCACCAAGCTGATGAACACCACCAGGCAATCCACCGAGGAAATCGGCGCGCGCCTGGAAACCACGGCCGCCGCCACCGAGGAGATGAGCGCCTCCATCGATCAGATTTCCCAGGAGGCCGGGCGCAATAGCAGTTTGTCGGCCAGCGCGGCCGATCAAGCCGACGGCTTGCGGCAGCAAATGCGAGAGGTGGGACAACTGGCCGAAAACATCAACGACCTGTCCGAGTTGATCAAGGACGTGGCCGACCAAACCAATCTATTGGCCTTGAACGCCGCCATCGAAGCGGCGCGGGCGGGCGACGCGGAGCGTGGCTTCTCGGTGGTCGCCGAGGAAGTCGGCAAGCTGGCGACGCGGGCCAACGACAGCGCTAACGACGTTGCCGACCAGGTCAAGCATATCCATCACCAGATCACCGCAGTTACGTCCCATGTAGCCGAGGTCGCCGAAAGCATCGCCCAGGTCCGCCAGGGCAACAACAGCATCAGCGCGGCAGTGAGCGAACAGAGTACGGCGGTCGGCGAGGTCTCTGTGGCTATCAATGCCATCACAACCAATGTCGCTGAGATGATCGATGTCGCCGAAAGGGGGGCGGGATCGTAAGGCCAATCCGGGTAGCGGTGCCGTTTCCCGGGCTGGCCAGCTGGTTGGCCGTGATCTCATCATTGGCCACCAGTGAGGTTCGTTCGTAAGACCCGCGGGGAACACCACTCCGCGCCTTACTCGATTATTCCGTCGAAAAGGCGCCGGGCTGGACGCGCCGTCAACGCGACTCGCGGACTCGCAGTTCGATGATCGCAATCACCCTGAAGCCGGCCTCGGCGGGATAGTCGGCGTCCAGCCGCTCTTTCGCTTCGGTCATGGATGCCGCATGAATCTCGACATAACGCGTATTGGCCCAGGTGTCGTCGTAAGCGGTCGTGTTTTCCTCACCCGCGTCCAGGAGTTTCCGGATACGCTCGTTCACGATGCGCACCTCGAAATGCCGGCGATTGCGGCCGTTGCCGGCGTTGTTGTTCCGTTCCATGCACAATGGCTCCTGTCATTCTTCTTGTTGGCTTATGTCCCCCATTGCAGGCCCGCTGCCGGGAATACCTGACAGACAGGGGGCTCGACGACAATTCGCTCGACAGGCTCACCGGTCGGGATCGGACGCGGGCATGACCTCCGCCCCGGGGCGGAGGTCAAGGCCGGTCTCAGCGAGATGCCGGCGGATTGCGGCCATCGTCATCGTCGCCAAGCATGGACCGCCCGGCGTTGCCGACGTAATAGTTGCGCCCGACATTGACGCGCGGTGCCATGTCCCGATAGACGAGGCGATCCGGCGCGCGATCGGCGAACACGGCTGCTATGCTGCGCAGCAGCCCCCTGCCTCCCGGCTCCATGTCTTCCAGGTCGCGGACCAGGGTCCGACTGGCCTGCGCCAATCCGCCTTCCGTATCAACCGCTTCCAATTCGCCTGCCGTATCGGCCGAGGCCAGCCGTGGGGAGGAGTAGGTCACGGTCAGTGCCGCGGCGTCGAACGGCACATCTCCCGGAACGGACGGTACTTCCCGGGCAACCTGCGACAGCCGCACCTTGATCGCGCGCTCGCTGGTCACGTCTCCGGCAAGAAGGAGGCTCGGCGCAATGTCGGCGGTCACCATCGCGGTATCGTCGGCCAGCACATAGTTTGCGGCATCGGCGCCGCCCAAGGTGATTCCCGTGATGGTCACGGTCTTGTCGTTGCCGACGGTCTCATCCGCAAAGGCGCCCATCGCGGTCGCGACCCTCAGAGTGTCTCCCGCAACCATGCCGGTGAACCCGGCCCCGCCTGCATCGAGGGTCGCCGCCGTGGTCCTGTCATAGACCTTGTCGGCCGCGGCGATGCCGGTGACGGCGCTGATCGGCGCCGCCGTCACATCGAGCGTGCCGCCGGTGTAGTCGATGTCGTACACGGACGAATAAAGCTCATCGCCGGTCACTGCATAAGCGGTGCCGACATTCTTGCTGGCGATCACGGAATCCCGGCCGAGAAGCAGGACGGGGTCCAGGATGCTGCCGTCGAGCGTCGAATACGTCACCCCCAAACCGTCGGTGGTGCCGTCATAGACCCGGCTGCCGCTGTTGGCGACGACGGCCGCGGGGGACAGGAAGCTCCGAAGCGAGGGGTAAGCCTGGCCCTCATAGACGCGCCAGGCGGTGTCCGTGCCGAATTCGGCATCAATATCCCACCCGGCGTAACTCTCTGCCTGTATCGCTTCCGCGGTCGTCAGGCCGCCGTCGGTGATACCGGCCCCGCCCGTGACCTGCCCGGTCGCGTCCATATCCCAGTAGCTGTTGCTAACACTGGCAGAGGGCGACATGACGTTCGCCAGGCCACCGACGAAGCTGCCAGAGCCGGTCACGCGACCGGTCGCGAAGGCGGAATCGATGGATGAAGATGCATTAAGATGTCCGACCAAGCCACCGACGCAGCCGTAAGGGTAGGTGCCGGCTACGTTACCGGTCACGTCACCCGTCGCGTAGGCGTCACTGATGGTGGTTACGTGGACACGCCCGACCAGACCGCCGACGGAGTGGCCAGAGCCGATCACGTTGCCGGTGGAAAAGGCCCGCGTAATCACGTTGCCGGAGAAGGCCGTGTACCCGACCAGGCCGCCAACGTAGTTGCCGGCACCGGTCACGTTTCCGGTCGCGTAGGCATCTTCGATCACGGTGGCGTTCAGCCCTCCTCCGACCAGGCCGCCGACATAGCCGGCACCGCCGGTTACGTCGCCGGTCGCGTAGGCATCCAGGATCGAACTGGAATGTGCATATCCGACCAGGCCACCAACGTAGTTGGTACCGTTCGCGCTACCGGTCGCGTAGGCGTTGGAGATCCGGGTGGAGGCTATCGCGGAGCCCGCCAACGGCCCGGTGAAGATCGACCCCCGCACGCTGCCGCCTGTCAGACCCACATTGCTTACGCGCGCACCGCTGAGCCGGCCGAACAGTCCAGCCCCCGACATCGAGCGGTCGATGGTCAGGCCGGTGATGGTGTGCCCCAGTCCGTCGAAGCGGCCGGTGAACGGTGTTGTTAAATCGCCGACCGGCATGAATCCCTCGCCGGCGTTCCATCCGGCGGTCGCGGCCGCATCGATGTCCGCGCCGAGCACATAGTTCCCGGCCAAACCGCCATTCATGCCCTGAAGGTCCGCCGCGGAGGTACTGTCCTCGGCGCCGAGATCGGTAACCACCGTCCAAGCGACGGCGGCATCGGCGCCTTCCCGCGTGGTGAAGGCACTACCTGCAGCCAGATCGACGGGCGCGTTGACGAAGACGCCGCCGCCGGCATCGGTGCGGGCGTATTCCAAGGTGAGATTGCCGCCGCCGGAGGCGTCCATGCGGTTGTTGATGAGGATGTTGCGGTCCGCGGTCAGCGTCAGGGTGTTCGTGCTCCAGGTCACCTCGTCATCGACGAAGATATCCCCGTTGCCGGAAGTTCCCGCGCCGTTGGTCTCGATGGCGATGTTGCCGCTAGCCAGCTGGGCGGACAGGGCCGCCCCCGTGATGTCCCCGCCGCTCGCGGCGATGGTGTAGTCGTCCGGGTCGATCAGCCATGTGCCTGCCGAGCCGTCCGCGGACAGCGTGCTCACGCGCGCGCTATCGGCGATGTCGACCTTGGCGGCGGAGGTTTCGATGAAGCCGCCGTCACCGCCGGCACCGGTCGCGCCGGCGGCAAGCCGCCCGGCCAGATCGACCGAACCGCCGGCCATGTCGCCCAGCACCAGGATCGTGCCGCCGTTCTCGCCGACCCCCTTAGCACTCGCTTCAACGTTGCCGGCAAGGACAACGTCACCGCCCGTCACCTCGACGGCGCCGGCCCGCTCGCCGGAGGCCGAGATCACGGCCCCCTCTTCCAGTTCCACGGTGCCGCTGCCGGACAAACGAATGACACCGCCCGCGTCGTTAGCCGATGCGGCGCGTACGATGCCGGAGACATTGACGGAATGGTTCACTACGTCGCGCGCGGCCGTCGCGGCCAGCAGGACGCGGCCACCGTCGGCGAAGATCCCACCCGTTTGCTCGACAAGGGCCTTGATCGGCGTCCCGTCAGCATCGACCAGGGTCTCGGCAAGGGCGTCACCGGGCGCGAAGCTCAGCAACCCGTCGCCGTAGAGATCCAGCGAAAAGCCCCGGCCGGAAGCCAGCTCCACCTGGCCCAGGCGGGCCGCGATCGTACCGATGTTGCGCACATGCGGCGCCACCAGGGCGGCCAGCCCGGCGTCGCTGACGGCAATGGTGCCCTCGTTGACCACCGAAGCACCGGCAGCGCCCTCTCCATTGAACCGGACGGTCCCGCCCGCCATGAAGGCGGCGGTGTCGAAGTCGTGGGTCGTGGCGACCAGGCCCGCCGCATCGACGGTCGTGCCCTTGGCGAACAGGACGCCGTTGGGATTGATCAGCACGACGCGTCCATTGGCCTCCATGCGGCCGAGAATGCGCGACGGATCGGCGCCCGTGACGCGGTTGGCCGCAATCGAGCCAGCGTCCGGCTGGACAAAGCGCGTGGTCTCGTCGGCATCGATGGAGAAGCCCCGCCAGTTGATCACGGCCCGGTCCGTACCCTGCGTCACCGTCAGTGTCTTGCCGTTTTCCGAGATCGTCGCGGCGCCGCCAACGACGGTGCCGCCCGCCGGGTTGGCAAGCGCCGGGGCAGCACCTGTCACCGGTGCCATCACGAACGCGCTTGCGCCGCACAGGAGCAAACGCTTCACAGTCATCCAATTACGTCGAATCATTTCATGTCATCCTCCATTAAAAGTTCACGGTTATGCCCAGCAGGGCGCGTGTATCCTGATCGCCCCCTTGGTCGGTGGGGAGCGTCAACTGCCGGGCGACCTCGACAAGTCCGGTCACCCTGTCCGTCCATTTGGTGTGCAGGCCGATCCCACCGGAGCTCGCCTTGCGCGTGCGCAGGTCTCCGGCTAGAAGGGAGCCCTTCTGGCGGACCATGCCGCCGTCCACGAAGGCATAGGCCCCCGTGCCCAGGCCCTCCCGAAGCGAGCGGTCCCAGCCCGCTTTCAGGCTCGCCATGGCGCAATGGTCGCCCGACAAGTCGCCGGCATCGTAGGCGCGGCCGTAGCGGCGCCCGCCGTAGGCGCACTCGGCGGCGCTGAACAGGCCGCCGGGACCCATCGCCGCCTGGCCGCGAAAGTCGAGCTGCAGGGAGACGGTACCGCCGGCGAGGTCGGACATGGGCTGCCGCCGTTGGACATCCAGCAGGGCGGTGGTATAGGTGAGCTCGCCGTTGGCCCGGCTGTTGCCGGTCGCGCCCATGACATCGATGCCCCGGGCGACGCCGAGCCGCACACTCGTGACGGCCTGGGTCGCGTCGGCGAACTCGTAGGAGGCGGAGGCCTCCAGAGACCGCAGCCGGTCGCTCGACAGGCGGTCGTTGAGAATCTCGGAGCCCGTGTCTGTCAAGGATGCCGCGAGGCCGACGTTCAGGTTGCGCGCCCGCGTGCGGACGACGGGAACGTCGAGCCACAGACTGGCCTTGCTGGATTTGCCCTCGTAGGAAAGGGAGGCCAGCAGGTCATCGGACGGGGCGGTGCGGGAATGCCGGCCCGACAACCCCAGGCGCAGGCCGCCATGCCCGACGGCGGTGGACAGGCCCGCGAAGACGCTCCAGTAGTCATCGCTGGCGATGCTCTTCCAGCGGCCCGCGCGCACCTGTCCGGCGGCGCCGTCAAAGCCGTTGACGAGCAGGGTTCCGCCGACCGAATGGTGCCCCAGCGACGCGGGCAGGAAACTGTTGTAATCGGCGCTCGTGCTCAACGTCGGGCGCTTCGTCACCTCGATCCGGAGATCGGCGCCCCCGAGCCTGTCGGGCGCTGGCGACAGGGTTGCCGCCGCGCTTAACCCCGGCAGGTCATTGATCAGAAGCAGGGCGCGCTCCAGTTCAGGCATGTGAAGCGGTCGCGACGCAAGGACCGGAGCCGCGAGCGCCTGCAGCCGGCGGTGAACGGCGCCGCCCTGCTCCACGTCATCGCCGGCATAGACGATGCGGTCAACGAAACCCTCGACGACGCGGATCGTGACGACGCCGTTCTCGCAGGAAACCGAAGGGCCGGCCCATGCCGAAACGCACGGTCCGGGCCAACGCCCGAAAATCAGCGGTCCGCGCCGCCGTCGAGCATGTCTTCGCCCACCAGAAGGACCGCATGGGGCTTTTTAT
>Ga0209561_1000254_pt1 | contig 13127 bp, 8 predicted proteins | sample WorMettrBAHAMAS2_FD_187393 | JGI IMG/M metagenome (GOLD analysis project Ga0209561, IMG submission 187393) | Marine gutless worms symbiont microbial communities from Max Planck institute for Marine Microbiology, Germany - Inanidrilus... | ecosystem: Host-associated > Annelida > Digestive system >... | reverse complement strand
AACCAGCGAAACCGCCAACCAAAGCCAAAAACCGCCGCAGCATCTGCCAGTGGCGGCGAATAAACGTCCGCTCTTAATAGAAGCGGACGCCCAAAACACTCTTTCGGACGAGTTTATCAACGATATCAGGGGATCCCCGTCCCGCACCTTGCGGATCAACGGCTCGCTGTCCTCCTGATCCTTGACGGCCTGCTCCCACTGGGTGACGTATTCGCGTTTATCTACCCGCTCGCCTTCTGGTCCGACCTCGACATAGGTCACCGCTTCCAGCCACTCGTCCTCAAGGCCGAGTTCGACCAGAGTGCGCGGGGGCGTTGGACCCGTGTCAGGACCGCCAGGCGCGGCATGCCCGCCACCCCGCCCGGTGAACACATTGGTGTCGCTGTCGTTGAAGTATTTGTGATTGCGGAAGAAGTCGTAGATGACGAACCGATCTTTCCCAATGTGAGGGGCAGTTCTCGTGCCACGACCCCGCAGCTGTTGATACAGGATGGGGCTGCGGACGCGGCGGCACATGACGAGGTGCAGGACCTCGCGGCAATCGAAGCCGGTATCCAGCATTCCGACGCTCACCGCAACCTGGGGATAGTCCTCCTGCTTGAACTTGCGGATCAACTCGTCGGCATTCGCTACATCGCTCGTGATGACCTCCGCGTACTTTCCTTTGTGCTCGGGGTGCAGTTCGTTGAGGTACTGGGCCAGTCGGGCCGCATGATGTTTGGTGATCGCGAAAACGATCGACTTGCCTGGGCCGATTTTCTGTTTTGGAGCAAGTTCCTTGTAGGTGTCCCAGGCCAAACGATCGAATTCCCGCATCATCAGGCGGTTCGTTTCTTCGTTGGTCCATTTCCGCTCGAACTCAGCCGGATCGTAGTGATCTTCGTCTTGGCCGGCGCCCTCGGCGATCAACTCCGTAATGCCGGTGGCAAATCGGTATGGCACCAGAAAGCCTTGCTCGAAGGCCTTGGTGATCGGGAAGGCGTAATCAGGGGTGTCGTCCTTGCACTGATAGAAATCAAAGGTATTCCGCTCGATGTAGACCGAGGGGGTCGCAGTCAAGCCGATGTGCAGGGCATCGAAATGGGTCAACGACGTTTGCCACGCTCCATAGATCGAGCGATGACACTCGTCGGCGACCACAACATCGAAGTACCCGCTGGAGAAATCCTGGTGGTGCCCGACCATGGTCTGGAGGAGGCAAATCGTGATCTGCTTCTCCTGGCGCACCGTGCCGGGGCGGAGCCAATAGCTGCCGTACTGATCTAGAACGTCCTGAACCGCCTCAAGCGCTTGCTTGGCAAGTTGTTCGCGGTCGACCAGGAACAGGATGCGCTCCGCGCGGCCGGCTTCGATCAGGCGCTTGAGGTAGGGGCAGATAAGGTCCGTCTTGCCCGTGCCCGTGGGAAGTTCGATCAGGAAACGCCGTTTACCAAGTTCGAGCGCATGGTCGAGTGCCTTCATGGCATCCTGCTGGTACGGGCGGAGCTTTCTCTGCTCGCCCTGGCGCAGGTAGTAGTCGGGGATGGTGACGGTGGCGAGCGGCTTGCGTTCTTCCCGCATGTGGATCAGGCGCTCAAGATCGCGCCGCGAGTAGAAGGCGTTGACGATGCGGGCATCGTCGTTTGTGTAGTCCCAGAAATAAATGAGATCGCCGTTGGTAAGGAAGATGAATGGTGCCTGGAGTTGCTTGGCGTAGGGAAGTGCCTGCTGCTTGGCGACGTAAGGCTGAATGGCAGACCGCTTCGCCTCGATCACTGCGAGAGGACGACCGTTCTGGTCCAGCAAGACGTAATCGGCGCGACCGCCACCGGACACCGACTGTTCAGTCAGCACCTGGGTCTTGTCCGCAGGATCCCATCCGGCCTGCCGCAGCTGGTCGTCGATGAGGATCCGCGCATCGGTCTCTTTCGTCTTGTCCGTCACTCTCTCACCTGTTCGTCACCGTCGATCCGGCGACCCTATTCGAAATAGGACGCCAAGTTGCGCCCTCGGAAAAACACTTCACACACCAAGCGGCCTCGATCGACTCGATAAGCGTCGCCCAGTTCCACCTTCTGGTTCAGGATCAAGCGCGTCAACTTGTCCTTGGCGGATTGTCCCGCTCGTGATCCCATTTCGGCGGCGTCGTAGCCGGCCGGGCGAATCCGGTTCCCCGTCCCGCCGTTCCATTTCCAACCGGGGTCCACGTCGAAGGTATCCCCGTCCACGATGCTGACGACTTTGAATTCGGCCATGGTAGTTGCTCCTTTCCGAGCCTATGAGATTGATGCGGTTGCCCACATCTTTCGCAACGACCATGCCAAATGGGCACCTCACGACATGTTTCTATGTTTTTCAATCTGTTAGATGAACTCCCCCTCTCTACGAAATCCGAACAACCTTAAACCGTGGTTGAAGATTTTTCAACTCCGGTTGATCCGATCTACCGTGCTGCGAAGAAATTTGTGTACGGCTTGCGGCGACACGCCCAGCAACCGCGCAGCCTCGCTCTGGTTCCCCCCGGCAATTTCCAAGGCGCGGAGCATCAGTTGTTTTCGCGCTCCCCCGATAAAACCTTCCAGGGAGAAGCCTTCGTGCGGCTCGGGCAGCCCCTCCAGGTCGTCGCGCCCGGCGATGGGCTCCGAGATCAGCAAATCGTCCGCATCCAGCACATGCACTCTCGATAACCGAGCGGATCGTTCAATGGCGTTCTCTAAATCCCGGACATTTCCTAGCCAGTCGTGACGTTCCAGTCTGGACAGTGCTTCGACGGTAAGCCGCTTCGGATGCCGCAGGCTACGATTCACTTGGTCAAGGACGTGAAGGGCTATCTTAGGAATATCGCTCCGACGGTCCCGAAGGGGCGGAATGTCAACACGCCCGACTTCCAGGCGGTAATACAGGTCCTCTCGGAAATCCCCTTTCTTGATCGCCTTTCGAAGGTCTCGATTGGTCGCGGCAACGATTCGCGCATTCACCTTCTGACCGCGCCTCGCGCCGACAGGTTCGACAACGCCATCCTGGAGCACACGTAAGAGCTTGGCCTGGACCGGTAGAGGCAACTCCCCGAACTCATCAAGGAAGAGGGTTCCGCCATCAGCTAAAACGAACTTTCCGTCCTGATCGGAAACCGCCCCTGTGAATGCGCCTCGTTTGTGACCAAAAAGGATGCTTTCAACTAGGTTCTCGGGAAGTGCGGCGCAGTTGACTGCCACAAAGCGCTCAACGGGCCGCTTGCTCAGCCGGTGGACAAGACGCGCGAACATCTCCTTGCCTGTCCCGGTTTCTCCCAGCAGCAAAATAGGGACGTCGGAGTCCGCGAGTGCGCCAATCGCCTTTAGCGGGCCGGCCATGGATGGATGGTCCGCAACTAGTCCAGTTTCCCGAACGGCCGTCTTAAGATCAGGGAATTCGGACGTGGGGACCTCGTCAGGGATGCCCGGGCCGCGTCGCACCACCGGAAAAAGTGGTGAGGTCACGTCCACTTCCGAAACCAGAGGGGTGTTCTTATCGACGAACCGGGGCGGGCGGGTACTGAGAAGGTGAGCCGGAATTTCGCCGCTTGCTGTCAAAAGAACCCAAGAAGCATGCATCTGCGGCGTGCCTGAATTGACGCCAATAAAGAAACGGGCTGCCGACAGTTCGGCTTGGATCTCGCGAAGGTGCTGACGCAGCCCCTTCAATATCTCTTCATAGTTCGTTGGATCGGTTAGGGGAATGTCTCGCCGTTCGGTCTCTACGGGGGCATGTCTAGACGCCAAGGCCGCCAGGGTCTCGTTGGTTTGCTTTTCAGTGTTGGGCGTTGAAAAAAGGACGACCTTGTCGAACTCCCTTGCTTCCAGCAGGGACAGGATCGGTCCTGGCTGAGACTGTTCTCCGACCAGCCCCTGACTGAATGGGTCGTGGAATCCCACGAACGAAAGGAGGACGTTCATATACTGCTTTCCGTTAAGCGGCCTTCAACCCAGGTTTAAGTGAGCCTATCACCGCGTTTCATGGATTGCCAGAGATACGGAGAGGAAACTGGAAACCCTGAGGGGTGAGTGTTTGACGGATATCAATTACCCCAGTGCATCTCGAAGGGAGCCAGCAACAGCGTTGGCGGCGAGTTTCACAGGATCGGCGGCGAGGTGGGCGTATCGCGCCGTGGTCTGTACCTGCGTGTGGCCGAGCAGCTTGCCGATCATCGGAAGACCATGCCCGGCGGACACGGCAGTGGACGCGAAGGTGTGGCGAAGGTCGTGAATGCGCACGTCCCCAATGCCGGCACGCTTTCGGATGCGCCGCCAGGGCGGCTGGAGATCAGTGAGATGGGCGCCCGGATTTTTCCCAGTGATGACCCAGGGGTTGTCTTCGGCCCGCTTGACCTTGCTGAGCACCTGCAGTGCGGGCGCGCCGATGTGGACGGTCTTCGCACCAGTCTTGGAATCTGGAAGGTGGAGCGCCGATCCCTCGAAATCGACGTAGTCCCACTTGAGGGTCATGATTTCCGACAATCGGCACCCGGTGAAAATCAGAAGGCGCAGGGCATTGATGGCCGATTGGCTCTCAATGCCTTCCTGTTCGCATTGCCGCAGGACCTCTCCAAGCCGGGCAAGTTCATCCTTGGTCAGATAGCGCTCTCGTTTCTTCTCGGGGTACTTCTTGATGTGTCGGCAGGGATTGGTGCCGTCGGGGCGAAGCCCCCAGACCTCGGCCAGGTTGAATGCCTTGGACAGGAACTGAAGGCAGCGGTTGGCCTGGATCGGGGTGTGGCGGAGGTCGTGATGGAACTTGGCGATGTCCGAGCGCTCGACCTCGCCGACGCGCAAGTGGCCTATCCGGCTCCGGATGTAGGCCTTGGCGTAGTAGCGGTAGCCGACGACCGTGCCGGGTTTGCAATGTTGCGCGGCGTGCTCGTCGATGACACGTCGGCAGAGGTCGTCGATGGTGAGTTCGTTCCGGGCTTTCTCTCGGGCGCCCGCCGGATCGTCGCCGTCCTTAACTCGGCCGAGAACCTTGATTGCCTCTCCGCGCGCTTTCTCGGTCGTGAGGATGCCGTGGAGGCCGAGGCTCATGCGTCGGAATTTCCGACCGATGCGATACTGGACCAGATAAGAGCGTTTGCCGCTGGGCAAAATGCGAGCGCCAAAGCCGGGGATTTCGCTGTCGAAAATGATGTAGTCCTTGTCTCGAACTTCTGCGGACTCAACAAGGCGTTTGGTGATCTTGGGCATGGGGCAGGGGCCTCCTTCGCCTGGTGGTTTCGATTAACTCGCTGCGACCCGCCGATAATCCATGGACTCACCATGGACGCATGAGGGCGAAAGTCACCGCGCGTTGGTTCGAAACCACTAGAAGCCCGGTCCGTCATATTATCAAGTAATATCAACGAGTTAGCGAATTTCTGCGCAATCATTCGAAGCCGCGAGAACAAACCAAGAATCGTCTCATAACCTGAGAGTAGTAGAGCGAAATCCTGCGGGTCAGACTGCTATCAGAGCGAAAACGTGAGTAGAGAATTTGAAGAGGGCCTATTGCGCACAACCCTTTGAGAGTTCGAAGTTTTTCGCAGAAATTTGAACCCTCTTATGGTCGGTGGAAAGGTGTGGGGCACTGGAAACGGCGGTTTTCAAGGGTTTCTGGTCGCTGACCTTCAGGTTAATTTGACTGAAGGCCGGTTTCTGGCTCATGGCTCAGGATTGCTATATATAGCACTAAGTGTTATATTTGATGATGCGGTGATCGGAGCGCCGGAGGTTTGATGCGCGTTTTCAAAACCAAGCCATTTACGCGCTTTGCGGACCATGAAGGAATCCATGATGACGCATTGTGTGAAGCCATTCAACGAGCTGAGACGGGGTTGGTGGATGCTGACCTTGGTGGCGGCGTCATCAAGCAGCGGATCGCTCGGAAGGGGCAGGGCAAGTCTGGTGGATTTCGGAGCATCGTGTTGTTCCGTCAAGGGGAGAGATCTTTCTTCGTTTACGGATTTGCGAAAAAAGATCGGGACAACATTCGGAAAGATGAGCTGAAGGCATTTCGTGCGTTGGCGTCAGAAATGCTTCAGTTGGACCAAGCGGGCCTGAAAGCGGCGATGGCGAACGGAACGATTATGGAGGTGATTTGCAATGCCTAAGCAATATAAGAGCGATACGCTGGCGGCTGTGCACGAAACGGCTATGGGGCTGGCAGATGCTGGGATCATGGCGAAGCAGACTATGAAAGCCTTCGACGATATGTGCCTGACGCCGGTTGAGGATCTGACGGCGGACCAGATCCGCGAAATTCGCCTGCGTGAAAAGGCAAGTCAGGCTGTTTTTGCGCGTTATCTGAACGTCACCACGGGTCTTGTCAGTCAGTGGGAGCGCGGAGAAAAGCACCCGCGAGGTGCGTCGCTTAAGCTTCTGACGCTCGTCGCAAAGAAGGGGCTTCAGGCCGTTGCCTGACAAACGGCGCTTTCGGTCGGCGATGATTTGATTGGGAAAACCGATATCCGTGGATTCGTCACAGAACAACCAGGAGATCCGAGCAATTCATAATCGGTTGGCCCAGCTTGATGCTGAGCGCCGACAATTGGAGGTCCGACTTTCGGAACTGACGGCCAAAGGGCCTGCGTCAAAACCTCTGCAGTCCGACGACGTGTCGGTGACAGCCGATTCCACTCCAGCTGCGAAAATTGCCCTTTTCCGATCCCTGTTTCGTGGGCGTGAAGATGTTTATCCAAAGCGGTGGACAAACTCGCGCAATGGAAAATCGGGCTACGCCCCGGCTTGTGCCAACGAATGGGTTCCGAGGCTTTGCGGGAAGCCCAAGGTCAAATGCGGAGATTGCCCAAACCGCGCCTTCATCGAGGTCACCGATACGATTATCAGACAGCATTTGCGTGGCGAAGGGCCGGATAGTCGAGATTTTACCATCGGCGTCTACCCAATGCTGGCTGACGAAACCTGCTGGTTTCTTGCTGCTGATTTTGACAAGGAAACTTGGCAACAGGATGTTGCTGCCTTCCTGGCAACCTGCAGCTCAAAGAACGTTCCGGCAGTGTTGGAGCGCTCCCGATCTGGCAATGGCGGGCACGTGTGGATTTTCTTTTCCGCGCCTGTCCCTGCTGCAATAGCCAGAAGGCTCGGATCGTTCATCCTCACGGAGACCATGGAGAGGCATCCGGATATCGGCTTCGAATCCTATGATCGATTTTTTCCGAATCAGGACACCATGCCGTCGGGCGGTTTCGGAAACCTCATTGCGTTGCCGTTGCAGTACCGCCCCCGACAATCAGACAATAGCCTTTTTCTCGATGACAATTTTCAACCTCATCCCGATCAGTGGAGGTTTCTCGCCACAGTTAAACGCATGACACCTGCGGAGGTTTCGGCGCTCACTGAAGGGGCTTCAAGCAAGGGCAAAATACTTGGTCTGCGTTTGCCCTTGGACGACGAAGATGAACAGCCATGGCTCGCACCACCATCCCGTAAAGCGCGGGAGCTGCCAACCACGGAGCCCTTGCCAGACGCCGTGGAAGTAGTACTCGGAGACCAGATTTACATCGATCGAGATGCAATTCCTTCCACTATGGTGAACCGGCTCGTTCGGTTGGCCGCATTTCAGAATCCGGAATTCTATGCGGCCCAGGGAATGCGCCTGCCGACGTACGCAATTCCCAGGGTCATAAGCTGTGCGGAGTTGCTACCGCGTCACATCGGACTGCCGCGCGGCTGCCTAGATCAAGTCGCCGATTTGTTGTCCTCTGCTGGCGTTGCCGTAAATTACAGGGATGAAAGATATTCCGGCTCTTCCATAGAGGCCAATTTCATCGGGGAATTGACCTTGGAGCAGCAGGCCGCTTCTGATGCGTTGATGCGCGAGGAGACGGGCGTTCTGTCGGCAACCACGGCCTTTGGCAAAACTGTGGTTGCAGCTCACGTGATCGCCGGTCGCGGAGTCAATACATTGGTTCTGGTTCATCGGCGCCAGCTATTGGATCAGTGGATCGCTCGCCTCGGTACCTTTCTAGACGTGTCTCCGAAAGACATTGGACAGATCGGCGGTGGCAAGAGAAAGCCAACTGGAAAGATTGATGTAGCCGTTATTCAGAGCCTCGTCAGAAAGGGCGAGGTTGATGACATCGTTGCTGATTACGGTCAGTTGGTCGTCGACGAATGCCATCACCTGTCGGCAGTAAGCTTTGAGGCGGTCGCTCGCCGGTGCAAAGCACGGTACGTCCTGGGCCTTTCGGCTACCGTTGTTCGTAAGGATGGGCATCATCCCATCATTTTTATGCAGTGCGGCCCAGTTCGGTTTCGTGCGGATGCTCGCCGCCAGGCCGCCCAGCGGCCCTTTGGGCACCGGGTCGTTCTCCGAAAGACAGATTTTTCCTTGTCGTCGGAAGTGGATGGAAAGAAGTACCCGATTCAGAAAATCTATGGAGATTTGTGTCTCGACGAGAAGCGCAATGATTTGATTTTCGATGACGTTTTGAAGGCCTTGGAGCAAAAGCGTTCGCCGGTAATTTTGACAGAGAGAAAAGAGCACGCCCTACAGCTGGCCGAGCGTTTGTCATCTTTCGCCCGCAACGTCATTTTGCTACATGGTGGCATGGGGGTAAAAGCGAGGCGGGCGATCGCTGAGCGTTTAGAATCAATCGCTGATGATGAGGAGAGGGTGCTGATCGCTACGGGGAGATACATCGGGGAGGGGTTCGATGATGCTCGGCTTGATACCTTATTTTTGACGATGCCTGTTTCGTGGCGGGGAACACTGGCTCAGTATGCAGGTCGGTTGCACCGTCTTCATCCAGACAAAAAAGAGGTCCTCATCTACGACTATGTTGATGATGATGTGCCGACACTTGCCCGTATGAGCGGCAAGAGAATCAGTGGTTACAGAAATATGGGATACAACGTAGAAGGTGCAGCCTGACTGATTATGTTGCCACGAGCCGAAGTAATCCATGGACACACCATGGACGCAAGAGGGTACAAAGTCTTGAGAATTACTTCGAAATCGTGGGGGCTTGAAATCCAGACTAATGCTTTGATATATTGTCCTATATCGAAAATGTGCGTGAGGTAGCGCGAAGCTGAGCATACTAGATATAGTGTCTCATAACCTGAAGGTCGTAGGTTCAAATCTTACCCCCGCAACCAACTTTAATTGCGAAACGTCGTCTTCAGAGATGGAGGCGGCGTTTTTGCTTGTCTGGCTTAGACTTAGGATGCCAGCGAGATCGCCTTCGAGGTCAACGACGGGCTTGCCGGTCTCGGGATCGGGGGTGATGACGATACGGTCGATCAGGCCGCGCAGAATCTCCGCCGCTTCCGTACGACCGTTCTTGTCATTGAGGGCCGTGGCCAGGTCCGCAATCTGCCGGCGATAGACCCTGCCCATATTGGGATGGATCAGGACCGGCTCTTCCTTGGAATTGGCGAGCTTCTCTTCCAGTTCCTTTTGCCGCGCTTCCAGCGTGATCATGCGGTCCTTGACCTTGATTGCCGGCACGCCGTCGCAAATGGCATCGACCAGCTTTTCCTGTTCGCGGTCGATGCGGACCAGTTCCGCCTTCGCGGCCTCGATCGAGGCGTTTTTGGCGATGCGGATTTCGTTCAGGTGACGGGTGTATTCCTCGGCGAAGATTTCGCACAGAGCCGGGTCCATCAAGTGATGTTGAAGGCCGCTCAGGACAAGTTCCTCCAACGCCTCGCGCTTGATGGTGCGGCGGTTGTCGCAGGTGCCTTTGTTGCGGGCGGTTGAGCAGCCCATATGGGTTTGCGAGACGGTCGAGAACCCGCCGCCGCAATGGCCGCATTTGATGAGGCCGGAGAGCAGGTACTTGGGGCGACGGCGGTCCCAGATGCCGGTGTCATTCTTCTTCTTGATCCTAAGCTCGCCCTGGCGGGCTTTCGCCTTGTCCCAAAGTTCCTGATCGATGATGCGCAGGTCCGGCACGTCCTGAACGACCCACTCGGCTTGATCGTTTAGGCGCGAGACGCGCTTGCCGGTCTCCGGGTCCTTGATGTAGCGGAGCCGGTTCCAGACCATGCGGCCGATATAGAGCTCGTTGTTGAGAATGCCGGTGCCGCGTTCGCGGTTGCCGTTGATGGTGCTTTGCCCCCAGCCTTTGCCGGAGGGGCCGGCGATGCCGTCGGCATTCAACTGCGCGGCAATGGCCTTGGGCGACTTGCCGGCCGCATAGTCGTTGAAGATGCGGCGGACGACGCCGGCTTCGAATTCGTTGATCTTACGATTGCCGCGTTTGGCTTCGCCGTCCTCATCAAAGCTCTTCACCACGTCATAGCCATAGGCATTGCCGCCGCCGGACTTGCCGGCCTCGACACGACCGCGCAGACCGCGCCGCGTTTTGTCGGCCAGGTCCTTGAGGGAGAGAGCGTTCATCGTGCCCTTGAGGCCGATATGCAGATGGTTCACGTCGCCTTCGGACAGCGTGACGATCCTGACGCCGGCAAAGCTCAGGCGCTTGTAGATGCCGGCAATGTCTTCCTGATCACGGGACAGGCGATCGAGGGCTTCGGCAAGGATGATATCGAACTTGCCGGCCATCGCCTCCTGAAGGAGCATTTGCACACCAGGACGCATCAAGGTCGCGCCCGAGGTGCCGTGGTCCGTATAGCAATTATGGACCTGCCAGCCTTCCTTTCCCGCGCGTTCCTCACAAAGGCGGATTTGATCCTCGATCGAGGCATCCCGCTGCATGTCGGTTGAGTAACGTGCGTAAATGGCGACGGCGGTCATTGATCGTCTCCCTGGGCCGGCGGGGTTTTCCCGTCTTCATGTAGACGTTCATAATCCCTTTCGGCGGCCGCGCGCGCAAGATACTTGACCAATTCGACCAAACGCGGATCGAGATCGGTCCTGTCCTTTTGGCCCTTGCCCCGCTTCAGATTGTCGTTTTGCCGTTCCATGCTGACAGCATGGCGCAATCGCAGGCCAGAAAACCTCGTGCGAACCTTGCGCCGGCCCCGAGAAGGTTCCCGCTAGCGGATGGTGATGGAGTCGTTTCTTTCTTAACGTCGTGAGCCGAATAGGGCCGTTATTCGGCTCATTAATTTCTGAACCGAAACCGGCCCCGTGTAAGACGGAACCGGCAGCCACGGCCTAGAAGCCGGGCGGCTTCGGGCGCAGTGTGTGGCGGTTGTTCATCGCGCGGCGAATGTTTTCGAGGCTGGCGAGCGCATTGCGCCGCTCCGGCGAGTTGGGAGCGCTTATTGCCAAGTCTTGTTGCGCTCTATTGAACGCGACTCTCAGTTCTTCCAGGGAGCGCTTTTGCAGTTCCGACGGTGTGATGATCCTGCTCATCTCTTTTTCCTCCGTTTGTTCGGAGACCCCGACCATCAGGGCCTTTCTTGCTTTCCCAGCACCCACAATCGGCACGGAAAGGCCCGCCATGGACGGAGGTCGAAGAGCTACAAGTCGGGAGGAAGAGAAGGAGGGACAGGTCTCAGCAGGCTGGCGCTGTCAAAGCGTCAACGAAAAACGAGTCGGCGTGAAACTTGGCCGCAAAAAACGAAATAGCGCGGCCCGGTCGTGAAAGAGCGAGGCGCGGTCGGTTCAGAAGTGAAAAGAAGAGTGGGCTACGAACGGCATTCTTGCCACAAACTTGCCACAAGCCGAAACGGGCCGAAACGGACAATGGCGGATTTCTGCGGCTTACAGAAGGTAGGGTTTATGTGGCAAAAACGGCCCCGAGGGGCCGATTTCTTGTCGTAATATCCAGCTAAGTCATTGATTTTAAAGTGGTGGGCACGGCAAGGATTGAACTTGCGACCCCTACCATGTCAAGGTGATTTATGTTCAATAAATTCAGTGCGTTAGGCATGTCGTGACACAGATTTGCCACATCAATTTGAGCGTATATCGGAAAGAACACCGGAATAGCCTTCCAACTCGATGGCTTCTTTTTCTTTGATGATGTGGCCGTAAACATCAAAAGTCATTTTTATATCTTTGTGCCCCATGACCGTTTGTATGAATTTCAGGTTCTTGTTCTGGTGAATTAGCATCGATGCAAAAAAATGTCGCAGCGAGTAGGGCGTGTATTTGGGCTTGAACCTTTCTGTGCCTTCGTCGGTGCACTCATCGACCATTCCGGCTTCCTCCATAAGCTTGTGCCACCCCCTTCGCAAAAAGTAACGGTAGGGCTGATGTCCGCCCTCGCGCGAGGGAAACACCAGATTGCCGTCCCCATGCTGGTCGGCATAGTGCCTTGCCATGTCCAAAGTGCCGGACCCAACGGGAATGAAGCGACGGCCTGCGCGTGTCTTCGGTGGGCCGATCCGGTTGCTCCTATCAAGAGCCTGGGTAATGCGCACGCCGTTGTCCAACAACCCTGTTTCAGGAAGCGCGATGTACTCTTGCGGGCGCATTCCGCTGTCTGCTGCAAGGTAGATCATCGGGCGGTAACGCTCCCAGGCCTTGGCAATTGTTCTATTTCTTGAATTGGCAAGCCGATCGCACGTCGCGAGTATCGTTTCCATCTCCTTCACCGAGGGGATGGCTACAGGTTCCTTATAGCGCGATTGCTGAATACTGATTCCGGAGGCGGGGTCGGCAATCAAGATGCCGCGCGCCTGCATTTCTAGGAGCACCGAATGAAATGATGAGAGCGTGCTTCGTGCTTGGTCGCGCGTAAGGTTTCTCAATAACCACGATCTGAATTTTACGACATCCGGGGTTTGAAGCTCATGCAGTTCCTTATCCCAGTCATAGCGCTTCATGAAACGCGCTCTGCGCCGATAGTTGTCAAGGACCGCATCTGTGACAGGGTCTCTGCCGTGACGGCCCTCATGCTCACAAACCTCCAACCATTTATCGATGGCTTGTGGAATAGTCCTGATTTCTGCGTGTGCGCCCCCGGCCGAGTGTCGCGCCTTACCGCTCTCAACAAACGCGCGCGCTTCCTTGAGCGTATCAAAAGTCTTGAACGCGTAACCTGACTTCGTTGATTTGCTCGGGTATCGTACTTGGTAAGTGGTTCCTTTGCTTCCTACCCGTTTGGACACCCCCATTAACCTCGCCAATTTGGCGGTTTTGTGATTCGATGGCTTTCCGAGGGGGATGCCATGAAACAGCTTGGATTTTTCGACCTTCCGGATCATATGCGACGTCTGTCTGAGACCGGCGATCGGCTGGAAGAGATGTTGCGGGTTATT
>Ga0209561_1000253_pt1 | contig 13269 bp, 14 predicted proteins | sample WorMettrBAHAMAS2_FD_187393 | JGI IMG/M metagenome (GOLD analysis project Ga0209561, IMG submission 187393) | Marine gutless worms symbiont microbial communities from Max Planck institute for Marine Microbiology, Germany - Inanidrilus... | ecosystem: Host-associated > Annelida > Digestive system... | reverse complement strand
AGTCGTAGAAGAACTTGCCCTGGTCGTCCGACAACCGCCCCATCATCGTTCCGCCCTCCACCGAATCACTCGGGAAACGGAATCACGATCTCAGAAACCGATCAACAGGGGTTTATCAACAGTATCATCTGCATGCCGTCGCCGGAATCGCCGCCAAACCGCACGACCGCCGATTCCAGGTCCTGTCGATTGGTCCCGTGCGGGGCGTCCCGTGAAATTGCCGCCGTCGCCACCATTGTGTTCCCGAGAAAATCATCGAAAATGCGCCGTCGGAACGGCGGCCAAACATGAATCTCCATGAAGGGCGGTTGAAATATAGTGTCTTTTGTCGTCATTGAAATATTAAAGAAGGAATTTCTTTATATTCGGAATTTGTAAATAAAGATTTGTGAACGCATAATAATTTTATGGTTATTTATTTCTAATCGGCCGAGATAACGAAGTGCAAGGGACATGAGATGACCGCCAACCAGGAACCGCTCGAACTCGTTACGGAACTTGTCAATCGCGCGACGCAAAAGGGCGCCGACGCCGCCGACGCGGTGTTCGTCGACGGAACGTCTCTTTCCGTCGCATGGCGAAACGGGGAGCAGGAAAAGCTCGAACGATCCGAAGGCCGGGATTTGGGACTGCGGGCGATCATCGGTAAACGCCAGGCGATCGTCTCATCCTCGGATTTTTCGTCGCCGGCGCTCGAAGAACTGGTCGATCGCGTGATCGCCATGGCGAAAGCCGTGCCGGAAGACCCCTACTGTGGTCTGGCGCCGGAAGAGAAGTTGGCCCGAGAGGTGCCTGAACTCGATGGATGCGACCCCGTTGAACCGTCGACGGAAGCCCTGGAGTCGCGCGCGGCCCGGGCCGAGAAGGCGGCCCTTTCCATCGATGGGGTGACCAACTCCGAAGGGGCGGAGGCTGGATGGAGCCGCAGCCGCGTAGCGATTGCCGCCTCAAATGGGTTCGCCCGAATGCGCGAGTCCTCAAGCCACGTTATCGCCGTCTCCGTTTTGGCGGGTGAAGGAACGGCCATGGAACGGGATTACGACTATGCGACGTCGGTCTATGGAGAGGATCTTCGCGATGCTGAAGAATTGGGTGGTTCGGCGGGTGAAAAAGCGGTAAGGCGTTTGAACCCGAGAAAGGTCGAAACGGCTCAGGTACCGGTCATCTACGACCCGCGGGTCGCCAACAGTTTGCTCAATCACCTGGCCGGCGCCATCAACGGATCTTCGGTGGCCCGCGGGACGAGCTTCTTGAAAGACAAAATGGGGGAGCGGATATTCCCCGACGGGATTGTCGTCACCGACGACCCCCTTAGACGCCGGGGGTTGCGATCAAAACCGTTCGACGGGGAGGGCGTCGCCTGCCAATCGCTCGACATCATCGGCGATGGCGTTCTGCAGTCGTGGATACTCGACATGCGCACCTCACGACAACTGGGTCTCGAAACCACGGGACGCGCGGCCCGCGGGACTTCATCGCCACCCTCTCCGTCGACCACGAACCTCTTCATGGCGCCCGGTAATCAGACCAGAGACGCCCTTGTTTCTTCGATTGCCAAGGGCCTTTACGTTACCGAATTGATCGGGATGGGCGTCAACGGTGTTACCGGCGATTACAGCCGTGGTGCCAGTGGGTTCTGGATCGAGGATGGTGTCATCGGCGAACCGGTCAGCGAAGTGACAATTGCCAGCAACCTGAAAGACATGTTCCTCAATATTACCCCGGCGGACGACCTGGAATTTCGCTATGGCACCAACTCGCCGACCCTAAGGGTGGACGGAATGACCGTGGCCGGGAAGTGACAACGGCCGTGCACTGGAGAAGACAGATTGCACGCATTGGTTCACAGGCGAGCCCGTGGTATGGTGCGTCAGTTCAAGAACGGATCGTAACACATTGAGTCAGCGACTTGAATCGTCCGCCGGCGCGCCGCAGTCAACGGCCTACCTCATGGGCCGGCTTTGGCGTGACAGCATTCACCATTATCTGGGCTGGATCATTCTCGCGGTTCTGCTGATGGCGGTCATGGCTGCGGCCAATGCCTTTACCGCCTATTTGATGAAACCGATCGTCGATGATGTCTTTTTCGCCAAGAACGAGGACATGTTGTGGCCGGTTGGCCTGATGGTGATCGGGACTTTCCTGTTGATGGGGTTCGCCAACTACGGCCAGTCAATGGTCATGAACTTCGTGGGTCTGAAAATCATCGCCGATATGCAGAACCGGCTGTTCGCGCACCTGACACGAATGGACCTTCAGTTTTTTCACGACAATCCGACGGGAACACTGATCTCGAGATTCACCCAAGACATCCACATGATGAAGGTCGCCGTGTCGAACGGCCTGACCGGCTTCGGCAAGGACCTTCTCAGCTTGATTTTTCTCGTTGCCCTCATGTTCAACATGAACTGGCAGTTGGCGGCGATCTCGTTTTTCGTCTTTCCAGTCGCCGTTTTTCCGATCGTCCGGATTGGCCGCCGCATGCGCAAGGTGACGGCCAACACGCAAGAAGAACTCGGTACATTCATGACCGTGCTCAATCAGACCTTCCAGGGTATCCGCATCGTCAAGGCGTTCGGTATGCAGACTTACGAAGGGTCGCGCATCGCCGGGCTGGTCGACCGCATCTTCCGGTTGAACATGAAGGCCGCTCGGACCCGTGAATTATCGCGACCGATCATGGAAACACTGGGCGGTGCGGCGGTTTTCGTGGTGATCATCTATGGCGGAACCCAGGTCATCCAGGAAACGACGACACCAGGCGCGTTTTTCGCGTTCATTACGGCCCTGCTCAAGGCTTACGATCCGATGAAACGCCTGGCCAACTTGAACTCCAGTATCCAACAGGGCCTGGCAGGTGCGCAGCGCCTGTATGACGTTCTCGACCGGGAACCTTCAATTAGCGACAAACCCGGGGCAGTGCCGCTCAAGGACGTCGCTGGACAGGTCGAGTTCGACGGTGTGAGTTTCACCTACACGGGCGAGACGAACACACTCGACGATGTAACGTTCGCTGTGGCGGAGGGCCGAACCGCGGCACTCGTTGGCGCTTCCGGGGCCGGCAAGTCAACCATTCTCAACCTCATTCCTCGGTTCTATGACGTGGCGTCTGGTCGCGTATCGATCGACGGTGTCGATGTGCGCGACGCGACCATGGCCTCCCTGCACGCCAACATCGCGCTGGTCAGTCAAGAGATCACCCTGTTCGACGACACTGTCGCCGCGAATATAGCCTACGGTCGGGGTGGCGCGTCGCAGGAAGAAGTGGAAAGTGCCGCCCGCCACGCGGCCGCCCACGACTTTATTTCGCAACTACCCGACGGGTATGACACCTTGGTCGGGGAACAAGGGGTCAAGTTGTCTGGCGGCCAGCGCCAAAGGCTGGCCATCGCACGGGCGATGTTGAAGAACGCGCCGATCCTGCTGCTCGACGAGGCAACATCGTCACTCGATACGGAATCGGAACGTAAAGTCCAAGCGGCCTTGCACGAACTCATGCGAGGTCGAACGACGATCGTCATCGCGCACCGGCTGTCGACGGTTATCGATGCCGATGTCATCTTCGTCGTCGATGCGGGCCGTATCGTCGAGAGTGGTACCCATGGTGAATTGCTGGCGCGCGGAGGCGCTTACAAAAACCTCTACGAACTGCAGTTCGCCGGAGATGAGGATACCACCATCGAGGTCCGTGCCTTGGAGGCCGGGTAGCGACGGGGCCGAGGCCGGTGAAGGCGATAAAGGCAGTCCTCAAATCCGACACTTTCCGCAAGACCGTTTGCTGGATCGGTTCCTTGTATATCCGGACCGTTCATTCGACGGGCAGCTGGCAGGTTGTGAGGAGTGAGGTTCCGGCTCAGTTTTGGAATTCGGGGAAACCGTTCATTCTTTGTTTTTGGCACGGTCGTTTGCTGATGATGCCCTATTGTTGGGACCTGTCGAAGACGATCCACATGCTCATCTCGGAACATCGTGACGGACAGCTGATTGCCAGGACGGTGGGGCATTTTGGGATCAAGACCGCCGCGGGTTCAAGCAGCCGCGGTGGCGCGAAAGCGCTTCGCACCATGGTCAAGGCCATCGCCGCCGGTGAATACGTCGGCATCACACCGGATGGGCCCCGCGGCCCGCGTATGCGGGCCAGCGACGGGATTGTCCATGTTGCAAGGCTGTCGGGCGTACCCGTCGTGCCGGCAACCTACAGTTCGTCTCGGGGGCGAATCCTCGGCAGTTGGGATCGGTTCTTGGTTGCCTGGCCTTTCGGCCGGGGTGCTATCGTTTGGGGAAAACCGATCACCGTGCCGCGTGATGCCGATGAAAAGACGATCGAATCCTACCGCTTGGGCATCGAGGATGAATTGAACGCCATAACGCGCGAAGCCGACGAGCTTGTCGGACGGTCGCCTGTCGAACCTGCCGAAATCGCCGATGCGCCGCCGGTGGGAAAAGCCGAGGAGGCGCTGTGATTCTCTCGCTTTACAGGCTGGCCGGTATGGTCGGGGCCCCTGTTGTCAGGCACATCCTGACCCGGCGGCGTGATCGGGGAAAAGAAGACCCGGAGCGTTTCGGCGAACGGTTCGGCGTCCCTGGAAGGGCGCGGCCTGACGGTTCCTTGATCTGGATTCATGCGGCGAGTGTCGGCGAATCCCTGTCCCTGCTTCCCCTGGTCGAACGGTTGGTCGATGAACGCGACGGCATCCAAGTCCTGTTGACCACGGGAACGGTGACGTCAGCCCAGATCATGGCCGATCGCCTTCCCGCCCAGGTCATTCATCAGTTTATCCCCATTGACCGACTCGCCTGTGTTCGGCGGTTTCTCGATCATTGGCGTCCCGACCTCACGCTATGGGCTGAGTCAGAATTCTGGCCGAACCTGCTCCTTGAAACGTCGTCCCGCGGTGTCCCGATCGTTCTCGTCAACGGCCGAATCTCGCCGAAATCGTACCGGAACTGGAGGCGTTTCAAGGGTCTGGCGGAACGACTTTTGTCGGCGTTTTCCTTGTGTCTTGGACAGACGCCTATCGATGTGGAACGCCTTCACGCTTTGGGAGCGAAAGACGCAAAATGTGTCGGAAACTTGAAGTTTGCCGCTCCACCGTTGCCTGCTGACAAACGGGAAACCGACCGCCTTAAGTCCGCGATCGGAAGCCGGCCGCTTTGGCTCGCAGCGAGCACCCACGCCGGCGAAGAAGTGGTCGCCCGATGGGTTCACGAAGATGTAGAAACGGGGGTCCCGGGGCTATTAACGATCATCGTGCCGAGACATGCTGATCGTGGCGACGCCATTGCGGCCGAGTTGCGGGCTTCTGGCGCCCGTTTGGCCATGCGTTCGCGTGACGAACCGATAACGGAGGAGACCCAGATCTACCTTGCCGATACGATGGGTGAGTTAGGCCTCTTCTATCGACTATCGGGGATAGCGTTTATGGGGAAGTCACTGGTCAACTTGGGCGGGCAGAATTTGATCGAAGCGGCGCGCCTCGAATGCGCTATTCTCCACGGCCCGCACATGTGGAATTTCGAGGATGCGGTCAATCGAATGACGGAAGCGAATGCGATTAGGTGCGTCGAAGACGGTGATGCTCTCGTCGCGACCCTCGGTCAACTCTTTGCCGACGAAAACGAACGTTTACGTCTGGCGACGGCGGCCCGTCATTTCGCGGAATCGGAAGCCGGCGCATTGGAACGTTTGATGGACGAGCTCACTCCCCATCTCGACAAGCTGACCGCCGGGGAACGAGTTCGTGAGAGCGCCTGAGTTCTGGAAACGGGACAGTGTCGGCCTAACGCCGGCGATCCTCACTCCGGTCGGTTGGATTTACGGCGTGGCGGGTTGGTGTCGGACGAAACTCGCGACCCCCTGGAAAGCTCCAGTACCCGTCATTTGTATCGGTAATCTTGTCGCCGGCGGCGCTGGTAAAACACCGGTCGCCCGCGATATCGGTAAACGCCTCAATCTGATGGGGCACAACCCTCATTTCCTAAGCCGCGGTTACGGCGGTTGGGAACAGGGGCCGCACCTAGTCGACACACGGCAAGACCCGTCGGGACGGGTCGGTGACGAACCCCTTCTTCTCGCCCGAACGGCGCCCACCTGGGTCTCGCGGAACCGGGCGGAAGGCGCGCGTGCCGCACTCGAAGACGGTGCCGATACCATCGTGATGGACGACGGTTTTCAGAATCCCGGTCTCGCCAAGGATCTATCCATCGTCGTCGTCGATGGCCGCTACGGTTTCGGTAACGGACGATTGATTCCGGCAGGGCCGCTTCGTGAGTTTGTCGGCCCTGCGTTGTTGCGAGCCGGGGCCGTCGCGATTCTCGGGCCGGATGAAGCGGGCGTCGAAACGGAACTGATGCGCTGGTCCGTTGACCTGCCGGTGCTGAAAGCGCGTATTCGCCCCGACAACCAGTCGGCACATGAAAAGGGAAAACGAGCGATCGCCTTTTCCGGTATTGGAATGCCGGAGAAGTTTGCTTACACACTCCATGAGTCCGGCTGGGACGTCATTCGAACCCACGAGTTCGCGGATCACCACGCCTACCATCCGGATGAGATTACACGACTGAAGAACGAGGCGATGCGGGAGAACGCGTTGTTGGTGACGACCGAGAAGGATATCGTTCGCCTGCCGGCCGACCGCCGGGACGGTATTGAAGTTATTACGATCGGCTTGCAGTGGAAGAACGAAGCCGACCTGAACGTCCTACTGGAAACGCTCCTCGACTAGCCGCCGCATGACCTCTGTTCAATCCCCTTTAAATCGGTACGTTTTTCATCCTTTGCAGGCGCTGGCGGCGTTTCTGGTCTTTTCTTTCTTCCGCCTGCTTTCGTTCGATACCGCTTCTGCGGTCGGAGGCTGGATTGCGCGGTCGATCGGACCGCGTTTGGCTGTATCGCGAAGGGCGGTACGCAACCTTGAGCGCGCCTTTCCCGAGAAAGGTCCGTCGGAAATCGCATCTATCGTCTCCGGCATGTGGGAGAACCTCGGGCGTTTGGCGGGGGAGTACCCACATCTGTCTAATATCGACGTCTATGCGGTGGAAGGCCCGGTCGAGGTCGTCGGTGCCGAGACCGTCGATCAACTGTGCGATGACGGCAAACCGGGGATCTTCTTCTCCGCTCACATTGCGAACTGGGAGATCATATCCCTCGGCGCGACCCAAAGAGGCCTCCCCTTGGACAGGGTCTACCGGGCCGCCAACAACCCTCTTGTCGAATGGCTTTTTCAACAGGGACGGTCGGCGGTCGACGGCGCATTGATTCCCAAGGGCCCGAAAGGCGCCAGGCATTTGTTGAAGGCGCTCAAGGACGGCAAACATCTGGGATTGTTGGTCGATCAGAAGATGAATGACGGTATTCCCGTCCCGTTTTTTGGACGCGACGCCATGACTGCCCCAGCGCTTGCCGAGTTGGCATTGCGGTTCGATTGCCCGGTCGTACCGGCTTGCGTCGTTCGCCTCGACGGTCCGCGTTTTCGCCTGGTTGTCGAGGAACCCCTGAAGGTCGTGAAAAGCGGCAGCCGGCAGGAGGACGTTCTGGCCCTGATGACGGCAGTCAATACGAGGATCGAAACTTGGATCAGGGCCAACCCAAGCCAGTGGTTGTGGCTGCACAACCGCTGGCCTGACTGATCTACCGCCGATGACAGCGCTCTCACTGTTCGTCGACCAACAGCGCCGGATCGAGATGTGTCGACGACAGCGTGACACCCCAATGCAAATGCGGACCGGTTGCGCGCCCACTCATTCCAATGGCGCCGATGCGGTCACCCCGGATCACCTTTTGGCCCGCTGTAACTGTGATCTCGCTCATATGGATGTAAACCGAAGTCAGCCCGAGTCCATGATCGATCATTACGGTCTGGCCGGTAAGAAACATGTGGGAGTCGACCAACGCCACCGTGCCGTCTGCCGCCGCATAGACCGGAGTTCCTATTGGAGCCGCGATGTCGAGGCCATAGTGAGGGCGTCGGGGCTTGCCGTTGAGAACCCGCTGACTGCCGAACACACCCGAAATCCGTCCTTCCGCCGGCCGTAAAAAACCACCGAGGAATCCGGTCCCCGGTCCGATTCGTCTTCGAACGGACGCGATTTTCGCGTTGTCGTCGCGAATGCGGTGAAGGTCTTCCGGGTTCGGCGTCACTTTGCGTTCAGGAAGCCCATCGATCCGGCTGACCTTGTAGTGCCTTTGGGCGATATCGAGTTGGCGCGCAATCGTCCGACCGGAAGGCAATCGAATGCTCAAGGCGGACCTCGGCTTGGCATTACGCCCGAATCCGACCAGGAAATAGCCTTCCGGTGACACGGGAAGAGGGTTGCCGTCGATGGTTACAGCGGCCCCCAGCAAGGTCTCCCCAACCAGCAGACCCCCCTGCGCAGTGTCTCCTGAAAGGATCAGCGGCTCAGCGGATGTCGCCGATTGCCAAGGGGCGGTAACGACGAGACAGATGAACGCGGCGACGACGGCCCTTATCAAAGAAGACTTCCTTGGCGGTCGTCCGGCGACTTCGGTTTGGACGGTTTCTTCGCCGGCCTTTTCGTCGGGCGCCCGCCGCCGTCGACGGTCATTGGATGGGAGCCATCGTGGAAGCGTACCTCGACTTGATCGCCGGCAGAGATCTGATCGGCCGAGGTGACGGAGCCTCCATCGGGGTCGCTGACCAAAGCGAAACCTCTTTCCAGGACCCGTTCGTAGGAAAAACTCTCCAACAAGGAACCGGCTTGCGACAAGCGGGTCCGGCGATCCTTGATTGTCGACTCCATAGCCCTGGAAAGCGCACGCGCTTCGACCCACATCCGATCCTGGCCGGCTTCGATCCGGTGTTTCGGCGGACGCAAGGCGCCGGTTGCCGTCGCCACGTCCTGGCGCCGCGCCGCCAGCCCGCGGCCGAGGCTGTTGCCAAGCCGTTCCGACCAATCATCAAGGCGTTGAAGTCCGTCTTCGAGGATCCGTTTGGGGTCCGGAAGTCCGCGAGACAAACCAACGACCGCGGAGCGTTTTTCACGGAGATGGCGACTGACGGCTGAGATCAGCCGAACGCCATCGTCCATGATCTGGGCCGTAAGTTCGTGGCGGACCGGTACCGCCATTTCAGCCGCTGCCGTCGGCGTCGGAGCGCGGACATCGGCCGCGTAATCGACGAGCGTCCAGTCGGTCTCATGCCCGACTGCGGAGATCAAGGGAATTTCCGACCCGGCGGCGGCACGGACAACGATTTCCTCGTTGAAAGCCCAGAGGTCTTCGAGGCTGCCGCCGCCGCGGGCAACGATTATGAGATCGGGTTTGGACGCGGGGCCGGATTTCGCCAGGTCGTTGAATCCCCGGATCGCGCCGGCGACCTCTTCCGCGGCTCCCTCACCTTGGACCCGCACCGGCCAGACGAGGACGTTCCGCGGAAATCGGTCCGAAAGACGATGCAGGATGTCCCGGATGACAGCGCCCGTCGGTGACGTGACGATGCCGATCCTATCCGGTAGGAATGGCAGCGGTTGTTTGTCTTCCTCGTCGAACAAACCTTCGCCGGCCAGTTTCTTGCGCCGGTCCTCGAGCAGTTTGAGTAACGCGCCCTCCCCGGCCAGTTCCATGCGTTCGACGACGATCTGGTATTTCGATCGCGCGCCATAGGTTGTCAGGCGACCCGTCGCGATGACCTCCATGCCGTCTTCCGGCTCGAGTCCCAAACGGCCTGCCGATCCCCGCCAGCAAACACCGTCGAGCACGGCTTCGCTGTCCTTGAGCGCGAAATAGAGATGACCAGATGCGGCTCTCTTGAACCCGGAAATTTCACCACGGACCCGCACGTGGCCAAAGGTCTCTTCGACGGTCAACTTCAATGCCGTCGAAATCTCTCCAACGCTGAATACGGGTTGGTTGTGCGCGGCGATTGGGCTAGATGTATCGTCGGTCATCATCGACTTATGTATGATACATTTCGCGATGACAAAACAAGGTCCGAATAAGGGACGGGAGAACTGGCGATGAAGGTTTTGGTGGTCGGGTCAGGCGGCAGGGAACATGCGCTCTGTTGGGCGATCGCCAAGTCTCCGAAGTGCAAGCGGCTGCTCAGTGCCCCGGGCAATGCGGGCATTTCTTCTGTGGCCGAGTGTGTCGCCGTCGGGGCAGAGGATGTTCAAGGTATCGTCGACCTCGCTAAGCGGGAAAAGATCGACTTTGTCGTTATCGGCCCCGAAGCGCCGCTGGTCGCGGGGCTGGCCGATCGCCTGCGTGAAGAAGGAATCAAGGCGTTTGGACCGAGCGCCGCCGCCGCCGAGATCGAGGGCTCCAAGGGAATGATGAAGGACCTCTGCGCCAAATACGGTATCCCCACCGCCGATTACGCGCGCTTCGACGAACCCGATGCGGCGAAGGAATACATCCGGGTCAAAGGCGCACCCATTGTCGTCAAGGCTGACGGGTTGGCTGCCGGTAAAGGCGTGATCTTGTGCCGCAACGAAAATGAAGCCTACGCGGCGATCGACCACATGATGATCGAAGGCATGTTCGGCGACGCCGGCGGTGAAGTCGTCATCGAGGAGTTCATGGTCGGTGAGGAGGCCAGTTTTTTCGCCCTCGTCGATGGTGAGAACGCGCTCCCTCTTGTTGCCGCGCAGGACCACAAGGCGGTCTTCGATGGTGACGAAGGCCCCAATACGGGTGGGATGGGTGCCTACACGCCGGCACCTGTCGTCGACGACGCGATGGCCCAACGCATTATGGACGAAATCATCATGCCGACGATCGATGGCATGGCGGCGGAAGGCAAGCCCTACCAAGGCGTACTTTATGCCGGTCTGATGATCGAAGACGACGGTCCCCGCTTGATCGAATACAATTGCCGTTTCGGCGATCCGGAATGCCAACCTTTGATGATGCGCTTGCGCTCGGATGCCCTGAAAATGTTATTGGCGTCGGCCGAGGGCAAGCTCGATACGATCAAGCTCGAGTGGGCCAGCGAAGCCGCGTTGACCGTCGTTATGGCGGCCGAGGGGTATCCCGGTTCCTACGAGAAAGGATCGGAAATCGGCGGGATTGACGACGCGGAATCCATCAATGATGTCGTTGTTTTCCATGCGGGAACCAAGGCAGATGGCGAGCGCATCACTGCCAATGGTGGTCGCGTTCTCGGCGTGACGGCACTGGGCAAGACCGTCAAGACAGCCCAAAAGGTCGCTTATAAGGCGGTCGACAAGATCGATTGGCCGCAGGGTTTCTGCCGTCGCGACATCGGGTGGCGGGCGATCGATCGCTAGGTTGATAGGGATCATCCTTGGTTTGATTTCCGCAGCCAAGGACCCATATAAGGCGGGCCTTAATCTCAACACACAGTGAGGAATTCATGGACGACAAGACCCGTGTGGAACTGGAAGCGGCTGCATTTCGCGGACTGCTAGACCATCTCCGCAAACGCAAAGACGTTCAGAACATCGACCTGATGAATTTGGCCGGGTTTTGCCGCAATTGTTTGTCCAAATGGTATATGGCCGCCGCCAAGGATCACGGCATCGACATGAATTACGATCAAGCCCGTGAGATCGTTTACGGCATGACCTATGATGAGTGGAAGGACAAGCACCAGGCACCGGCGTCCGAAGAACAAAAGCGCCGGTTCGAAGAAACCAAGCCTCTGCACGCCGAAATCAGCGGGCACAAATAGCCGGGATCAGCTTGGGAGGATACTCGCCAAAGCCTTCATGTGGCGCCCTTCCCGGTGCAATGCGTCGACGAATGGCCTCATCCTGAGGTCGTTGTGCAGGATATGATCGACCAGCCAATCCCGAAGCAATAGGGCTGTGTCACGAGCGGTCTTTTTGTGCGATTCATCGTTCGAGAACTTAACTTCTGAGATGATCGTATCGAGTGTCTCGAGCAATTCCTGGTGCTCCTTTTTGTGGGCATCGCAAAAAGGAAACTCGATCAGCGTTTGAAGCTTCTCTTCCCTTTGGAAATGGGTCGAGGCGTAGAACTTGAGGGCGTAGAGGATTTCCAGGGCTGCTTCCAAGGACAGCCCTTCTTTGACCGTGTTTTCAAATCGATTGATGATGTCGATAAGATGTTTGTGGTCTTGATCGATAATACCGTCGTCAACCGCCATCTTTTCGCGCCAAATGATCGTCATTCCACCTCCGCGAACCATTGTAGTCGACTTTGAGACGTCTCGCCTCTGGGAAAATCAGCCGACGGGAGAGGTCCCTTAAGCAATTATGGCTGACGCCTTTCCCGGAAAAAACTTCGCATCAACTCCGCCGCTTCTGCTTCCATCACGCCGCCGATCACGTCCGGGCGGTGATGGCAGGTCGGATGGTCGAAGACGCGGGCACCGTGATCGACACCACCGCCTTTCGGGTCATAGGCGCCGAAGAATACCCGCCTGATTCGCGCAAACGAAATGGCGGCGGCACACATCGCACAGGGTTCAAGCGTCACGAAGATGTCGCAGTCTTGGAGACGACCGTCACCGACTTCGCCCGCCGCCGTCCGGATCACCAGCATTTCAGCATGGGCCGTCGGGTCATGGAGTTCCACGGACCGATTGCCGTTGGCAGCGAGGATTTGGCCGGCAGCCGATGCGATCACCGCACCAACCGGCACTTCACCTCGATCGCCGGCCGCCTTGGCTTCTTCGAATGCCAGGTCCATAAATTTCGCCGATGGCATCTTCATCCTGGGAACCTGCCCAGGTGAACAGGATGGGTCAAGGCTCGTGCTTGCCCGCCAACGGGTCCCCTCCTAGATTGCACGGCATGGCTGACGAAAAAGGAGAACGGATCGCCAAGGTCCTGGCCCGGGCCGGGTTGTGTTCGAGGCGCGAGGCAGAGCGGTGGATTGCCGCCGGTCGTGTTGCCGTCGATGGCAAGGTCTTGGACGGACCAGCCTTCAACGTAATGGCGGCCAACCAGGTCACCGTTGACGGGAAACCCCTGCCCGCAAGGGAGGAGACGCGTCTATGGCGCTACCACAAGCCGTCCGGTCTCGTCACCACACACCGCGACCCGCAAGGCCGGGCCACCGTCTTCGATAAGCTTCCTCGTGATCTGCCGCGGGTCGTATCGGTTGGCCGCCTCGACCTGAACTCGGAAGGGCTTCTGCTTTTGACCCTGGCTGTGTGAATACGTGGCGGTGTTAGAATCTCGCTGTCGGAAGCAGCGTAACCGTCCGGTGAACCCGCTCTGTTTATCGGCGTTGGTCTGGCGATAGTGTCCATTATCGATAGTGGGCATTTGTGGAGTGGGGCTGATGGGCCGGGCTCGACGGTACTGGTCGGCGGATGAGAA
>Ga0209561_1000249_pt1 | contig 13492 bp, 9 predicted proteins | sample WorMettrBAHAMAS2_FD_187393 | JGI IMG/M metagenome (GOLD analysis project Ga0209561, IMG submission 187393) | Marine gutless worms symbiont microbial communities from Max Planck institute for Marine Microbiology, Germany - Inanidrilus... | ecosystem: Host-associated > Annelida > Digestive system >... | reverse complement strand
AACCAGCGAAACCGCCAACCAAAGCCAAAAACCGCCGCAGCATCTGCCAGTGGCGGCGAATAAACGTCCGCTCTTAATAGAAGCGGACGCCCAAAACACTCTTTCGGACGAGTTTATCAACGATATCGGACGGAACCGGACAAACTCATCGGCGTGCGCGGCCGTGCGCGTGAAGCGCGGGTCGCAGACGATGAGCGACGCGTTGTTCTGTTCCTTCGCCTTGAGCAGGTGCTGCACGGCGACAGGGTGGGCTTCCGCCGGGTTGGAGCCGATCAGGAACATCGCACGCGAATTGTGGATATCGTTGTACGAGTTCGTCATGGCGCCGTAGCCCCAGGTGTTGGCGACACCGGCCACCGTCGTCGAGTGGCAGATCCGCGCCTGGTGGTCACCGTTGTTGGAGCCCCAGAAGGCGTAGAACTTGCGGAACAGGTAGCTCTGTTCGTTGTTGAACCTCGCCGAGCCGAGCCAGTAGACGGAATCCGGACCGGAAGATTTGCGGATGTCGAGCATCTTGTCGCCGATCTCGTTGACGGCTTGCTCCCACGAAACCTTCTTCCACTGGCCGCCTTCGAGCTTCATCGGGTACTTGAGCCGGCGCTCGTTATGCGCATGCTCGCGGACCGCGGCGCCCTTGGCGCAGTGGCTGCCCAGGTTGATCGGGCTGTCGAAACCGGGCTCCTGGCCGGTCCACACACCCTTGTCGACCTCGGCGACAACGGTGCAGCCCACCGAACAGTGGGTGCAGACCGATTTCACCTTGCCGGTGTCCGGCATCGGCGTTGCGGCTTTTGCCGTTTTGACCACACCGGCCGGTGTGGCGGCGGCGAGGGTGGCACCCCCGACCGCGAGACCCGAGCGCTTCAGGAACGTACGCCGGTCGACGGCGCCCCCCACAGCGTTCGATAGTGCCTCTCTCAAACGGGGGCCTTTCGCAACCCCGTCTGTTTTCTTGATAAGCATCTGCTTCTCCTCACGCTAAATGCTTGATGGTTCCTCCCTTAAGTCAGAATCGGGCGAGCTCGTAATAGGTCTTTACGTGCTCGGTCTCCCGGTACCCGACCTTTTCCTTCCCGGAAGGGGTTGCGGCCTTGGCCTCGCTCACCGCTCCCGCGGCGGCGACGCCGGCAACGCCAGCCGTCAATCCCGCTTTCTTGAAGAAATCGCGTCGGGCAAGAGGTTCAGGTCTATCCATCACCACTTCTCCCTCAGTTAGACCAAATGAACCGGGAGCGTCTCGCAATCCCGGTTTGGCGGCCTCATGCCGCCGGGTAGTAGGCGGCACCACGCCGCCGGGTCGTCGGCGGCATCTCATGCCGCCATTTTGAAAGCATCCGCCTCGATGGCGACGAATAGCCGCCCCAAGGCGCCGACCGGCGCAAAAAGCACCGAGGCTTCGGCTGCCTCCAAATCCTCGAAAAACTTGCCCATCCAGGGCGCGATATGATCGTCGAAAAACTGCCGTTGCCGGGCGTCGTCGGTTCCCGGTTCGGCGCTGACGATCAGCCTATGCATCATCTCCAGGATGTATCCGGCATGGTCCTCCGGCTCCCCCGTCTTGCCGGCGTGGGCCAAGCCGAGCTCCTGCATGTCGCCCCGGAGCTTGGCCAACGGCTTGTCGTAAACGAGCCCGGTCAGGTAGTAGGATGCATAAGGCAGGACCTCGCCGCCCTGCCCCTTGCCGTAGAAGAGTTCCGTGTATTCGCTCTCGGCGCTCTCGCCGGTCGTCGCCCGCGCCAGTTTGGCCAGCGTCGACAGCACCTGCCCGATCGGCGAGGACTCGTCGCCCTCGAGACCGCGGAGAATGTCCAACGTCTCCGCCGTCGGCGGCTCGACAAGCAGCCGTGACAGAAGCGCGTAAAAGGACGCGCGAAATCCGTCTTCTTCAGAGGGCGGGACGCCGTCCCGTTGTTGTTCGTCTTCCCTGCCTTCGTTCATCCCGTCTCCAGCATCCGGTAACGATGAACGAGTCTTCGAACTGGCCTTAAACCACCCGCTAAGCCTGAATGCCCATAGAGGGCACCCGCAAGCGTTGCCGAATCTATTCGAATCCTCCCTGGTTTCAGATTGTCCTTCAAATTCGGCACCCGGTCAACTGATACAATCGCCCCTAAACCCCAGAAATCTTAGGGTTTCAGCCCTTCCAACCGGCTGCATCACGCATCCTTTTCGGGCGTTTCGTCAATCTCAGCATGGGTTTTGGCTTGATCTGCGTCACGGGAACTCATGTCGGCTTGTCGCGGCACTTGTTCCGTTTCGTCATCGACAAGTTCGTCGACATCGTCAATGTCGTCCGAATCATCGATCGTGTCGACAGATTCGGATTTCGGTTCGCCCGGTTCTGGTTTCGATTCGGCGATCGTGTCCGCGACGTCGAGTAACTTGTCGATCTTGTTGAAATCCTCGTCGTAATCGTTCAGTCCGTCGAGGACGGCGAACACGGGAGAGGAGCGCCACAGCTTGCGCAGCGCCGCCTTGCGCAGAAGCTCCGGCACGCCGTCGGCCATGAACTGCGTAAAGTCTGAGTCTTCGGTGAGCGTGTCCACGGCCGGGAGGTCGTGCTGTTCGGCCAAAGCGTCCAGATCGACATCCGAATCATCCGGGTCGTCGGCTTCCGCAACCGGTGCTGGCAAAGGACCGCCTGCCGGTTCCTCGATTTCCGTCGGCCCGCGTTCGGCGGCTTGAGTGCGTTTTTCGGTCTTCAGCCTCGACCATCGGCTGAGCGGTTTTTCCTCGATCATGGGATCAGCTTCCCGCCCGCCGTATCAAGCCCGGCCGGCGGCCCGTGACTTCGCGCCGAACGCCCTTGCGTTTGCGTTTCTTGAACGGCTCGTCAACGTGATGGGCCTCGACAAACGCCTCGACCAACTGCCTCACTTCCGCCGGCATGGCGACACCTTCCACCAGCTCGTCGCCGCTTTCCGTATAACCGGCCGCCTCGTAGGGGCAGACCGTAATCAGGAAGGGCTCGACATCCGCTTCTTCGGCTTCCTCACCGGGGCGCAGGACGACGTAGACGCTGGGCGGGTCCTGGGCCAGGTTCGACTTGTAGCCCTCGGTCTCGCCCCTGAAGAGCTCAAGGGGCAAGGTCGCCGCATGAAAGCGGGTCCAACCGTCACCGCGTTCCAACTCCCGCCAATCGTCGGTGGGCCCGGCGCCTGCAAAGACGGCGACCGGCCGGTAATCGAAATCCTGCCAAGGGTTGTCGATATCACGTCGTTCGATGACGACGCCTAACTCGATCACCGCATCGGCCATGCCGTTTCCTCCCCCGACTTGGCGCCAAACGGATCGAAAGCGATTGCTCCGACCTCGACTTGGAAATGTTCTATCCTATATTTAAGGGCGCGAGCGGAAAAAGTGAAAGTCCTGGCGAACACGGACTCCGTCGTGATTAATGGACCGTTGGTGGGCAATTGGGGAGGCAGCGTCCATGCAGTTCAACGGAAAGACGGTATGCGTATGCGATTGTGAAGGCAGCATGCCGCTCGCCGCCGGCCAAATCGCCAAGGCCTGCGACGGCGAGGCAACTGACGTCGCCACCCACCTGTGCCGGGCCCAACTCGGGCGTTTCGAGGAGACGCTCAAAGCCATCGACGGTGACGTCGTCGTCGCCTGCACGCAAGAAGCGCCCTTGTTTCTCGAGACCGCCGAGGACCTCGGGTTCGAAGGCGAACTGACTTTTACCAATATCCGCGAGAAGGCCGGTTGGTCGAGCGAAGGCGACAAAGCGACGCCGAAAGCCCTGGCGCTCCTTGCCGAAGCGACGCTGCCGCGCCCGATCACCGGCACCGTCGAACTGGAGAGCGGCGGGTCGGTCCTGGTCATCGGTGGCGACGACAAGGCCTGGGAGGCAGCCGAGACCTTGGCCGCCACCTTGACCGTCACGTTGTTGCTCAAGCCGGACGGGGAATTCACGCCGCCGACCGTTTCCCAGTTCCCCGTGTTTTCCGGCACCGCCCGCTCGGCCGCCGGGCATCTCGGCGCCTTTTCGGTGACCGTGGCCGATGTCGCCGCCTACACGCCTTCGTCGCGCCAATCGCTGAAATTCGAGCCGGCCAGCGACGGCGGCGAGTTCGAGTTCGACCTGATCCTCGATCTCAGCGGCGGTGCGCCGCTGGTAACATCGCCCGAAAAGCGAGACGGATATTTCAATCCGGAGCCGGGAAATCCGGCCGCCGTGATGACGGCACTGTTCGAACTGGCGGGCCTCACCGGCACCTTCGAAAAACCGCAGTACGTGGCCTACGATCCGGACATCTGCGCCCATGCCAGGAGCGGCATCGTCGGCTGCACGAAGTGCATCGATGCCTGCCCGGCGGGCGCCATTTCGCCGGCCGGCGAGGAAGTCGCCTACGACGCCAACATCTGTGCCGGCTGCGGCAATTGTGCCGGCGTCTGCCCGACCGGCGCCGCCAGTTACCTTCTGCCGAGCGTCGACCATCTGCTGACGCGCCTGCGCACGCTCGGTGCAACCTATCGCGATGCCGGCGGCACGGGTCCCCGGCTGCTCGTCCACGACGGCGACTTCGGGGAAGATCTGATCTCGGCCCTGGCCCGCTTCGGCGACGGGCTGCCGGCATCGGTGATCCCCTTTGCCGTCAATTCCGTGGCCCGGACCGGCCTCGAGTTCCTGCTGTCGGCCGTGGCCTACGGTTACAGCCGCATCTCGGTGCTGGTGCCGCCGGAGAAACTGGACGAACTCGACAGCGTCAACAGCAACGTCGATCTCGCCAACACCATTCTTGCCGGACTGGGTTATGAGCACACCCGGCTCGACGTGATCAGCGAGCGGGACCCATCGACGGTGGGCTCCCAGCTGGCCGACGGCGCCGATGTCGGTACCATCGAGGCGGCGACGTATCTATCTACGGGCGGCAAGCGGAGCCTGATTTCGCTGGCGCTCGGCCATCTCCATGGCCAGGCGCCCGCGCCGGTCGACGTCCTGGCCTTGACCGACGGCGCGCCGTTCGGCACCGTCGTCGTCGACGTCGAGGGCTGTACCCTTTGCCTGTCCTGCGTCGGCGCCTGCCCGGCCGGTGCCCTTGCCGACAACCCGGAAATGCCACAGCTGAGGTTCCTTGAGGAGGCTTGCATCCAATGCGGGCTGTGCAAGGCGACCTGTCCGGAGAAGGTCATCTCGCTGGAGCCGCGCCTGGATTTCACCGGCGAGGCCCGCAACCTGCGCACCATCAAGGAAGAACCGCCCTTCGAATGCGTCCGCTGCGGCAAGCCCTTCGGGACGGAGTCGACGATCAACTCCATGGTCGAGAAACTGAAGGGCCATCCCATGTTCTCGGACGAGGCGGCGCTCAACCGTTTGCGCATGTGTGAGGACTGCCGGATCATCGACATGGCCGAGGCGGGCAACGATCCCATGGCCGAGGGCGTGCGCCCCATGCCGCGGACTACGGACGATTACTTGCGCGAGCGTGAAGAGGCGCGCCGCATGGCGCGCGAGGCCGGCGACCTACCGCCGGAGGACTAACCGATTTACGGCATATGAGTGACGCCCCTTGGCTGTTTAAGTTAGAGTGGTTTTTGGTCAAACGGGTGATGCAAGAACAAGTGCTTTGAATAGGAACGACGCCAAAGGCGTTCCTGTGGTGTCGTATTTCTGATAAGAACGGTATTGGGTGGTTGTTGTGATGGGAGGAACACAATGAATGCCAAGCTCAGCGAGTCTGCGCCGCGATCGGGTGAAATGGCGCGGACTGTTCGCATTGCCGCCACGTTTCTGGTGGTTGTGATCTTATCCTTCGGCGTAGCGGTTCCGAATGGCCAAGCGGATAACCACGTCCGGGTCCCGGATCAGGGCCAGGCAATTCCGCAAGGGAGCGTGCCCGGCGGAACACTCGGCAATCAAAGTGACTCCGATTTGTGGCGCCAGGTCCGGCGCGGCGACGCCTTCACCCTGGGCGGCACCGGGGTCGGCACGCCGGTGCTCGTCGACATGGGCGGGGAAGCCTGGCGCGCGGCGCAAAACGGCATCGTCAAGCGCTACGGCGGGTACCTGCTGCTGGCGGCGCTCCTCGCCATCCTCGCTTTTGCATCAATTCGCGGGATCGTCCTCATCGACAACGGCCGATCGGGCCGGAACATTCCGCGGTTCACCGCCGCCGAGCGGTTGGTCCATTGGTCGGTGGCGGTCATTTTCATCGTTCTTGCCTGCACCGGCCTGGTCCTCATGTTCGGCAAGTTCATCCTGCAGCCGATCTTCGGCAAGGTCGTGTTTTCCTACATCGCCAGCGGCTCCATGCAACTGCACATCTGGCTCGGCCCGGTCTTCATTTTCGCCCTGATCGTCATGTTCATCCAATACGTGAAGGACAACCTGCCGACGAAGGTCGATCTCCAGTGGTTCGCCAAAGCCGGAGGGTTTATGGGCGAGCATGCCAGTTCCTGGAAATACAACGGCGGCGAAAAGATCTGGTTCTGGGTCGCCATGCTGGGCGGCGCGGCGCTCTCGGTCACCGGCATCCTGCTCGACTTCCCGTCGCTGGCCCAGGATCCGGACTGGCTCAGGATCGCCCAGATCATCCACGCGTCGGCGGCGGTGATCGTCATCGCGCCGGCGTTGGGTCACATCTATGTCGGCACCGTCGGCATCGAGGGGTCGCTGGAAAGCATGACCACCGGATTGGTCGACGAGAACTGGGCCATCGAACACCACGACCTGTGGGCCGAACAGGTGATGAACGAACAAGCGGGCGAGACCGGCGAGGAAACGGACGCCAAAGCGCAACCGGCCGAATAAACGACGGGTGATACGGTGTCTCGACGGCGCGAGACACCGCCCCATGGGGGTGCACCGAACGGTGTGTCCGTCGTGGCCGAACTTCCGCCTTAATCGCCGAGAAGATCACCCAGTTTGCGGCCGAGGGTTTCCGCCGTAACGGGCTTCAAGAAGAGGGCGTCGGCACCCCGCGCCAGGGCCTTTTCCTCGTTCAGCGAATCACTGTAGCCCGTGCACAGGATGCAGGGCAGATCGGGGCGCTGTTTCTTGATCTGGCTGATGACGTCGATCCCGCGGATTTCCGGCATGACCTGGTCGACGATGGCACCGCGCCAGTCGGCCTCGGCCTCGCGGAAGATCTCCAGGCCTTCCTTGCCGTCGCGGCCGACGGCGACCTCGTATCCCAGACGTTCCAGGCCGATCGACAGCATGTCGGCGACGTCGTTCTCGTCATCGACAACCAGAACCAGGCCGTGCCCCTTGGGGATTACCGATACGTCGTCACCGCTTCTCAGGTCGACGCTGCGGTCCGCCGACGGCAGGTAGACCTCGAAGGTGGTCCCCTCGCCCTTCGCGGTGGAGACGCGCATGGCGCCCTCGTGGGAAGATACAATCGTGCGGACCACGGACAGGCCGAGCCCGGTTCCCTTGCGCATCGCCTTGGTCGTGAAGAAGGGATCGAACATGGAAGCCAAAACATCCGGCGGGATGCCCGATCCGTCATCGGCGACCGAAATGCGCAGACAGTCGGACCCGCCGCCAAGGGTTCCAACGAGCAGTTGCTGACCGCGCGGCTTCACGTCCGTGATCTCAATCCGCTCTTTCTGTTCGCCGGACGATTTCGAGCGAAGCGCATCGACTAAGGGATCGTCGCCGCTTACCAGATCGATGGAAATCGCGATCTGGCCGTCGCCGCCGTCAAAGGCGTCATTGGCATTGACGCCCAAGTTCATCAAGACTTGCGACAACTGACCCGAGTTGCCGACGACGGGGGCACGATCGACACCGAAATTGGTGACGATCCGGGTCGATGCCGGCAGGGATCCGCGCAGCAGATTGAGCGCCTCGTCGACGACCGGAACCAGGTCGAAACCCTTTCGTTCGGTCGGCCCCATCCTGGAAAACGTCAGGATCTGGGCCACGAGTTGCTTCGCCCGCTTGCCGGCCTGGTCAATCCGGCTGGCGTAGTTGTGTTGCGGCGTGGATTTATCCAGGTCCTGCATCAGGAACGCATTGAAGCCCATCATGGCACCCAGCAGGTTGTTGAAGTCGTGGGCGATGCCGCCGGCCAGTCGGCCGACAGCTTCCATCTTCTGCGCCTGTTGGAGCTGTTCCTCGAGCAGTTTCGATTCCGTCACGTCGAGATAGAACGAACAGATGCCGGCCACCTCGCCTTCGGCCGTCAGGATCGGGGCCTTGAGGTTGGTTGTTTTAATTTCCCGGCCGTCGGCACGGAATAGGGAAACTTCGCGGGTCAAAGCCTCGCGCCTTTCGATGACGTCGCGGTCGTTGGCTTCCGTCACGGCCCCGAGTTCTTGGCCGAACAGGTCCGCCGCCTTTTTGCCGATGACATCCTCCAGTTTCCATCCCTTCCAATCGAGGAAGGTGTTGTTCATGGCGGTATAGCGCTCATCGAGGTCTTTGAGGATGATGCCGGCAGGGTTGTTTTCGAACAGGCTTCGGAACCGGGCCTCGCTTTCCCGTACGGCATCTTCGACGACTTTCTGCTCGGTAATGTCGATGAGCAGGCCCTCCAACACGACAGAACCTTCGGTCTGTTCGACGGCACGGTGGCTCTCGTAAACCCAACGAATCTCTCCGCTCTTGGTCCGGGCCCGGTGGGTTCCCTCGTAGGGTTTTCCGGACAGGCGCGAGTCCCGATAGCCCTGCCGCAAGCGCTCGTAGTCGTCCGGGTGGTAGAGCTCCCGCCCCCCCTTGGCCATGAGCTTCGTGATTTGTTCGGGCGTATAGCCAAAAATCCTTTGCACTTCGTCGCTGACGTAAAGGACCTCCAACTGGTCGCCTTCGCTTTCCCTCAGGCGGAAGATCATGCCGGGAAGGTTGTCGATCAAGGTCGAGAGTTGGCGCTCGCTTTCGGCGACCTGTTGCTCGGCCATTTTCTGTTCAGTGATGTCGATGATAAGGCCCTCGTTGAGCCAGATACCGTCCGCCTCGGCGACGCCTCGGCTTCTTTCGAAGACCCACCGGGTCTCACCGGTTTTGGTGATGACTCTATAAGTGTCTTCGTAGGGCTTCCCGGCCGAAAAAACCTCGTGAGCAGCGCTTAACGCGCGCTTGTAGTCCTCCGGATGAAACCACTTCTCGAGCCCCCCCTCATTGAGCAGCTCCATAATTTCGACCGGCGTATATCCGGCGATGTCTTTGACGCCCTCACTGACGTACTGCATTTCGAAGTAATCAGGTCCCTCTCTCGCCCGGAAGACCAGGCCCGGCACGTTGCCGATCAAGGTCGAGAGTTGGCGCTGGCGTTCGGCAATCTCCTGTTCCGTCTTCTTCCGGTCCGTGATGTCGGTAATGACGACGATCGTTCCGCCGTCCGGAATCTGCGTCTCGCGGAAGATGTACCATTGGTCCTTGCGCTGTGTTTCGAAGGCGGGGCCCGGATTGCGATGGCGCTCCATTCGTTCCGAAATGTACTCCTCCTCCCGGCCAATGGCGTCCGGCTGCTCACCGGAATAGGCACGGGCACGGACCAGGTCTTCAAGTCTCGCCCCGGGGACGATGAGTTCATGGAGGGCACCTTCGTGAAGATTGCGATAGGCTTGATTCCACATGACCAACCGGTCCTCTGCGTCGAAGATGGCAACGCTCTCTTGAAGACTATCGATCGCCGCCGCGAGGCGTTGGTTTATGCGCTCGGCCTTCATAATCTCCGACAAATCAACGCTGACAGAGCCGATTCTCGAGATTTTTTCGTCAGCGTCGAAAACGGGAAACTTGGTGATCTGCACGGTATGGACGTCACCATCCAGAAATTCGCGCTCGACTTGACGGGTGCGGATGACGCCTCGGCTCAGGACTTCTTCTTCCTGGGCATTCATTACCGCGATGTCGTCGGCCGGTTGAAAGTCCTCGAATTCATCTGAGCGGTGCCCGGCCATCGCCTCGCTTTCGAACCCGTACCACTGTTCATAGGTTCGATTGGCCCGTTCGATCCGGTGACCGGCATCCTTGATGATCAAAGCGACCGGGGCGTTATCGAACAGGGAGACCAGAAGGTTCTCGCTCTCTCGGAGTTCGCGGGTCCGTTCGGCGACCGCGTCTTCGAGGACTTCGGCCTGATGGGCCAGATGGTCCTCGGCGATCTTGCGTTCGGTGATGTCGTAATGCCAAACGAGGACGCCTACTTCCCCCTCGAACTCGACCGAGCGCGAGTGGATCAGGTTCCACCACGTCGATCCGTCGAGGCGCCGCCTCTTCACGACGGCGCCGTTGATAAATCCCGTATCGTCGAGTTGCCTATTGATCTCCGCCCTGTCGGCTTGGTCGCAAAAGGTCTTCTCGACGAGGAAAGCGTCGAGTTCCGCTTCCGTCGCGGCACCGAACATGTCGAGGCAGCTTCTGTTGGAGAACAAACGTTTGAAGGGCTTGCGCGTTATGATGCTGACGCCGACGGGACTCTTTTCCAGGGTTTGGCGGAGTTTCCGTTCGCTTTGCCGGGCTTCCTCTTCGGCCCGCCGACGGTCCGCCATCTCCTGTTGAACGTCTTCGTGGGCGCGCAACAGGTTTTTGCGCATGGCTTCCAGGCTGGACAACAAGCGCTCGACCTCGTCGTCATGCTTGGCAACGACTTCCGTCCGCAAATCACCGGACGAGATTCGCTCGAAGGCGAGCTGGGCGAATTCCAGCGGGCTCGCGATGCGGATACTGAAGATCCACAGAATTCCGGCGCCCCCGGCTATCAGGAGGACCAACGCCACGACCGACGCGGTTACAGTCGTCGTCACCAGGGTCTTGTCGACCTCCTGGATCGCCGCAAGGTGATCGCGTTCGACGACATTGTGGATGCGAACGAGCCATTTATCGATCTTCATGGTGGCATCGCCGAGCATGCGGTCGGCTATCACCTGGACCTCTCCTTCGCCGGAGTTGAACAGCCGGATGGCCTTGCGGAAATCGCGTCCGAGCAATCCGTGCGCCGTCTTGAGATCATCGATAAGGGCCGTGGACGTCGAACCGATTTTCGGCAATTGGCTGAGTTTGTCGACAAGCTGTCTGAAGTCGCGCTCGCGTTCATAGAATTGGCTCAGATGGCGATGATAGGCACCCGTGTCATGACCACGCAGCAGGATGTTCTTCCAAGCGCGAACCTGAGATTGCCAGGCCGTCGTTGCCTGTTGCTGTATGTTGGCGTCCATTCGGTGGGCGACGACCAGTCCGATTTGTTCAGAATGTGCCCGTTCCATGAAGTAGAAGGTGACGAGACCGAGACACAGGGGGACGAACAGCATGCCGGCGACGATCAGGTAAAACCGCCCGCGGAGGCTTTGGTCGAGACGAAAATTACTCATCCCATCTCCCCGGTAGCCGGCATCAGTTCATGTTCCGACGTGGGCGAAACAATTGGGTACCGTCGATCCTGTAGGCGTCGATAAGCCCCTGCGCCTCTTCGGAGACCAGCCATTGCATCAAGATTCGCGCGCCCGCATGGTTAACGCTCGCATGGCGTTCCGGATTGACGGCGATCACATGATAGGGGTTGTAAAGCAGCCGGCCGCCCTCAAACAAAAGGGTCAGTTTAAGATTGGGGGCGTGGGCCAGCCACGTGCCCTTGTCACTCAGGGTGTAGAACCCTCTATCGCTGGCAGACTTCAGCGCATTCGCCATACCGACGCCGAGTTCCAGGTACCAGGCGTTACCATAAGGCTCAATGGTCGCTTCGTCCCACAATCTGAATTCCCGCTTGTGGGTTCCGGAATCGTCGCCACGGGAAACAAAACCGGCGCCGCTATCGGCGATTCGCGCCATCGCTTCCTGGATGTCATGGGCCTCGCGCACACCGGCCGGGTCGCCTTCCGGACCGACGATGACGAAATAGTTGAACATGACGGGCCGGCGGTTGATCCCGTAGCCCGTGAAGACGAAATGGCTTTCCGCCTCCGGTGCATGAACCAGGACTGCATCGACGGCGCCTTGCCGCCCCATTCTCAAGGCCCTGCCGGTACCGACCGCGGTGACCTTCAAGGCCAGACCGCTCGATTTTTCGAAGGCCGGCCGTAAAACCGTGAGAAGTCCGGAATTCGCGGTGCTCGTCGAAGTCGCCAGGTGGACGACTCCCTCGGCCGCCGAGATCGGAAAGGCCCAGACAATCAGGATCGCCAAAATTGAAATGCGCTTTAAGATCTAACAACCTTAATCCAGGAGCGAACGACGTTTAATTGATTTATTATACACAAGGTAAAGTTCGATAGGCCTGATTGTTCAGGCTACTATTCACTTGGATTTTATCGGGTTTCTATCTTTGTGAACGGCGGCCGAAGCCGACCTGACCGTGATATTTTGCCGGCTCCGTTTCTCATATCAAAGGTAGAACAACTCGGGGTCGGATGCCGGAGCACGACACGAGGACTTTGCGCTGCATTCCATATGTGCCAAAGTATCGGGACGAAACTCGAAAGGCATTCTATGGAGCGGCAATTGCGGGTGACTGCCGTTCGGTGTTGAACGAGGTATCATGAGAGTCTTCATCGCCGACGATCATCCGATTTTTCTCGACGCCATATGCGAGGAAGTCGGCCGTGCCGGCGGTGATATCTCCGTGAACAAGAGCGAAAACCTCGAAAGCGTCCTGAACCTTGGCGATCAACTGTCGGCTTTCGACGTCCTGGTCATCGATTTTTCCATGCCCGGGATGGACGGTGTCGAAGGCGTGCGAAAAGTGTTGGCGCGCCACCCCGGAGCAAACATCGCGATCATGTCCGGCGTTGCCCTGCCGGCCGACGTCAAGGCGGTGATCGATGCCGGCGCCAAGGGTTTCATCCCCAAGACCCTCAACGGCGGTGCTTTCGTTGCCGCGGTGAACCTGGTCGCGGCGGGCGGTACGTTTGTGCCCACGGACTATTTGGGAGAGGGGCACGACGCGGATAACGCGGATCATCAATCGCGCCACGACACGTTTTCCCTCACGCCTCGCGAAAACGAGGTCCTGGCTCACATCGTCGAAGGCCAATCGAACAAGGAGATCGCGCGCGACCTCGAAATCGAGGAGGTCACGGTCAAACTTCATGCGCGGCGTATCTTCCAGAAATTGGGTGTCAAGAACCGTGTCCAGGCGGCGAAGGCGGCAATGGACGCCGGCCTCTATGAAACGACGTAGCGACGCGTGACTGAGCCGCCGGGCTCTCGACCGCTAGCGTCGATCCGCTCCCGAATCGACCGCACCCCATACCAATAAACCTCCAACACTATCCCTTCGGCTAACAGACAAAGCCCGCATTCGGGCGTATCCTTTGTTGGTATCTCAATCCCCTAAAGGTCGATCCGATGGCCCTCATATTGGTAGCCGACGACAATGCCGAACACAGTTCTTATATTGAAATCGCGTTGTCACGCGAGGGCCATCAGGTGTCCGTGTCACCTGGACACCCCCATTAACCTCGCCAATTTGACGGTTTTGTGATTCGATGGCTTTCCGAGGGGGATGCCATGAAACAGCTTGGATTTTTCGACCTTCCGGATCATATGCGACGTCTGTCTGAGACCGGCGATCGGCTGGAAGAGATGTTGCGGGTTATT
>Ga0209561_1000248_pt1 | contig 13501 bp, 13 predicted proteins | sample WorMettrBAHAMAS2_FD_187393 | JGI IMG/M metagenome (GOLD analysis project Ga0209561, IMG submission 187393) | Marine gutless worms symbiont microbial communities from Max Planck institute for Marine Microbiology, Germany - Inanidrilus... | ecosystem: Host-associated > Annelida > Digestive system... | reverse complement strand
AGGCGCAGGGCGAGTGGATCGAGGCGTTCCCGCATACTCCCCAGCTTTCTCTCCAAGGCAGCGGCCAGACGGCATTGCAGATCGTCGATGCGCTGCTGCCAGCGCTGGAGACGATCGAACGGGTGGAACATCAGCCTCTCCTCGGCGCCTCTATGGTTCATTGCCAAGGCGATGTTTCAGCAGTGATTATTATTCGGTAGCCTTCGGGGCAGGGGCGGAAGGGTCGGCAGCGATGCTGGGGCGAGTTTACCCTTTGTAGGGTGCGAAATTATAATTTCGCCGTCATCTCTCCCGAGTGTAATTGTCTTCACGCCAGGTATCGCTATGCGTCTGATCCAGGAAGCCCTCACCTTCGACGATGTCCTCCTCGTACCGGCCCATTCGCAGGTTTTGCCCAGTGCGGCGGATCTGAGTACCCGCCTGACCCGCGCCATCGACCTCAAGATCCCCCTGGTCTCCGCCGCCATGGATACGGTTACGGAAACCAGGCTGGCTATTGCCCTGGCACTGGAGGGCGGCATCGGCATCGTGCACAAGAATATGAGCAGCGAGCGGCAGGCCCAGGAGGTGCTCGCGGTCAAGAAGTACGAGAGCGGTATCATCCGCGACCCGATTACGGTCACCCCCGAGACCAGCATCGGGGAAGTCAGGCACATCACCCGAGCCCACAACATCTCCGGTGTCCCGGTCGTGACCGGGGAGGGTCGGCTCGACGGTATCGTCACTGGGCGCGATCTGCGCTTCGAGACCCGCCACGACGACCCCGTGTCTTCCATCATGACCCCCCGCGAGCGACTCGTGACCGTGCGCGAGGGCGCCGGTCGCAGAGAGATCGTAGGCCTGCTACACGAACACCGGATCGAGAAGGTACTGGTGGTCAACCAGGACTTTGCGCTGCGGGGCATGATTACCGTCAAGGACATCCAGAAGGCCAAGGATTTCCCCAAGGCGTCCCGGGACGACCACGGGCGCCTGCGGGTCGGTGCCGCGGTCGGCGTCGGGGTCGGTACCAACGAGCGGGTCGCGGCGCTGGTGGAAGCCGGCGTGGATGTGATCGTGGTGGATACCGCCCATGGTCATTCCCAGGCCGTCCTCGAACGGGTAGCCCAGGTCAAGCGGGAGTTTCCGGCGGTCCAGGTCATCGGCGGCAACATCGCCACCGCCACCGCCGCCCGTGCGCTCATGGCGGCGGGGGCCGACGCTGTCAAAGTCGGCATCGGACCCGGCTCTATCTGCACTACCCGCATCGTGGCAGGCGTGGGCATACCCCAGATCACGGCGGTCGCGGATGTCACGGAGGCTCTGGCCGACAGTGACATACCCGTAATCGCGGACGGGGGACTACGCTACTCGGGCGACGTCGCCAAGGTCATCGCGGCCGGTGCCCACAGCGTCATGATCGGTGGACTCTTCGCCGGCACGGACGAAGCGCCCGGCGAAGTGGAGATCTACCAGGGCCGGTCTTACAAATCCTACCGCGGCATGGGCTCGCTGGGTGCCATGGGCGGCAAGGAGGGCTCCAGCGACCGCTACTTTCAGGACGATGAGGAACAAGACAAGCTGGTGCCCGAGGGCATCGAGGGACGGGTACCCTACAAGGGCAGTGTGCTCAATGTAATTCACCAGCTCATGGGTGGCCTGCGTGCGAGCATGGGCTATACCGGCTGCGCCGATATCGAGGAGATGCGGACCAAGCCGGAATTCGTGCGCATCAGTGGCGCGGGTATGCGCGAATCCCATGTCCATGACGTGCAGATTATCAAGGAAGCGCCGAATTATCGGATTGGGACTTGAGACACTCTCAAAAATATTCGAAGAGCCCCAACGTTCCGATATTCCATGGAATGATGTCGAGAGTTTGTTTGCAGCGCTCAGCGCTGAAATCGCTGAAGGTCAAGGATCTCGTGTAAGGGTAACGCTTAATAATGTTCGTGCTGTCTTTCACAGACCCTATCCACAGCGGGTAAGCAATAAAGCATCCGTCAAATCTAATACAAGGGATATTTCGCAAACCGCTTTCGGGTCAGAGGGGTTTGGACAAGGTAAAGGCACCCCGGATGTCCCCCAGAGAAAAGCCCCTCGCCCGGTCTTCCGGATAGGTCTCATCGAGGGTCCTGATAACCTCGGGGGCGAGGACCGCACCGTGGCAGGTAAGGCAGAGCCCACCGGTGGGGATTGCCTGCATGTATCTGAATCGGTTTTCCCCCTCCACGGGGGTTACCTCGGCGAAATCCATGGTCTTGATGTCTTCGCCGCTTGCCTTGCGTTCCTCGAACCTGAGCAGGACTTGCCGCTCCCAGCCATCCGGCGCATTCGTCGAGGGGTTTCGTAGTCCCAGGCTGGTGCGCCCCACGTCCCAGCCGGTCCTAGCAGAATAATCCGCAGCGATGACTGGTTCCTTCTCCTTACATGCCCGAATAGCGTTTACAGGACCGCCTTCATTCAGTGCAGTCTGAAGCTCAGCTTTCAAGCTGGATAAGAACTCCTTGATGATGCCCTTTGCCTCCCCCAGGTCCGCCTCCTCCATGGTTTCGGCAAAGCCGGAGGACATCAGGGTAATACCGGAGGCGATTGCGATCAGAACGAATTTTCCCTTCTTTTTTAGACCTTTGAGCATTTCTCGACCTATATGTCAAGGTGTCGTTGGAAGAATCGAAATCATGCAAGAGTCGAATAGATCGGTCCAGCTTCATCTGCAGAGTGCCACCAAACAGACGGTTACGACTCACTCTAACCGACTGTTTTCACATGTTAAATTGGTTATAATACTCTAGTACCCTGTTTCACCTTAATTTTGCGTGCTGACCGCTTCTCGCCGCGCTTGCAGGGAGCCCCCCAAACGTGCCCGAGCGTTACCGCGCTGGGCAATTCGAGGAGGGCATTCCCGGTGCGCGGTGCCTTGTCGGGGCGCGTTTGGGAGGGCTCTGAAAGTGAAAAATAAGGCGAAACGGGATGCTAAAGGCTACCATAATCCGGCTGTCGGTGGTGGGTTCCCCCCACCCAGAGGGTGTCGCAAAAGTAGCGCAGGCGTCCTCGCCTGCATCGAAAAATGCAGACGGGGACGTCTGCGCTACGCCCCACGGAGGGGCTTTTGCGACACCCCCACCCGCGGAAGGGCAGCGCCGGCGATTGATCGGCTGGAAATGCGCTCGCCCTGCTCGATTGCCCGGTTGTCATGGGCTTAGTAGACTTTACAGCCTTTACCGGTAAAGAAGGTCCGCGGGGAGGTCGTCGCGAGAATCACCCCGGCGCGTACGCCGATCCGTGGTATCGGTACCAATCCCACAAGCTCGGCAGGTTCTCTCATGGCTATCGAACGCACCTTATCCATCGTCAAGCCCGACGCCGTCGCTGCCAACCATATCGTCGCTATCTACGATCGCTTCGAGCAGGCGGGTCTCCGCATCGTGGCGGCACGCATGCTCCACCTGACCCGCGAGCAGGCAAGCGCCTTCTATGCGGTGCATCAGGCGCGTCCTTTCTTCGGGGAGTTGGTCGATTACATGACTTCCGGGCCCATCATGGTCCAGGTACTTGAAGGTAAAAACGCCATCGCCCGCAACCGTGATGTGATGGGGGCCACGGATTCTGCCAAGGCCGAGCCGGGCACGATCCGGGCCGATTTTGCGACCGAGGTGTCGGAAAACGAGGTCCACGGCTCCGATGCGCCGGAGACTGCGGCCACGGAGATCGCCTTTTTCTTCCCGGACGGCGTTTGCGAGCGCACCCGTTAAGCGCCTGGGCCATGACCGCCACCGCCTCCAAGACTGACCTGCTGGACCTCGATCGAAAAGGTTGCGAGGATCTGGTGACCGGTATGGGATTTACGGGATTCCACGGTTACAGCCTGTTCAAATGGATCCACAAGCACGGTGTGGTCGACTGCGGGGCCATGACCGACCTCGCCAAGACCCTGCGCCAGCGGTTGCTCGCTGAGACCTGCGTTCGTCTCCTGCGACCGATCGCGGCGCGACCTGCTGCGGACGGGACCCGCAAGTGGGTCTTGGAGCTGGCCGACGGACAGCGTGTGGAGACGGTGTTGATTCCGGAAGGGCGCCGTACGACTCTATGTGTTTCCTCGCAGGTGGGTTGTTCCCTGGATTGCAGCTTCTGCGCCACGGCACGGCAGGGATTCAACCGCAATCTGACGACCGGGGAGATCATCGGCCAGGTCTGGTACGCGACCCGCGCCCTCGGCGCTACGCCCACCAATGTCGTCCTAATGGGGATGGGGGAACCCTTGGCGAATTTCGACGCGGTGGTGACCGCCATGGGCATTATGCAGGACGATCTGGCCTATATGCTCTCCAAGCACCGGATTACCCTGAGCACTTCCGGCCTCGTCCCCAACATCTATCGGTTGCGGAAAGTCAGCGAGGTGGCGCTCGCCGTTTCGCTGCATGCCGCGGACAACGCCCTGCGCGACCGGTTGGTACCCATCAACCGCAAGTATCCCCTAGAGGCGTTGCTGCCCGCCTGCAAGGCCTTCGTCGCGGGCGACAAGCGCCGCCGCATCACCTGGGAGTATGTCATGATCGACGGAGTCAACGATCAGGTCACCCACGCCAAACGTCTGATCCGGTTGCTGGAAGGTATTCCATCCAAGCTCAATCTGATCCCCTTCAACCCTTTCCCAGGCTCGGACTTCCGAACCTCGCCGCAGGAGCAGATGGAGGTCTTCCGTCGGCGGATCCTCGGCTCCGGCATCGTAGTCACCACACGCAAGACCCGGGGGGGCGAGATCTCTGCTGCTTGCGGCCAATTGGTTGGCAGGGTCCGCGATCGCAGCCGCCGTACCACGCGCGGCCAACCTGTCGTCGAGGCAATCGCGCCATGAGCCGCACCGGGCGGGTGGGACTCGTGTTGTCGTTGGTCGCTTCCCTGCTGCTGATGGGCTGCACCGGCGGTTGGATTCGGGACTTCGGGATGGCCGGTGATCCGGGCAGAGAGGGGAAGGAGCGTCCCGGCGATCTCTATGTGCAGCTCGCAGCGGAGTATCTCAGACAGGGGCAGCCAGAGATAGCCCGGCGTAAGCTCGACAACGCACTGGCCGTGGATCCCTCCCATCCCCAGGCCCATAATCTCATGGCCCTGATTTACCAGCGGTCGGGGCAAAGCCAATTGGCCGAGAGGTATTTCCGCACCGCCAGCGACCTGCAACCCGAAGACCCATATGTCCTCAACGCGTACACCAGCTTCCTCTGCGGCAGCCGCAGGTTCGCAGAGGCCCGGTCCCGGTACGAGAAGGCCCTGGCCAACTCGCGCTACACCACGCCCTGGATCGCCATGACCAACCTGGGAACTTGCGCCAAGTACAGCGGCAACGCCAACCAAGCGGAAATCCACTTCCACCGGGCGCTGACCACGAACCCCAGGTTCGGATCCGCCATTGCCGTACTGGCCGACCTGAACTATGGCCGCGGTCGTTACCGGTCTGCCAGAACCTATCTGGACCCACTAGTGTCCGCGATATTAATTGAATAGGGTCTAGATAACTTTAGAGTGGGTTTTCTTTCAGTAGAATAAGTATTCTATCAGAGAGATTTTCCTCTCGGTGATGAAATCTGAATTCACATTCCTTGAGGTGTAAAAGGAACGTTTGTCGGGGAACAGCATTGAACTTTGCAAGCCTCCGTTTGGCATATGACCAGAATGACTCAATGCCATTGATATGGCAATTGCTGCGGGCAAACTCATGCTCACACTTTCCCGTGGCGTTCCAGGATTCCGAAGACGATCGGTTTACCGCCTGCTCCGCGCCCCTTTTTCCGCGAACACGGCGTGCGCCAAAATAAGATTCATCGACTTCAACCTCACCGAATAGAGGGGATGAAGCGTTACAAACCTGGGCGATTCTGATTCGTAACTTCATGAATAGCTGATTAATCGTCGGGCGGCTTACACCACTCAGCTCGGCGATTTTCCAGGCCCGCAAATCGTGCGCGAAATAGCGTATAAGTGCTCTGAATTTAGCTTCCGAAAGGTGTGAATGCCTGAAATACCTGTTTTTTCCTTGCATAACATAACCTTGGCATACTCTCAAGATGCTAAAGTTATCCAGACCCTTGAATAAATTCAGATAGTTATTTATTTCGAGATTGCTTAGATCGTAGTCCACATCGATAACCATCCGATTCAGCAATATTTTTCGCACATAGTCGGGCTCAAAATCTGTAGGATTGTATAGAGACCTGCGTCAATTGGGGTGCTTTTGGAGGTATCTCCATGATTCCTGGAGCGGGATCTTTTCAAAATCTGCAAATCGATTCAAGTCGATGACATCCTAAAATCGGCAGCTTTGTTTTATCTTACAAGTGGTTACAAAATGGAAGAACCAGTTTCCCCGGACGCTAGCGATCTAGAGCACTACTTCAAGGTTGCCCAGCCGACCCCCCAGGTACTCTTGCTGGCGGTCAGGGTAGAACGCGGGCTGGGCACACGCAGGCGGGCGGCTACTTATGCCGAAATGCTGCGCGAGAGCTGCCCTGACTCGCCGCAAGCCCTCTGCCTATAGGATCAGGATCTCCATGAGCACACCTTTCATACCAGCACGGGAAGACGACCCCAACGCGGAGTTTCTGGACGGTCCGGGCGAGCGTTTGCGTATCGCTCGCCAGACCCAAGGTCTGACGCAGGAGCGTGTTGCCGGCGAGCTAACCCTGAGCCTGGCCACGATCGAAGCCCTGGAACGTGACGATTACAGCATCCTGCGGGATGACGTCTTCATCATCGGTTATATCCACAAGTATGCACGCCTGGTCGGGTTGAAACCGGAGCCTCTGGTGGCCGCTTATCGTGCGGCGGCGCCGGGGCGGGTCGACACTACGCCGCACACTGGCTTCCGGATCGACAGTAGGCACCTGAAAATAGGTCTGGTCAGTCTCGGGGTCCTGGTCCTGCTGGGCGCCCTGGTGTTCCTGTGGCAGCAGAGCCGACAATCGGACCCGGGGGGTCAAACGTCCGCTGCCGGCGCGACACGGACAAGGGCACCGGTGCCCACACTCGAAACGATCCCGGGACCTCGGATGCCGCTCCTCCCCACCGATACGGACCTGATCGCGGTCGAGGAAGAGGAACAATCCCTACTACCGGAAATGGACATGCTGGCCCCGACGCACGCCGGCCTACCGGTGCCTCCGGACTCGCGGCAACCGCCGACCGAGAGGGTTGATGCAGGGAGCGCCACTGCCGATACAATCACGGCCACCCGACCGCCGGCCACCGATCCAGCTCCCGAAGCAACTCAAGAGGCTGAAAAAACCGCAGAAACCACCGCCACCGAGGCCGGTGAAATCGAGATCATCTTCGACGGTTCCTGTTGGACAGATGTGCGCGACAGTGAGGAACAGTACCAGCTTTCCGGCATCAAGAAGAAAGGCAACCGGTACGTTCTGGAGGGTATCCCCCCCCTACTCGTTCAAACTTGGAAACCCGGCGGTAGTACGGATCATAGTCAACGGGAAGCCGTTCGATCTGAGCACTGCTCCCCGTACCCAACGCGGGGGAGCCCGATTCACGCTGGATCGGGCCCAATTGCCCTGATCGCCGTGCGGTGAGTCGATCCTCACCATGCTGGAACCAACGATCCGAACGATCCAAGCAATCCGGGGAATGCATGACATTCTCCCGGAGCGAGTTACCCTCTGGCAGGTCCTAGAGGAGCGTGCCGGAACAATCCTCGAGCGTTACGGTTATCGGGAAATCCGCACCCCTTTGGTAGAGGTAACGGACCTGTTCAAACGCTCCATCGGCGAGGTTACCGACATCGTCGAGAAGGAGATGTACAGCTTCGAGGACCGCAACGGCGACAGCCTGAGCCTGCGTCCCGAGGGTACCGCGAGTTGCGTACGAGCCGCCATCGACCACGGCTTACTCTCCACCCCCCAGCGCCTCTGGTATCGCGGCCCCATGTTTCGATACGAGCGCCCGCAGAAAGGCCGCTACCGCCAATTTCACCAGATCGGCGTCGAGGTCTTCGGACTCGCGGGACCGGACATCGATCAAGAGGTGGTGCTGTTGACCCGACGCCTGTGGGAGACCCTCGGGCTCGGGAGCCTGAGGCTGGAGATCAATAGCTTGGGCGAGGGCGATGAGCGCGCCGCCTACCGCCGTGAGCTCGTGTCCTGTCTGGAAGGGAATCTGGAGCGCCTGGATGAAGACAGTCGCCGCCGGCTACGGACCAACCCCCTGCGCGTGCTCGACAGCAAGCATCCGGACCTGCAGCCGGTGATCGCCGAAGCGCCGTGCATTATGGACTACCTGGGCCGGGAGTCGCGCGCCCACTTCGACCGCTTCCGCGCTGGTCTCGATGCCGCCGGTGTCGGCTACGAGGTCAACCCACGCTTGGTCCGGGGATTGGACTATTACAACCGCACAGTCTTTGAGTGGATTGCCGACGGTCTCGGTGCGCAAGGCACTGTCTGCGCCGGTGGTCGTTACGATACCCTGGTGGCCCAGCTCGGTGGGCGCCCGACTCCCGCCATCGGTTTTGCCATGGGGCTGGAACGTCTGGTCTCCCTAGTAGAGGCCGGATCGTCGCCACCGGATCAGGGCGTGGATGCCTATCTGATCGCCGTTGGGGACGGGCCTCAGGCCCAGGCCCTGATGATGGCCGAAACCCTACGCAACACACTGCCCGATCTACGTCTGATTTGTCACTGCGGCGGCGGCAGCTTCAAGAGCCAATTCAAAAAAGCGGACCGCAGCGGTGCCCGCTATGCCCTGGTGCTCGGGGAGGACGAGTTGACGCGCGGGGTGATCGGCGTAAAACCCCTGCGCGAGGAGGGCGAGCAAGCGGAGGTCGCGCCGGATGAGCTGGGTGCCTTCTTCGCCACCCACACCTGATCGCATTTATGCCCCGGGGGGTTCGAAAATCCGGTGGTGTTGTGATTCCGTTGTCCCTGGGTATACCCAATATGTAGGGTATCTCTATCTGAAACAACAAAGTTAAGGTAGTGGTAATTTTGAAGTGATATCTAGCCGACAATCGGCAATAATGCAGTATTATAGCGGTGTATGAAGAGTTTTAAGAAAACCCCATACATTTTAACACATTTTGAAAAAGACAACGTCTTACGTACGAAGCGTGCCAAGTGTTGCTATAAGGTATTATTCCAACGCTCAATATGAGCCGTTTCCCCCGTTTCTTTACCCACAGGGCGCTGTTGCTCGCTTGGAATGACGGCTCGATACGCGCTCCAATAATCACTGAAAACGATGGCTTCCTTATAAGCAGACGGTACGCGATCCCAGAGTATCCAACAAGTGTTTTCGCTGCGATCACCGCAGGCAGAGGCGACGATTTCTTGGGTCTCTCTATTCATGGCAATCCAGATCCACACTTTGTCTTTTCTACGAAAGACAAAGGACCACAACTCATCCGCCTCCAGCACAGGAATCTTTTTGCAATCAACAGGTTGTAGCGTCTCTTTAAGGGGTGGTAGGTCATTCGCCTGTTCTTTTAACCAGGTACTCAATGTTCGGCGCGAGACCCCAAACGTCCGTTCAATCCCGCGCATACTGGATCTTTCTTCTTTTCTTCCGTCGCGCGTTCTGTGCGCTCAAGTACGCCATAGGCACCACGGCTTTACAGTGATATTGCGAGCTACCGGATGCATTCTCGCCATTTTTAACGAGCTCTTCGCTCTGACATTTGCGACAGCTGTATACTTTAGTCTCGATAATCATAATTGAAAACTCTTCGGTTCGTTTTATCAATGAACGCAATCGTTCAGAGCAAGCGTATTCTTCCGGAAGAGAGGGCTAAAATCTGGAATCAGGCAACGAGAAAAACGGTGGAAATCGTAATGATTACCGATGAATCTATCTACTCTATCACTTCAAAAATCACCACTACCAAAAATTAAAACACTACCGAAAATCCGCGGGAGATCCTTGTGATTAACTACGAAACGGACGAGGAAAGGGCCGAAGCAATCAAGAAGTGGTGGAAGGAAAACGGCTCCTCCGTCATTCTCGGCGCGGGTATCGGCTTAGCAGCCATCTTCGGTTGGCGGGCCTGGATCGACTACCGGGAATCGACGGCACAACAGGCCTCCGCGGCCTTCGAGCGGCTCTTGGCCAACACCGACAGTGGCACCACCCGATCCGCGCTCACCCAATCCAAACTGCTGCGTGAGGAATTCTCTTCCACCGTCTACGCGACCCTGGCGGCGCTGGTGCAGGCCCGCATCGAGCTCGAGGCCGGCAACCTCGCCGGTGCCCGCGGCGCCCTCGAACAAGCGATCACCGACTCCCCCGATCCCGGCCTTATGCGCATCGCCGCGCTGCGCCTGATCCGCGTCTTGATTGCGGAAGGGGATCTCGCAAGAGCAGCAGCCCTGGTTGCAAAACACGACGACGGTGCCGGCTTCGGTGGTGCCTTTGCCACCCTGCGGGGTGATATCGCAGCGGCTCGAGGCCGCACCCCCGACGCCCGCGCCGCCTATGAACAGGCACTCACCACCGGCGCCCCCAACCCGGACCAGGTACGCATGAAACTCGCTAATCTGCCTCCTGAAAGCTAAGGCGATTTACATCGAGGATAAAACGCGCAAATCGATCCGCGAAGATTCGGGTGATTCGTAGTTTCTCCCCTGTTTCTTAAGACGGAGCGAAGATGATGCTGAACAGATTTACGCAACGGTTAATAGATGAGATGAATCGAGTCTTCCTGACTCTGATACCAGTCACTCAGACTCAAATGTCAACACGACCTGGCACACCGTTCTCCGCAGCTCGCCTGAAAATCTGCATGTGCACGGGGTTCCTGATCGTACTCCTGGTCCTGCTGCTCAGCGGCTGCAGCAGCATTCCCTGGTTCGGCGGCAAAAAGGACCCGCGCCCCCCTACGAAGCTCACGGATCTCGAGCCCGAGATTAGCGTCACCATCCGCTGGTCTACGGAGACCGGCGCGGGTACGGACAGACGGCAGCTCAACCTGATTCCGGCGTTCTACGACGGCCGTCTCTACATCGCCGATGCCCAGGGCCGCATCGTTTCCCTGGACGCCGCTACCGGCAGGGTCCTGTGGGAGCAGGAGACCGGTCTTCCCTTCAGCGGCGGGCCGGGGGTGGACGCAACCCACATCGTTCTCGGCTCCAGCGACGGTGACCTAGTCGTGCGCTCGATGTCCGACGGCACTGCCCACTGGAGCACTCGCGTGGACAGCGAGATCCTATCCGTACCCTACATCGCCGGGTCCCGCGTCCTGGTCCACACCCTGGACGACAGCATCTACGCATTCGATCTCGGCTCCGGTTCCCAGCTCTGGAAATACAGTCACTTGGCCCCGGTCCTTACCCTGCGCGGCAGCAGCATGCCGGTTGTCACCGGCGACAGCGCCATCGTCGGCATCTCCGGCGGCAAATTGGTCAATCTGGAGCTGCAAAGCGGCCTGCCGCACTGGGAAATCACTGTGACCTTGCCGCGTGGCCGCTCCGAGCTGGCGCGCATTGCCGACATCGATGCCGACCCTATCGTCGTCGCAGACATCGTATACGTCGCCACCTATAATGGAGACTTGGCTGCCGTCGACCTGTCCACCGGCTCCGTACGATGGCGCCACCGGCTCTCTGCTCACGCGGGACTGGCAGTGAGCGCCGACGTGCTCTATATCACCGACTCCGACGACCTGGTCCGGGCCGTAACCACCAGCGATGGAACCGACATTTGGAAACAGGGGAGCCTTAAATACCGACGCCTCACCGCCCCGGCGGTACTCGGTAACCTGGTGGCAGTCGGCGACAGCCAAGGCTACGTCCATTGGCTGGATCGTCGCGATGGTCGCCTGGTAGCCAGAACCCAAGTAGCGGACGGACCCATCACGGGACGCCTTCTGGTGGCAGGCGACAGACTCTACGTCTATGGCGACGATGGAACCCTGGCCGCACTCACGGCGGGATCGCCGCCGGCACCGCCGCGTAAACCTAAGCCGACCCCGAATCCTGATGGTACTGGTACTCCAGCCGCCCGCACCGCGGATGCGCCCTATAGAGAAAAGAACAAACCCCGACTTGAATCCACCGCAAATGAACGCGAATGAAAAAGAACTCATCGAGCGGGACTCCAGGCGTGATATTTGGCAAGAAACGTTGAATGCCGTTCGTGATATCAAGGTAGGAAATGTAGATCACGTTGAAACTGTTGAACCGCCTCCCGTGGTCGAGGCTCGTCGGAGGTCCGACTTGTCTCAATCTCAGTTTGCGGAGTTATTAGGCGTGTCAGTTCACACTCTTCAAGATTGGGAGCAAGGACGTCGTAAACCAAAGTAAAGCCGCTATATCACTTATTCAAATTGCAAAACAGTGCCCGGATGTATCGCATGAAGTATTTGGATAAGAACTTGGCTGACAATTGGCATACATACTTCCCGGTCCACTTCGGAAGCCGCTTAGGAGATTGCCTAAGAACTAACTCTTTGATTGAGAAAACCTATAATTTGCTACCGAATCACGGTCGAGAAATCCGAGTCTTGGCACCTGCAAAACAAAGAACGGATGTAGACAGTAAGGCAGACTTCGATGGAAGAGCACGAAAAATATGTCAAGGCACTTATCGAATTACATCGCGGCCTTGAAAGGAAAGGCCCCGGTGACTCGGAGTTTTCGGAGTACATAATCGATCAACTACCCCGGTTGCCGCCTAATCCGCGCATTGCGGATATCGGCTGCGGCTCGGGAGCAGGAACTTTTATTCTTTCCGAGAAATATCAATCTAAAGTAAAAGCCGTTGATTTTTCGAGAGAATTTTTAGGTGAATTAATACATCGAGCAACCCGGAAAGGCTTGGAAGATTTAGTTGAAGCCATCGAATGCGATATGGCAAGCCTTGATTGGGAATCCGGGACCATTGATCTTTTGTGGTCTGAAGGAGCTACCTACAACACAACATTTGAAGGCGCACTAAAGGCCTGGAGACCACTAATGGCGGTTAACGGCATCGCCCTAATCTCGGAAATGAATTACTTGTCAAATGATGTTCCGGATATCGTAACACAATATATGAAGAATGCTTATCCTGGAATCAAGACTGAATCAAAGAATGTGGATTTAATTAAGTCATCGGGATTTGAATTCCTCAGAGTGCATCGGCTGCCCTCGAAGGCTTGGTGGAATAATTACTATGACCCTCTTCGTGAAAATATAAAGGCGTTGAAAGATTCTACCGACAGTGTAATGCAGACTGTAATTAGCGAAACGGAAGATGAAATGAGGTTTTCCCAAGAACATGAAAAGGATTGCGGGTATACATTCTATACAATGCGGGCGATTTAATCCAATGCCATTAAGCTAAGAGTCTATCTAAAAACTAACCTATTGATTTTTTAACGATAAAAAACCAGATTTTCTGGTGGTATAATAACTGTAAGCACTTCTATTTCGGATTCCAATATGACTCCTGAAAAGACTCAATCTCCTATCAGGTATCCGAGCGACCTCATTGATGAAGAGTGGGAAATTCTCCAGCCTGTTTTTGATGAGCTCGAACCCTATACTACTGG
>Ga0209561_1000246_pt1 | contig 13820 bp, 16 predicted proteins | sample WorMettrBAHAMAS2_FD_187393 | JGI IMG/M metagenome (GOLD analysis project Ga0209561, IMG submission 187393) | Marine gutless worms symbiont microbial communities from Max Planck institute for Marine Microbiology, Germany - Inanidrilus... | ecosystem: Host-associated > Annelida > Digestive system... | reverse complement strand
GGAGGCCGGAAAACACCCCGAAAACCGGCAAAACGACCGCTCGAAACGGTCATTGCAAGCCCAAATCGCCCCCAAAGCCGCTTTCCGCACCCCAATCCTGAAAAACGTCGGGTAGATGGGGGTGTCCGACTGCGATTCGTCGATCCTGTTGAGTTCATCAGGATCAGCCTGATCATTGGGTACCTCATCTCCGGGGGGGCAGCTGTTTTATACGTTGCTCAGACTTTGTCGGCACCTCAGGTCGACTTCATGAATTTTCTCGTAGGACTGATCGGGCTCGCGGTTGCACCCATCCTTATTGTCATGCCGACAGTTTTGGCCTTGGGCGATAAACCGCCGCCGGACGATTACGATTGATAGCCCAATCGGCAGGAGGCTTATGCCTGAGACGCCGCCGGCGGTCTCTCAGGCAAAGGTCGCCAACGCACCCGTTTACAGCTCGTAGACCGTCCGCTTGCAGACCGTGCGCAGCGTGAAGCTCGAGCGGATGCGGGCGACGCCGGGCAGGCGCGACAGGTGGGACTTGTGGATGCGTTCGTAGTCGGCCATATCGGCCACTTCGATGCGCAGGAAATAGTCCGAATCGCCGGCCATCAGGTAACACTCCATGACGTCCGCGCATTCGGCGACGGCAACCTCGAAGGCGTTCAGGGTCTCTTCCGACTGACTGTTCAGGGCGATCTCGACGAAAACGCTGGACGGTTTACCGACCGCGGTGCCGTCGACCAGCATCGTATAGCCGGCGATGACGCCTTCGTCCTCCAGCCGGCGCACCCGGCGCAGGCACGATGACGGCGACAGATGGATGGCCTCGGCGAGGTCGGCGTTGGTCATGCGCCCGTCCTCCTGCAGTCGTCGAAGGATCTTACGATCTGTGTCGTCCAGCGAAATAGTTCGCATTTTATTCGATTCGATACGGTTCTAGCAGAATAATATTCGATATTCTCCCTTTTTCACCATCAACTTTGCAAGCACATTCTGGCCGATTTCCATTAGCTTGGAGGCAGGATCTCAATCGGCCATGAGGGAGGGAGCCATGCTCATCGGCGTACCGAAAGAAGTTAAGAACCACGAATACCGGGTCGGCCTGACGCCGGCCAGTGTCCAGGAGTTCACAACGCACGGCCATGCGGTCGTCGTCGAAACCAAGGCCGGGCTCGGCATCGGCAGTTCGGACGATGCCTACCGGACGGCCGGCGCCGAAGTCGTCGATACCGCGGAAGAGGTGTTCGCCCGCGCCGGTATGATCGTCAAGGTCAAGGAACCGCAGGCCGCACCGGTGTCTTGTTTGACGGCTTTTCTTCGCCCAACCCGATCGCACAACTTTCGAACTTGGACACTGGACGGGAAATGACGATCGAATAGGCGGGGTTTTCCGAAAAGCCCATGGCAGCAATAAACCGACACCAATTATGAACCGTTGACTTCCCGGAGAATCGCTCTAGATATCGCCCATGCGTGTTACTTTTGTTGTGTGATATCTAATTGGACCGGTCGCCGGTCGGCTTAGTTACCCCCTGACATTGTAAGCGTTAAACCAACCGCGTCGTCACAAGGTGTGAGGCGCGATCTTTTAGGCTGGTGTTAGAGGAAATAGCTATGCCCAGTGGTACTGTAAAATGGTTCAACCCGACCAAGGGTTTCGGATTCATCGAGCCGGAAGACGGCTCGAAGGACGCTTTCGTTCACATTTCGGCCGTCGAGCGGGCCGGTTTGCATTCGCTCAATGAAGGACAGAAGCTCTCCTACGAGCTCCAACCCGGGCGCGACGGCAAGTCGTCGGCCGAAAACCTGAGCGTCATCGAATAACCGCCCTGGATCCGGTCCCCTTCATCCGTTGGGGGCCGGACTCAGTCATTGCTTTTAATGGTTTGGGCCTGGTTAACCGGCCTGGATCTACGCCCAATCCGCTAGGAGACCGAACGATGGCCCGTAAGAATCCCAAAGGTAAAAGTGCCGCGTTCATGATGTTCAACGTCACCTACGAGGATGGCACGGTGACGTCGAACAGGCGGGTATCGAGTGATCTACTCGACCAATCCTTCGGCGAGACGATCCAGGCCCTGGCTAACGCCGCAATCGTCGAACAGGACAATGAGATCGCCCGGCTTTCGGGTCGGCGCCGGGCCAAGATCAAAACCATCGTTCGCGCCTAGACCGTCATCGACGGATCACAGGTCGGAACCGGTCTATAGACCGAAGTTTCTAGTGCGACGCCTCCCGGCATGGGCGCCGTGAAGTTCCTCACACGAGCCCGTGGCGCGTTGCGCAGCTTAGCCGGCAATGCTCTGATAAAGGGTCTGCAGCCCAACTTTGTGCCGCTCGATGTTTGATTTGAGCCTATCAATGTTCTGTTTTTGGGTTTCTGTCAGGAACGTTTCACCACGCAGCAGCTTGCGAAGAATTGTCAAATCAGCGATGAGATCCCTCATCGACTCAGCGAAAAACGCCTCAATGGCCGGCCGGTCCTCGATGTCTTCCTCACCTTCGGCGACAACCAGATTTGAAAGCTCGAGGACCTCACCGACCATGGGTTCCTCATCGAGAAGGCCCGCAATACGCCAGGCGTCGATTTCCTCCTCTAATTCTTGTCGGATTTCCGGAGGAGACACCATGACCTGGCGGTGGGCCATACTGATCGCTAGATCCATGCGCCTACAACGCCACACGAGAAACATGAAATATGCGGCCGCGCCGTACATCCCCAGGCTTCCGTAAACTGGTTCCGCATCGCTTAAAGCCCCTAAGATCACTGAAAAAGTCGCCCAAGCGTAAAAGTAATATTTCCACGATTCGCTAAATCGCGGATCTCTTGACGATTGAACTTCGGAGTGGAGAACCTGCAGGTACAGTGCGACAAATAAGCGGTGGGATCCGTAGACCAAGGCAAGGAAGAACGCCAATGCGATAAAGCCGGCGGGCTCTATTAAGGATTCCCTTAAGGCAATAGCCGCAACGACAAAAAGGAACCCAGTAAATAGGGGGACCACCAGCATGGCGGCTTTCTTTAGCCAGTTTTCGTTCATTTGGAACACCGTACCAAGTTACTTCTCCAATACCCTAACCGACACTCTTTTGTCGGATTCCGCAGCGTGCAGATAGCGATCTTCAGCGAATACAACGAAGTTCCTGACACGAGCTCCACGCTATTCGCGGAGCTTTTCGTCATCCGCCAGATGATCTTTGGTCATGTTGAGGATATCGCGCTTTGCCCCAACGGCGCTTTTGATCTTAGTGGCGCGGGATTATCGGCAGTTGGCTCGTAACGAGGCTCTCTTTTTAATGGGTTAGATCAACGCCGATCCCAATCACCCGCCCGCGACTTGATCAACTCGATTTCGGTTGCCGCCCCGTGAAGGGATACTGCGGGTCCGAATAGCCCGGCGTCGACGGGTGGCCGGTCGGCACCAGGCTGTCGACAAGGGCCTCGTCCTCGGCCGTAAACGCGTGTTTGAGCGCCCCCAGGTATTCCTTCCATTGCCCCATGGTGCGCGGTCCGGCGAGGACCGAGGTAATGATCTCGTTGTTGAGGACCCAGCCCAAGGCGAACTGACCGGCCGTCATGCCGCGTTTTTCGGCGTGCTCCTTGATGGTCTGCGCCATGACCAGGTTTTCCTGGCGCCATTCCGTCTCCATCATGCGCTTGTCGTTGGCCCCGGCCCGCGTCCCCTTGGCCGCCTTCAACTTGTCCCCGTACTTGCCGGTGAGCACACCCCGGGCCAGCGGGCTGTAGGGCACGACGCCGAGGCCGAAATGCCGGCAGGCCGGGAGAATCTCCTGCTCCGGCATGCGGTTGGCGGCGTTGTAGTAGGGTTGGTGGACCACCGGCCGGGGCACGCCCATCTGGTCGGCGAGAGATACCAGGAGCGCCGTGCGCCAGCCGAGGAAGTTGCTGACACCCCAATAGCGGATCTTGCCGGCCCGGATCAGATCGCCGATGGCGCGGATGCTTTCTTCCAGGGGCGTGCCGTCATCCTCTTTGTGAAGATAGTAGATATCGATGTAATCGGTCTTCAGTCGTGTCAGGCTGTTTTCAACGGCTCTCAGGATCCATTTGCGGCTCAAACCCCGATCGTTCGGCCCCGAGCCCATGGCGCCGTAGACCTTGGTCGCCAGTACCCAGTTGGTCGCGGTCGCGGCGGATGAACTTACCGACGATTCGCTCCGATTCGCCCTTTACATAGACATCGGCCGTGTCGATGAAATTGATGCCGGCGTCGCGGGCGGAAGCGATGATCTTGCCGGAGCCAGCCTCCGTGGTCCGCCCACCGAACATCATGGTGCCCAAGCAGATCGGCGACACCTTCAGGCCGCTATTTCCCAACCTTTTGTAATTCATACGTTTTTCCCCGCAACAAACGATTTGGTCCCGACCGGTCCGGCCGCCGCCAGTATCACCCCGCCCTCGGATCGTCACAATGGCGGATTAGGTTGAAAGTATTTGGAATGATTGGTTTTGGCGGTCTTGCCGGAAAACTGTCTCGGACAAGCGAAAGGTCGTAAGATCGAACATGTGGTGGCTTAACGGCGGGCGAAGGTACAAGGTGTCGTCTCCGGGGGGTAGTTTGCGCCGAAATTCCGGTGGACCGGGCACGTTCCTGCTCCGGGGGTTCGCGGTCGCCCTCATTCTCGCGCTTTCCTCAATCGCCGCCACCACGCCGGTTTCCGCCCAGCTGTCGGACGCGACCCAACGCCTGTTCCGTGCCGTCGAGGTCAACGACATGAGCGAGGTGCGCTCCGCCATGGCCGCCGGTGCCGACATCACGGCCAAGAACCCGGCCGGAAAAACGGCGGCCGATATCGCCGTCGACAAGGGACACTTCATCATCGCCCATTTCCTGCTCTCCGAACGGCGCAGCAGCAAAACGGCGAAAACGGAAAGCGACCGGAAACCGGTACGCCTGAAGCCGGTGCCGAAGCCGCCGCGCAAGGCCGTTGCCAAAGCCCGGCCGAGACCGACCGCCCCAACCGCCGAGGCGAAAGCTCGTCCTGGTGTCCGCAAATCGATCGACCTGCCACCCGCGAAACCGATCCGGCTCGCCAAAAGGAAGAAATCCGAGCGTTTCCAACTCGCACCGCGCAAACCGACACCGCCATCACAACCGGTCGCCGAAATCACTGACGAGGTCGCCGTGGCGACGGCCCCCGGGGTCGACAAACCGGATGGCCGCGATCCCTTGCGGACGGGCGCGCTGAGGCCGCCCGAGGGTGAGGATGCCGAAGAGGTGGCTGTCGAGAACGGCGCCGAACCGGGGGGCACGGAAAAAAAGAGTCTCGGCGCCGTCGGCGACTTTTTCCAGTCGCTAGTCGATCTGGTAACCCCCTCGGATGAGGTACGCCCGCCCAAACGCACGCCCGCCGTCCCGCCGCCGCCCCTCGAAACGGCGGTGGCCGAACGACCGCAATCGAAAGACGGGGACAGGGACGCGGCAACGCCGGAAGCCGACATCCCTGCCGATGACGAGGACAGCCCGGATGAGATGGCCGCTCTGGATGAAGAAACGTTGGAAGACGGCGATCTTCCAGCGGCCGCGGACGAGGATCAGCCTCTGTCCGACGACGGTATCGAGATGACCATCGAAGAACCGGAAGTCGAAGAGCTGCCGGATGAAGCGCTCGAAGACCGGCCTTTCGAGGAAACGGTCCTCGAGGATGCGGATCGGGAGGATTTCCCTGGCGGGGAAGAGGACACGTCGACTACCTCACGCACCCTCGACCGCTTGCGCGGACTGATCTCCGACGAAGAACCGGAGGACGAGAACGGTCTCCCCGTGGTCGCCCTGCCGGAACCGAGTGACCTGCCGCCTGTCATCGGCCGACGCGACGAAGCCGCCGAATCGGTCTTGCGCGAACTGGCTGAACAGGAACGCGGTCGCACGGAACTTCCGCGAGGGGAATTCCTGGACGATCCGCCGACAGGTACCGACGAACCGCGAACCGCGGCGCTCGACGTTCCCGAGGCATCGCTGCCGCGGCCGATGGCATCGGAAGCCCTTCGCAATCGGCTGCGCCGCCTGCGTGAAGCGGTCTCCCGGGACGTCACCGTCGATCCGGACGCGGTGTTGATGCGCCGGCGGAGTATCACCCGCGATCCCGCCGTCACGCCACCGGACGCCGCACCGCCGGCCGCTACAGAGCCACGAAGCGATGTCCTCGCCGAACAGGCTCTCGACCGCACCCGGCGCTTGGCGCCCCGGCGAACACCGAGCGGCCGCTTCAACGACCGCCTCGCCGAAATCCGGCGCATGGAAAAATCCCAAGAGGACAGCCACGGCATTCCCGTCGAAGACAGCGAAACAAAGGCCGCGGATGAAACCGGCGCTCAACCGACGGAAGAGAAATCGTTGATCGACCGGGTCGCCGGTTTCTTTACCGACGAGGACAAGCCAACCGAAGTCCCGATCGAAACCAAGGACGTACCGGATTACCGGGCGGCGCCATCGACCGGTGCGATCCCGGAAGCCCCCGAGGACGAACCTGAAATCGAGAACCTCGACGCGTTCGATCAACCGGACGAGACGAAACCGCAGGTACCCGGGAAACTGCCTCCGGCATTCCTCGACCGTTTGGCTGGCCTTTTTAACGAAGAAGAGGAAAAACTGGTCGAAGGCTGGACCGCACAAGTGAAGCCGTCCGAAACCGCCCCACGGCCGCCGGCTAACGTTGGCGCCGCCGCGTCGCCTTGGACGACGACGGTCGAAAAAAACATGGGTGAAGGCCAAGACCCGGTGGTCGTGCAGGTCGCCGAGACGCCTGTCATTCCGCCGGAACAGGCGGAAGGCGAGGTCGAAGTCATCGAAACCGGTCCGTTCTAGCCCGTCCCAGGCCCGGCTGCGGACAAACGCCGCATGATGGCGAAAGCGCCGTACAGTGCCCCCCTGCGCTCGCCGGCGCAAAAAGCCGAGGCGAAAAAGAAAACCTTCTTCGGGCGCCTCACTCAGCTCTTCCAACCGAAGGAACGTGAGGATATGCCGCGCGAGGATTTGCTTCTCGAGCAGGATGAAAAGCTGTCGACGACCCATGACGCCATCCACCACGACGACGTCAAGGTCGCCTCGACGAGCCCCGTTCAGCCGAAAACCTATTGGCCGATCACGTCCCTGGACCGGACCCAGTCGCCGCCGCTTCCGCCGGCGCAAAGACCCGACGTTTTGACCCGAACGTCTCTCAGCGGCGTGTCGCTCACACTTGGTGAATCAGTGGCGCTCGTCAACACGTTCCCGCCGGGCAAGGACGGTCTCGACCCCAACAACGAATGCGTCAAAAAGAACCGCAGCACCACGTTCTTCTGCATCGCGCCGGTCGACTGGCCGGAGGATCTGCGTCCGTCCTTCATCGTCGCCACCATCCTCTACACGGGACCGATGTCGATCGCTCGCTTCGACCAGGGGGAAGCCAACCGCTTCCATGCGCTCTTCAATTCGGCCGATTTCGACAGGGTCGTCAACTTCTATCAGAAGCGCTACGGCGAACCGACCGAGATCTGGCGGCGCTCGATTGCCCCACTGGCGAAACCGCGCCAGGACAACCCGACCGTATCGTGGCGCAACCGCGACCCGGAGACGAACGCCGTTTCCATTCTCGAGGTCCGCCAATACGACGACACCCGCGGCGGGTTCCCCGATACCCAGCGCGGCGCGGTCATGCTCTACTACGCCAACTCGCCGACCATCTTCCCGCAAGTCTCGGCCCACGAGTTGATGCGCCTCAAGCGGATCGCGGCGGCGACACCGCAAGACCAACCAGGCGAAGGCGAGGACGGCGGTTCCGGTCAGGTCGTCGATGAGACGCCGACGGGTCCGGAAGTGGCGCCCGACGAGTTGTTTGGAGAAGACGAGCAAGACGGTTTCCCGCCGCCAGATGACGAACCGATCGAAGGCGCACCCGATGTCAGACTCGAAGACCTACCGAGCGACTTGACCGATGACGGTCCGGCCGCAGACGACGTCATCGAGGGGCTTCCCGGTGACGGCGAAAACGGAATCGGTGGCGAAGTGATCGAAGGCCTGCCGGAAAACGGCGATGGATTTCCGGAACTCCCGCCGGGCAACTCCTGACCGGAACGGTATCGAGTTCTCCTGCCATGTCCGAGGGATACGCCGCCCTGTTCCTCAGTGCCTTCCTCGCCGCCAGCATCCTGCCGTTTTCCTCGGAGGCCTTACTCGGCGGTATGATGGTGTCGGATCGTTTCGATCAGGTTTGGTTACTGGTCGTCGCGTCGACCGGCAATACGCTTGGTGCCGTCGTCAATTGGGCCCTGGGCCGGTTTTTTATCCACTTCCGCGATCATCGGTGGTTTCCGGTGAAGGCGACCGAACTTGAGCGGGCCACGAACGGGTTTAACCGCTACGGCTCCTGGTCTCTGTTGTTTGCCTGGGTTCCGGTTGTCGGGGATCCCTTGACCCTGGTCGCCGGCATTCTCCAGGTGCCTCTGGTGACGTTCCTGGTTTTGGTCGCCATTGGAAAGACGGCGCGATATGCGGCCGTCATCGGCATTATCGACCTTTTCTAACGCGCCTTGGTCAACGGAATCGATGCGTTACCTTGTCTAGCACCGCGACCGCGTTCTCGCCCATTTTCGCGGTGAAGGTGCGCCTCGCCTTTTCATTGCCGAGGGCCCGGCGCAGGTCAGCGAAGATCGCCGCCAACATCTTCTCGGCGGCCGGTGCCGTGAGTTCCCATCCGGCTCCCTTATGGCCATCTTCGATCGGAATCAGTTGGCTGTTGATCATGGCGATCAGCCATTGAAGACGTTTTTCGGTATCACGGAAATACTGTGCCAGCTCGATTTCGGCCCGTAGCGCGATCCTTTTTGCCTCCGTCGTCTTGTAGACATCCTCCCACCTGAGATCACCCTTCGACTCGCGGTTCAGGCGAGTCACGATGTCGCTGACGCGTTTCTCGTAGGTCGCCATCTTCTCCTGACCCAACATCATCAAGAGCATGTTGGCGATACCCGGCATAATTCGTCGGGACAGGCCGTCCGGCTTGTATTTCAGGGCCCGATCCTCACAGAAAAGATCTTCGATACTGCGTACCATCAGTCTGCAGAACTGGTTTCCCCGCGACGTATCCACGGCGCCTTTGTCACGCGTCTCTACGTACGATTCGACTGCCTCCAGGAACACGGTCTTGATATCTTCGAGTTGGGCCGTGAACTCTTCGCTCATTTCCGTGACGTCTTTTGCCGTAAGGTGGCCGCCCGTTTCCTCGATCCGCTTCTCGAGCATATGCACGAACTTGTCATGCAGGGCCTTGGACAATTCATCGACATGAGCTTCCACCGACTCGGCGGCTTTCGCTTTCACTCGCTGTGCCAGCACCGGATTCTTGTCCGCCGGGACCGATGCCGAATCCTGAGAAGCTGAATCGTTTTCGGCGCTCTCTTGTCCGTCACCCAACGGGCGTTGAACATTCAGCTCATCCCAAAAATCGTCACGCAAGTGTCCGGTCAGGGTCGCATCGGATCCCGACGATGGATTGAGGGTTTCGTTCGCTATGATCGTGTGTCCTGTGGTACGCGGTTCCAAAGCGAAACCGATGGTTGGGCGAAGGATGCGGAGACCAAATCACCGATAGCGAAATATCGCTTTTAAGTTGAATATCCGGCAGTGAAATATGAACGGATATCCACGGCTGCGCCTCGATAGGCACTCTATCGTTCCGGTTGTTCGCACTTCGCCGTGCCGTTGCCTGCATTCTAAATCCTAGGACCGAAGCGCGCAATCGAAGAAAAATAGGGGGTATCGGATTATAAATGCCGCAACTTTCAGACGCCCATCAAAAGCGTTTGCCCTTTGGATTCGGCTTAGGGGCTTACAATAGGATGCTCTCCCGGCGCACGGTAATGCTATCTTTGGTAGTTATCGTGTTGCCGGTGCTCCAACACCACAACCGGATTTCTGGGCCTATCCGATGCGCTTGCCTCGGAGAAATTGCCGACGGCCGATTGACGACCCCGGTTCGGGCTCGGGCTCCGATCCCGACGGTGGTGGTGTCTCGTCTTCCGGCGGTGCCAACAGGGAGGCGAGCGTTTCTTCGGCTTCGACTCGGGCTGCCTCCTGAAAGGCGAAGGCACTCATCGGTGAGTGGATCGACAACGATTGGAACGTGCCGACGACTTCATCGCCTCCAATTCGGAACTTTGTCGGCCCGGCCGGCAACATGACAACAGCGGCGCGGCCGAGCGCCGCGTCATCCAAATCCTGTTTCTCCAGCGGCAGAACGATGGCGTTCATGAACCAGGGCGTGATCAGGATGCCGAACAATGCACCGTCAACCAGCGGCCGGAACCCGACCGCCTCGACGGTCAGCTTTTCGTTATAGATCGGTAGATCGGCCATCTGTGTATTGCCGATCTCGCGGAACCGGGTCACCAATTCCTCGATCCGCGCCGTCGATGCGTCGCCGTTATCGGTCCTGAGGGTCAATCCGTCCATGCCTACGCCATATCCAACTTGGCGCGGAACCCTGGATCCATATCCAACCCCGTCATGATCTCATCGAACAACTTGAGCGATTCCGCAGCCGTCGCTTCATCCATGCGCTCGACGGCATATTGCCGCGCCTGCACAACCGCTATTCGTTCGGCCAGCATAGCCAACGATACGGTGAGCCGTTCGCCGTAACGTTCGACTTCGGCCGTGAAATCGTCGACGGAAAGGACTTTGGCAGGGATCGCGATACACATGGATTATGCGGTTCCGATCGCGGCCAGTTGGCGAGGTTCCGGAACCTGACCGTTTTCACTGAGGATCTCGACGATCATCTCCACCGCCGCGTCGCGCGCCTCGGCGACACGTGGCGACAGATCGGTACCGAGTTCCAGGTCGTCCGGAACGATACCGACGATGGTCACCCGCTCCGGCGCCTCGTCGGAAAGTGCCAACGATGCCAACAGGTCGCATAGACCCAATTGATGCGGCGAGATCTTGGTTTGGAAGAAAGCGTGAACCTCGTCGCCGGTCAACTTGACGATACTGGCCGGTGGTTTGTCGGAACGGATGGCGTCAGCGACGATCAGGTGGTCACGCCCGGCGATGGTGTCCAAAAGGTCCATGCCGGACGTACCGCCGTCGAGAACTTCAACCGCGTTCGGCAGATCGTAAGCGCGTTCCAAGGCGTTAACGACATGCACCCCCACACCTTCGTCGCTGACGAGTATGTTGCCGAGACCGAGGACGAGGGTGTTCATGACGCCGGAACCGGTCCTACAGCGCCTTGACCTGGACGATCGGGCGTTTCTTCTCGTCGACCATGTGGATGGCGCAGGCGATGCACGGGTCGAACGAGTGGACCGTGCGCAGCACCTCGAGCGGTAGTTCCGGATCGGCAACCGGGTTGTCCATGAGCGACGCCTCGTAGGGTCCCATGGCGTCGTTGTGGTCCCGAGGGCCGGCGTTCCAGGTGCTCGGCACCACCGCCTGGTAGTTGTCGATCTTGCCGTTCTTGATGACCACCCAGTGCGACAGCACACCACGCGGCGCTTCGTGGTAACCGAAGCCACGCTGTTCGCCCTTGGGGAACTCGGGCGGATTGAAGGTCTCGAAGTCGCCCTTGGCAATGTTGTCCATCAGCAGCTGCCATTGGTTTTCGAGGGACTCGAGCAGAACTGCGCAGCGGACCGCGCGGGCCGCAATGCGGCCGATGGTCGAGTGGACGGCGGCCAGGGGGATTTCCGCCCCGGCGACCGCGCCGGCCTGATCCAGGAGCTTGTGCAGGTGGCGCTTGGTCGGCTCATGCCCGGCCACATACATGCCCAGGACGTTGGCCAGAGGCCCGACCTGAGCGCGTTGGTCGTTGAAGGTCGGTGCCTTGATCCACGAGTACTTGCCGTCGTCCTGGAAGTCCGTGTAATTGGGGTTGGTCTGGCCGTCCCAGGGATGAAGCGAATCCGCTCCGCCGGAGTAGTCGTACAGGAGTGCTTGACGCTCTCCTTGACGCCCTCGCGAAAGTAGTCGTCCTGGTAGCTGGTGATCGCCTGGAACTTGGAGACGTCACCGTTCGGAATGAAGCCGCCCGGCAGCTCGAAGGACGTACCCTTGGTGTCGAGTGGCATGTCGGGAACGGACAGGTAGTTGGTGATGCCGGCGCCGTACTTGGTCCACTCTGCATAGAGCGCGCCGACGGCGGCGACGTCCGACATCATAGCGTTGTGGGTGAAGTCCTTAAGCTCGTCGATCCACGCTTTGATGGCGTAGAGCCGCTCGAGGGTCAGGGTCGACTGGCTTTCCGGGTTGATCGGGTTGGCGACGCCGCCGACGGCCAGGTTCTGGATGTGCGGCGTCTTCGAGCCCAGGACGGTGACGATCTTGTTGGCGATACGCTGCACCTCAAGGGCCTGCACATAGTGGGTGGCGGCCAGCAGATTGACATCGGGCGGCAGCTTCATGGCCGGATGGCCCCAGTAACCGCTGGCATAAACGCCGAGCTGCCCGGAGCCGACGAAGGTCTTCAGCTTCTCCTTGACCGCCTTGATAGCCGGCACGCTGTTGCCCTTGTAGTCGGACAGCGTCGCACCCAGCTTGGCCGCCCCTTCCGGGTCGCCGTCCAGGGCCGAGACGATATCCACCCAGTCGAGCGCCGTCAGGTGATAGAAATGCACGATGTGGTCATGTACGCCGTGTGCGGCCATGATCATGTTGCGGATGTACTGGGCGTTGAGCGGGATCTCCATGTCGAGGGCGTTCTCGACGGCGCGCACGGAGGTAATGGCGTGGACCGTCGTGCAGACACCGCAGATGCGCTGGGTGAACACCCAGGCGTCGCGCGGGTCGCGGTCCTTGAGGATGATCTCGATGCCGCGCCACATCTGCCCCGACGACCAGGCATTGCTGACCTTGCCGTCGTTGACTTCGCAATCGACGCGCAGATGGCCTTCGATGCGGGTGATGGGATCGATGGTAATTCGTGTCACGGCGACCTCCTATGAGGATTGTCTGCCGTGCGCACTTTGCAACACGGGCAGCGTCTTGATGAAGACCAGGTAGAGCAGGATCTCGAGGGCGACGATACCGATCGTCACCATCAACTCGGGAACCGACGGGAAATAGGTGTAGTTTTGCGGCGGCGTGTAAGCGACCAAATACGAGTCGAACCGGGTGTGTCAGTAATTCTGTGTCATGGGCCATAGTGATGGAAAGGAATGGAGGAACACCCTATGGCTATCGAGAAGGAAGTATTGGATCAACTTTTGGCAGGGCGCGATCGTGCAACGGTTTTTGGGCAGGATGGCCTGCTTGATGAATTGAAGAAGGCGCTGTCGGAGCGTGTTTTGAACGCGGAGCTGGACGCGCACCTTGAGACGGAGGCCGATGCGGATCGGCGGAACCGGCGCAACGGCTGTTCCCAAAAGACGGTTCTGACGGGCACGTCGCAGGTTACCTTGGATATTCCGCGTGACCGCTCGGGCACCTTCGATCCGAAGTTGATCGCCAAATATCAACGCCGCTTTCCGGATTTTGACGACAAGATCATCTCCATGTACGCGCGTGGCATGACGGTGCGCGAGGTCCGCGGCCATCTGGAAGAGCTCTATGGCATCGATGTCTCGCCGGATCTGATCTCAACGGTCACGGACGCTGTATTGGAGGAAGTCGCCGAATGGCAGAACCGGGCGCTGGATCATTGCTATGCCATTGTCTTCTTCGATGCCATTCGGGTCAAAATCCGCGACGAAGGCTTTGTTCGCAACAAGGCGGTCTACATTGCCCTAGCGGTTCTGCCGGACGGTACACGCGAGATACTCGGGCTTTGGATCGAGCAAACGGAAGGTGCCAAGTTCTGGCTCCGGGTGATGAACGAACTCAAAACCCGGGGTG
>Ga0209561_1000244_pt1 | contig 13919 bp, 14 predicted proteins | sample WorMettrBAHAMAS2_FD_187393 | JGI IMG/M metagenome (GOLD analysis project Ga0209561, IMG submission 187393) | Marine gutless worms symbiont microbial communities from Max Planck institute for Marine Microbiology, Germany - Inanidrilus... | ecosystem: Host-associated > Annelida > Digestive system... | reverse complement strand
AGTCGTAGAAGAACTTGCCCTGGTCGTCCGACAACCGCCCCATCATCGTTCCGCCCTCCACCGAATCACTCGGGAAACGGAATCACGATCTCAGAAACCGATCAACAGGGGTTTATCAACAGTATCAACTGATTGGGGACGAAGACGACATCGAACGGCAACCGATCCTCGGAGAGTTTGGTCGACCCTCTGAGGTCGACGAATAGGAAGACGGCGTCCAACTCCTGCCCCTGTCCGACGCTCGGCCGTTTCCGGGCTTCACTGGGGCCGGCGTCCGGGCGCACCATGGCGGTCACGTCGACATGCTGATTGGGACGGATCTGACAGGCCAGGCGCACCGAGGGCGAACTGGTGACACGTGCCAGGACCTTGGATTCCATCTCGTCGGGCGGCGCCAGATGCTCGAGCCCTTTGTTGACGCGGACCCGGCAGGTCGAGCAGCGTCCGCGGCCGCCGCAAACGGAAGCGTGCGGGATATTGGACGCGCGGATCGACTCGAGGAGCGTCGCCCCGGGACGGAGCTCGATCAGGGCGTCTCCCGGCGAGTAGTGAAGGGCCGCTGTTTTGTACTTACGGCGATAGGCGGCCATACCCACTCGACCGGCGACAATGGCCAGCACCAGGATCACGAAGAAGATCTGGACCCGCGCCTCGCCGCCGTAGACCCAATCGGCCATCCCTGTTTCGAAACCGGCCTGCTCGGAAATGGCGGCCGTCCAGCCGGGTGTTTGCGCCCTGGCCACGACCTCCATGCCGGCCGCCACGTAGCCGGCCAATGCCAGGACGGGCAGGGCGATGGCGACGGCGAAACCATAGGGTTGAAACCGCTCGTAGCCGGGTTTGATGCGAAGCCATGTATGCAAGCCGATGATCGAATGGGCCCAGACGATGACAAGAGCGATCGCCTGCAAGAAGCCGCGAAGGGGTGAGCCGACCCAAAGAGCGATCATTACGGTGAAATAACTGCTCTCGAAATAGGTGGTCTCGGTGAGGCCGCGGGTCGCCAGCACATGCGCTGTCAGGAAAAGGGGCGCAGACAGCCCCAACACGAGTTGCGCCCATTCCCAGACCGGTCGCTTGAGTTCGCGCCGGTCCCAAAGAGCCCAAAGGGCGATAACCGTATGTACGACGAAGGCACCGATCAGGATGACGGTTCCCGGAGCGGTCCGCCAAGGATCGATGAATATCTCACGGGCCGCGTCCATGACATCGAGGGATATGATGCCGAGCGCATGGTTGATGAAGTGACCGAGAACGAAGGCGAACAGGATCAAGCCACTGCTCAAACGCAACCTGTTACGCATGGTTCCTCCCGGCTTCCGCCGCCACCTATTGGGAGAATCCCTTATACCCTATTCCGCTTTGATCGGGCAGGGCGGGTGGGCATCAAGCCAGCGTCTTCACGGAAATGTCAGTGGGATCGAGAGAAATAGACCGAACTCCCGGGCCAAGTCGCAACTGACACGGGCATGGACGCGACCCTGCTTGTCAAGGAAATCCGCCGCGTCGGCCAAAGGCGCGATGGCCTCGTGCCAGACGCCCGGGTCGATGCAGATGCCGAAACTGCCGTCGCACCAAAGCGCCACCCAATCCTCCGGCCGCACATCGTCGCCTGGCGGGGCGAGGGCGGCGACGAAGGGTGTCCGGGTCAACGGATAGAACAATTCTAAGATGCCAAAGAAATCGGAAACGCGTTTTCCTTTCTCCGAGGGGGGCTCGGTACGGCAACAAGTATTCGCTTGATGCCAAACGTGTCCCTCCCATCCCGCTATTGATCGTATTGACGACAAGGCGCGGGAAACTGATCTGGTTTGTGTACGAGGGGTGATCGGTATGGGTTTATTAGCATTGGTCCCCGGAATCCTGTGTGTCGTCGTCGGAATAGCCTTCGCGAACGGTGCTCAGGTTCAGGGCTTTTTCATTCACGGGCTCATCTTCGCGGCCGCCGGTATCGCCGGGATCGGATGGGTCATGAAGCGAGATTTCAAGGCGCCGGGCCTTGTCGATGCCGCCGGTAAGGAGCTCGCCTACAATGACGAAATCGTCCGCGCCGGCGTCATCGCGTCGACGTTCTGGGGTGTCGTCGGATTCTTGGTCGGATTGGTGATTGCCCTGCAATTGGCCTATCCCGTCCTCAACTTCGACCTTCCCTGGACCAACTTCGGCCGCTTGCGGCCGCTCCATACCTCGGCGGTGATCTTCGCCTTCGGCGGCAACGTGCTCTTGATGACGTCGTTCTACGTCGTCCAGCGCACCTCACAGGCCCGCCTCGCCGGCCATTGGTCGCCTTGGTTTGTCTTCTGGGGATACCAACTGTTCATCGTGCTGGCGGCCACCGGCTACGTTCTGGGAATCACGCAGAGCAAGGAATATGCCGAGCCGGAATGGTACGTTGACCTGTGGCTGACCGCCGTTTGGGTGGTCTATCTGCTGGTCTTCCTGGCGACCATCTGGAAGCGCAAGGAACCGCATATCTACGTCGCCAACTGGTTCTACCTGGCGTTCATCGTCACCGTCGCCATGCTGCACTTGGTCAACAACATGACCGTCCCGGTCAGTCTGGTTGGTGCCAAGAGTTACATCCTGTGGTCCGGCGTTCAGGATGCCCTGACCCAATGGTGGTACGGCCACAACGCGGTCGGCTTCTTCCTCACGGCCGGGTTCCTCGGCATCATGTACTACTTCATTCCGAAGCAGGCCGACCGTCCGGTCTATTCCTACCGGCTGTCGATCGTCCACTTCTGGAGCCTGATCTTCCTCTACATCTGGGCCGGCCCGCACCACCTGCACTACACGGCCCTGCCGGACTGGGCGCAGACGCTGGGCATGACCTTCTCGGTGATGCTGTGGATGCCGTCCTGGGGCGGCATGATCAACGGCCTGATGACGCTGTCGGGCGCCTGGGACAAACTGCGTACCGACCCGGTGCTCCGCATGATGGCCATCTCCGTCGCCTTCTACGGCATGAGCACCTTCGAGGGGCCGCTGATGTCGATCAAGGCGGTCAACAGCCTCAGCCATTACACGGACTGGACCATCGGCCACGTGCACTCGGGTGCCCTGGACTGGGTCGGCATGGTCAGCTTCGGCGCCATCTACTTCCTGGCACCGCGGATCTTCAACACGACGCGGCTCTATTCGCTGCGCATGGTCTCCTGGCACTTCTGGTTGGCGACATTGGGCATCGTGCTCTACGCATCTGCCATGTGGGTGTCCGGTATCATGCAGGGTCTGATGTGGCGCGCCTACGACAGCCTCGGCTTCCTGGAGTACTCCTTCGCCGAGACCGTCGAAGCCATGCATCCGTTCTACGTCATCCGTGCCATGGGCGGGGGGCTGTTCGTCCTCGGGTCGCTGTTGATGGCCTACAACGTCTATCGGACGGCCAAGGGCGACCGGCGTGACGAGCAGGAATTCGCTTCCTACACCCTGCAGCCCCAGGCCTGAGGAGATCGAGTCATGTTTAGTCACAAGAAACTAGAAACGAACTCGATCCTGATGATCGTGTGCATCCTGGTCGTCGTCGCGATCGGGGGCCTGATCGAGATCGTGCCGCTCTAATATCTGGAGAGCACTGTCGAGAAGGTGAAGGGCGTCAGGCCCTACACTCCGCTCGAACTTGCCGGGCGCAACATCTACATCCGCGAAGGTTGCTACAACTGCCACAGCCAGATGGTGCGGCCGTTCCGCGACGAGATCGAGCGCTACGGCCACTACAGCCTCGCTGCCGAGAGCATGTACGATCACCCGTTCCAATGGGGCTCGAAGCGAACCGGCCCGGATCTGGCCCGTGTCGGCGGCAAGTATTCGGACGAGTGGCATCGCACCCACATGATCGACCCGCGCAGTCTGGTTCCGGAATCGGTCATGCCCGGTTATCCGTTCCTGGATACGACCCTGCTCGACTATCGGAAGATGGGCGGTCACTTGGAAACCAACCGGATCGTCGGCGTGCCCTACAATGACGATATGATCGCCAATGCCGAGGCCGATCTCCTCGCTCAGCTCGACCCCGACTCGGATGGTGTCGACGCGTTGATCGAGCGATATCCCGGCGCCATTGCCCGGAACTACGACGGCCAGCCTGGCAAACCGACGGAGATGGACGCCCTGATCGCCTATCTCCAGGTCATGGGTACCATGGTTGATTTCTCCGCCTTCAAGGCCGAAGAGAATTTGAGATAGGGGGCCAATGATGACATTCGAGCAAGCATCCCTTTTCGGCCAAACCTGGGGCCTGGTCCTCATGGTGATTCTCTTCGCCGGCGTACTCGTCTACGCGCTCCGTCCAGGGGCCCGCAAGAAGTTCGAGGAAGCCGCCAACATTCCCTTGAAGGAGGACTGACCGATGGCTGAACAGCCTTATGTAGACGAAGTTACGGGCGTCGAGACCACCGGTCACGAGTGGGACGGCATCCGCGAATTGAACAATCCGCTGCCGAACTGGTGGAACTGGATTCTGTGGGCGACCGTCGTCTGGTCGATCGGATACTGGATCGTCTATCCGGCCTGGCCGCTGATCGATTCCTATACCAAGGGCGTCTTCGGCTACAGTTCACGCGCCGAGGTGGCCGTCGAGATCGAGAAGGCCAAGGCGGCCCAGAAGGAACACCTCGACAAGATCGAGGCGGCGTCATTGGAGGAGATCCGAACCGATCCCGATCTGCTCAACTTTGCCCTAGCCGGCGGCCGTGCGGCGTTCAATGTGAACTGTTCGCAGTGCCACGGCGCCGGTGCCCAAGGCTTCGTCGGCTATCCGAACCTGAACGACGACGAGTGGCTTTGGGGCGGCAGCGTTGACGCCATCCACGCGACCATCGTCCACGGCATCCGCAACGACCAGGACGACGATACCCGCGTGTCGGATATGCCGGCGTTCCTGAAGGACGAGGTCCTGGAGAAAGAACAGATCAACGACGTCGCCGAATACGCCATCGCCCTATCGGGCGGCAGCGGAGACCAAGCCGCCGCTGAGCGCGGTAAGGCCGTGTACGAGGAACAATGTAGCGCGTGCCATGGCGAGAACGGCGAGGGTCTCGCCGAATTCGGGGCCCCGGCGCTCAACAACCAGATCTGGCTCTACGGCGGCGACAAAGAGACGATCGTTCGGACAATCTCGTACTCACGCGGCGGCGTCATGCCGGCGTGGGGCAAGATCCTCGAGCCGGTGACGGTCAAGCAATTGGCTGTCTACGTACACTCACTGGGCGGCGGCCGGTAAGCCGCCTCCCTTTCTCACCTGGTGCTGGGTGCCGGTATGAATGACCAATCGACCGTCGCCGGCGTCGCACGAATTGACGTCCAGGCGGTACAGAAAGAGCAACGCTCTCTCTATAAGAAACGGGAGAAGATCCACCCGAAGCGGGTTTCCGGAACCTACCGGAGCCTGAAGTGGTGGATCATGATCGTCACGCTCGGCATCTATTACGTGACGCCGTGGCTGAGGTGGGATCGTGGTCCGGGCGCGCCGGACCAGGCCGTCCTCATCGATATCCCTGGGCGGCGGTTCTACTTCTTCTTCATCGAAATCTGGCCTCAGGAGGTCTATTACATCGCCGGCCTCCTGATCATGGCCGGTATCGGACTCTTTTTCATCACCAGCCTGGTCGGCCGCGCCTGGTGCGGGTACGCCTGCTGGCAGACGGTGTGGACCGACCTGTTCATCGCCGTCGAGCGCTGGATCGAGGGAGACCGGGCGGCGCGGATCCGTCTCGACAAGGCGCCCATGTCGATGGGCAAGTTCGGAAAACGGGTGACGAAATTCGCCGTCTGGCTGGTCATTTCCGCCGGAACGGGTGGTGCCTGGATTTTCTACTTCGCCGACGCACCGACCCTTTTCATCGATCTCTTCACCCTCGACGCGGCACCCATTGCCTATTCGACCGTCGCCGTTTTGACGTTCACGACCTTCACCCTCGGCGGTCTGATGCGCGAGCAGGTGTGCATTTACATGTGCCCCTGGCCTCGCATTCAGGGTGCGATGATGGACGAACATTCGGCGACGGTGACCTACCGGGCATCGCGGGGCGAGCCGCGCGGTCCGATCAAGAAGGGGCGTGCCCAAGAAGGAACCGGTGATTGTGTCGATTGCAACCAGTGCATTGCGGCCTGCCCGGTCGGCATCGACATCCGTAAAGGATCACAACTGGAGTGCATCGCCTGCGCGCTCTGTATCGACGCCTGCGACGACGTCATGGCCAAGGTCGGCCGCCCGCGGGGCCTGATCGACTATGCCCCGGTGGCGGCGGAGGAGAGCGGTTCGACGGTCCATGGCATCCGCATGGTTCGGCCGCGGACGATCATCTATTTCTCGCTCTGGTGTCTGGTCGGCGCGATCATGGTGTACAACCTGATCAGCCGCTCCGATCTCGACATCAACGTGCTGCGCGACCGCAATCCGTTGTTCGTGGCGCTTTCCGACGGGCGCATCCGCAACGGTTACACCTTCAAGATCCTCAACAAGGCTCCCGATCAGCGAACCTTGATCCTCAGTATCGAAGGGCTGCCGGGCGCGCGTCTCAAGGTCGTCGGTTCCGAAGATGTCGGCGAATCAACGACGCCCTATTTCACGGTCAAATCGGACCGGGTCCATAGTTTCCGGCTCTTCGTGTCGGCCCCGGCCGAGGTGTTGCCCGACGAGTCGCTCGATATCCGCTTTGTGCTTTCGGAAACCAACACCAATATTAAGGCGCACTACGACAGCAAGTTCCGGGGTCCGGAGAAATGATCATGGCGAAAGAGATAACCGGCCGCACCGTGTTGATCGGCATGGTCGCTTTCTTCGGCCTGATCATCGCCGTCAATATGGTGTTCGTCTACTTCGCCCTCGACAGCTGGCCCGGGCTCAGTACCGAAAAGGCATACGAACAAGGCCTCGCCTACAATGAAAAGCTGGCTGCCGCCGAGGCGCAGGCAGCGAAAGGTTGGACGAGCCGCGTGACCATCACCGGCGACGGTGACGTTTCGGTCCGTCTTACCGACGCCGGCGGAACGGGCCTTGCCGGGCTCAGCGTCGACCTCCACCTGAAACGCCCGACCCGAGAGGGTATCGATCGCCAGTTGAACCTGACCCAGGCCGAGCCCGGCCTCTACAAGGGACGGGCGGAAAACCTACCGGCCAGGCGATGGACCGCCGAGGTTACGGCCAAAGGCGCCGGCGTTGGCGACTACTTCCTGGTTCACGACGTATTGGTCGAAAAATGACGACGCTTATCGCTCCCCGGCAAGTCGATACGGTGGGCGGTCCGGCATGTTGCCCCGCCTCCGGCCTGGCATTCGACATATCCGAGGAGAGCGCACGCACGCTCGATGGCGGTGACGTTGCCGGTCAGTCGGCCGATCCCGGCGCCTACGTGAGGTTAGATGCCAGCGGCCGGCGGTCCCTGTCCCTGATGGTTGAGAACCTTCACTGCGCCGCCTGCATCCGCAAGATCGAAGGGACACTGGCGGCGCTACCCGGTGTGGAAGAGGCGCGGGTCAACATGACCTCCCGGCGCCTCGCTGTTGCCTGGCGCGGAGGCGGCACGGACGGCCTGACCATCGTCGAAACCATGGCGGCGCTCGGCTACCCGAGCGCACCCTACGACGCCGGCAAACTGGCCGATGCGTCGGATGACGCAGACAAGCGCTTGCTCGCGGCCATGGCCGTCGCCGGGTTCGCCGCCGGCAACATCATGCTGCTGTCCGTGTCCGTCTGGGCCGGCGCCTTCACCGACATGGGCCCGGCGACGCGCGACCTGTTCCACTGGATCTCCGCCCTCATCGCCATCCCGGCGGTGGCTTATGCCGGGCAGCCGTTCTTCCGGTCCGCCTGGGCGGCGCTTCGGCACCGGTCTCTGAACATGGACGTGCCGATCTCGCTTGCCGTCCTCTTGGCCGTCGGGGTCAGCATCTATGCGACCTCGGAGGGCCGCGATCATGCCTATTTCGACGCCTCGGTGACGTTGTTGTTCTTCCTGCTGGTCGGCCGCTATCTCGATCGCCGCGCCCGGACCAAGGCGCGCTCGGCGGCGGCCAATCTGTTGGCCCTGAATGCGTCCGCCGCCGTCGTCATCGGCGCGGACGGGCGCGAACGGTCGATGCCGCCGGAACAGGTCGAACCGGGAATGACGGTCCTCGTCGCCACCGGCGCCCGCGTGCCCGTCGATGGAGTGGTCGAGAGCGGCCGGTCGGAAACGGACAACAGCCTGGTCACCGGCGAAAGCCTGCCGAAGCCGGTCGGGCCCGGCGACGCGGTCTACGCCGGCACCTTGAACCTGGGCGGGCCGTTGCGCCTGACCGTCGAAGCGGCGGCCGGGAATACTCTGCTCGCCGAGATCGTGCGCCTGATGGAGGTTGCCGAGCAGGGCCGCGCGAAATATGTCCGCCTCGCCGAACGGGCCGCCCGCATCTACGCACCGGCCGTTCACTTCCTGGCCGCCGCGACCCTCGCCGTCAACAGCCGCCACCCGCTCTCCCGCGCCGTCGTCCGTGCAGCCGGCGGGCGCGTGCCGATCGAGGCCGAGGCCGTTTCGGAAACGCCGGGCATGGGCATTTCCGGGCGCGTCCGGGGGCAAGAGGTCCGTCTCGGCAGCCGCCAGTGGTGCGGTATCGAGGACGACGTTTCAAACGACGACGGCGACGGAGCGGCCTTGGAAATGTGGATGGCGGTTGCTGGCCGCGCGCCAGTGCGTTTTCGCTTCGCCGACCCGTTGCGTGACGATGCCGCCGCCGCCATTGGATCCCTGCGGGGCGCCGGTTTCCAGGTTGAATTGTTGTCCGGCGACCGGGAGGCAGCGGTTGCGGCGGCCGCCGATGCCGTCGGCATCGATCATTGGCGTTCGGCATGCTTGCCGGCGGAGAAGGTCGAACGGATCGAGGCGCTTCGCGCCGAAGGCCGCAAGGTGCTCATGGTCGGCGATGGCCTCAATGACGCTCCGGCCCTGGCTTCCGGATTCGCATCCATGTCGCCGACAACGGCGGCCGATGTCAGCCAAACGGCGGCGGACCTCCTATTCCAGGGACAGCGTTTGGGTGCCGTCGTCGTCGCGATCCGTGTTTCGCGGTTCGCCGACAAGCTGGTCAAACAGAATTTCGGCTTGGCGATCCTCTACAACGTCATCGCCGTCCCACTGGCCGTGTTCGGCCTGGCGACCCCCCTCGTCGCCGCCATCGCCATGTCGTCGTCGTCGCTGGTCGTGACCCTGAATGCGCTTCGCCTGAAAGCCATGCGGCTGGGTTGACCATGGACGTTCTCGTCTTTCTGATCCCGGCGGCCCTATTCCTCGGACTGATCGGCCTTGCGGCTTTTCTCTGGTCTTTGAAATCAGGCCAGTTCGATGATCTGGATGGCGCCGCCATGCGCATCCTGATCGACGAAGAGGATCGCCCGGAAGACAGGCCGAAGGACGGGGAAGATCAACAGACAGTTGATCCGACGCCTGCGACGGTATTTGATAGGGAGCGCGGAACAACCAAAACCTAGTGCCTCTCCGGGAGAGGAAATGAGACAACCGGCAAAGGAAAAGCCATGTCCCAGGTGATCAATGATATCCATCGCGAGCACCAGAACATCAGCCGTCTGATGCGCTTGCTCCAAGCGCAGGTCGATCTATTCAAAGAGAGTGGTGTCCCCGATTGGGAACTGGTATGTGACGCCCTCAGGTACATGCTCGATTGGCCGGACCGCTACCATCATCCCAAGGAAGACCGGGTCTTGGCGCAATTGAAGATCAAGGCGCCGGAGTTTTCGAACGCCGCCGAGTCGATCCAGGAGCAACATCGCGAGTTGGCAGATCTGTCGAGGAAATTCGCCGACGCCGTCGAACAGGTCCTGCACGATGAGACACTCGAAAAGGAATGGTTTGTCGGTATCGCCGAGGATTACATCGAACACCAGATCCACCATATGAACATCGAGGAGACCGAGTTCCTGCCGGCCGCCGAGGAAATCCTGTCGAGCGATGATTGGAGCGCTATCGATGCCGACCTGGAACATGCTGACGATCCTCTTTTCGGGGAACGCGCCGAGGAGCGTTTCGAAATGCTGCGCGACATGATCAAAGGCGGATCCTAAAGGGCGCGGGGAAGGGGTGTCGTGAAGAAGGTTCTCGACCGGGAAGTCTATTACGCCGGGGAAAAGATCTTCCGCGAAGGACGGCAGGGATACGTCGCTTACCTGATCGAGTCCGGCGAGGTGGTTCTCACCAAGGAAGGCGCCACATCGGACGACATCATCGATATCGCGACCATCGGGCCGAATACCATCTTCGGTGAAATGGCAGTGATCGACGAGGCCCCGAGGATGGCGACGGCCACCGCGACGACGGAAACCGTCGTCGTCGCCGTCGACCAGCGGGAACTGGAAAAGAAACTGGAAGCCGTCAATGACGACATCCGGGCCCTATTCCGCTTCCTGCTTTCCTATATCCGCGCCAATCTGCCCTACGAGGAACGCATGAAGACCTTCGACGGCGCCCGCGAGACGGAACAGGACAAAGTTGCCCGTGACATGATCGCGTCGCCGGACGTGGCCGAAACGCTGGGCCGAATCGATCGGTTCCTGAAGGCTCTTTTCGACATCCTGGTGACCTATACGGAACGCAGGCTGCCGCCCCGCACATAGGCGCCGCGATCTCGCGTAGCGCTGGTTTTCCGCTGTTTTTGGCCGGTTTGTGACCGACATCACCTTTCCTGCCTGTTATCCACCCTTTAATATTCTAGACGGATAATCTTATGGTTGCTCCGGTGCCTCAAATCGAGGCCATCGCAGGAGCGGCAATTTGGATGCCGAGGCGGCGAAAATGTTTGGAAATCGGGCGGTTGTGATGGTCTGCCGGGGTTTTGCGGCCCTGGCTGTGATCGTCGCCCTCGCCGGCGTCGCCCCGGCCGTCGAGGTGATCAAGGTCGGTGTCGCCGCTGCGGTCAAGGGCGACGTCGCCATCGTACCCACGGGTGGGGGTGCCGAAAGATCCGTCAAAAGCGGCGATGCGGTCAATCTGGGCGATAAGGTGCGGGCCGGCCCCGGCGCCCGTCTGCAGGTGCTCCTCCTCGACGAAACCGTATTCACCATCGGCGCCAACAGCGAGATCGTCATCGACCGCTTCGTGTACGATCCGGACAAAAGTGCCGGCAAGGTTACGGCGTCAATCGCCAAGGGCGTTTTCCGTTTCGTCACCGGGCGGATTTCCCAGAACAAGCCCGAAGACATGGAGGTCAGGGTTCCGGCCGGAACCATCGGGGTTCGCGGGACCATGGTTGCAGGCCGCATCGATGGGGCGACCACCCAACTGGCGCTGCTCGGCCCCGGCGACGAGAGCAATACACGCGACACGGTTGGCCGGATCGAGGTCAGCAACGATGCCGGCAGTGTCGTCGTGTCGCGCAGCGGCTACGGGACCATCGTGAGCTAGGGCGCGGCTCCGACCGCCCCCGTTGCCGTCGCCACGGCCGAACTCGATGCCATGTCGGCGGTTCCTGCCGTCGCGCCGGGAGCGGCGAAGCCGGCCCCTTCCGCCGCGAGCGGGCCCGCCGCCGCTGCCGACAGCAGCGCCAGCCCTTCCGCCGGCGGCTTCACCGGACAAGCGGTGGCCGCCGCCGTGCAATCGGTGACCGGCTCGGCCGAAGTCACGTCGAACAGCGATCAGGCGTCGGAAGCCGCAGCGGAAGTGTCGGAGGCGTCGGCCATCGAGGACGGCATCACGCAGATTTCCGAACTACCGGCGACAGGGACCTTCCATTTTGGCCAGGATGGCGTCAAGCTCGGCACCAGCGGAACCTATGACGTGACGGTCGATCTTGACCTCGGCAGCCGCACCTTCGGCGGCGGCAATTCCCTGGTCTCAGGGACATCCGGTGACGCGGGGTTGAGCACGTTCAGTTTCCAACTCCTCTCCAAGTCGCTGGACAACTTCACCAGCGCCGTTTTCGAGGACAATCCGGCCAATGCCAATTGCACCGGCGGTGACAATTGCAGCGCCACGTTCAAGATGACGCTCAACAATTCGGGCGGCACGGTGGCCGCCAATATGAGCCATGAATTCGAGTTGAAGAACGATACCGACAGCACGTCGGAAAGCGGCAGCGGAACGGCATCGCGCTCATCAGGGTTGTCCGACTAGAACCGTGGAAGGAAGGGGGACACGATCGGCGGCACCGTCAATCGCGGCACGCGCCGTCGTCGGTTTGCTCTTTGCTTTCGGCCTCCTCTTGTCCTTTCCGGTTCAGGCCCAGGCGCCCAGCGACAGTGAGATCGAACGGCTTGAGGAGGAAGAGCGCCAGCGCAAGGCGCGGACCCGTGCCGCCGGCAAGGCGAAGGAGCGCCGGCCCGTCGAGGGCGCCGGGGAGATTACCTTCGAGGACGTGCTCGACGATCCCGACAATCTGGAGCTCAACTTCCGCTACGCCAAGGCGCAAATCGATTCCGGCAATCTGACGGGCGCCGTGGCGACCCTCGAGCGCATGCTCCTGATCGATCCGGATCTGGCGGAAATCCGTGTTTATTACGGGTTGGTTCTGTTCCGCCTCGACAGCCTGGGCGAGGCCGAGCGACAGTTGCAGGAGGCGTTGAAACTGCCATTGGACGGCGGCTTGAAGAAGGAAGCCGAGCGTTATCTGGCGGAGATTATCAAGCGCAAGAAGCGGTTCCGGGCCGCCGTGCAATTCAGCGTTGGAGCCCATTACGATTGGAACCGCAACGCGGCCTCGGACACCGGCCAGAACCTGGTCCTCGATTCCCGTCTCGATCTCGATGAAGACGACCGCCGCCTTTACGATTGGGCGGCGGTCGGATCGCTGCGCGGCGATTTCAGCTACGACCTCGGTTTCCAGGCGCCGCATCGCCTGATCGGGTCCTTCACCTATTACCACGACGACCAGATGGACCTCGACCACCTGGACACCAAGGCGGGGACGATCACGGGCGGCGTCAAGCTGGTCTATCCGTGGGCGACGGTGACCCCGAACGCTTTCCTTACCGTGACCAGCCTGTCGCACGAGCGCTACTACCGGGGCCGCGGGGTGAAACTGCGCGCCGACCGACGCGTCGGCGACGCCGTCGATGTTCACGCGACCGGCATCTATACCCACACGAAATACGATGTGCTGACCGAATCGACCTCGTCCAAACTGCGCAGCGGCCATCGCTGGGATTGGGAGGCCGGCGCCGAATACACTATCAATCCGACCCACCGGATTTCTGCGACCTACCGCCACATCGCTTCGCGGGCCAAGGAGAATTACCTGGAATACAATGCCCACGAAACCGAGTTCGGCCATACCTGGTTGACCGGCAACGGCCAGTTCCTGCTCACCTCTTTCGGTTACCGCCGGGCGCTCTACCGCGATAATGACCCAGCGGTCAGCGACAAACGCAGAAACGACGACCGTTTCCGCGCCCGCCTCACCTACGGCCTGCCGCTCAAGACGGTCATCGATTTCAAGGGCGTTCCGGAAGACCTCAAGGACGCCGCCGACGGCTGGACCTGGACCTTCAGCACCGAGTACCTGACCCAGTACTCGAACATCATCAACTACCAGTACCAGAACCGCCGCTTCCAGACGATGCTGATGAAAAGGTGGGATTTTTGAGGTGGAACCGTCGTCTCGTTCGGTTGTCTGAACACTGAGATCGTTGAATGGTAATCAGTGCGCCCTGTATCGGGGTTCCGGTTGTGGCCTCAGCGCGGAAGGCCACTTCAGTAGCCTGACTTCCGCGGCGATTGCGAGGGCGACATATAAATCGGCGCAGCGAGATGGTTGGTTCATCCCAAGTGCGGTCATTAGGTGGTAGCGGGCTTAAAGTCCGCCTTCAGCCGAGGCTGTTGAAGAACTCGGTTGAGGGCAAGTTCTGGTCGTGATTCCCTGTTTCTGACGTTGTCATGGTTGGGGGAAGGCGATGATGGGTCAGGTGGTCGGTCAACAGGACCGGCTTTTCTATGAGT
>Ga0209561_1000242_pt1 | contig 14169 bp, 13 predicted proteins | sample WorMettrBAHAMAS2_FD_187393 | JGI IMG/M metagenome (GOLD analysis project Ga0209561, IMG submission 187393) | Marine gutless worms symbiont microbial communities from Max Planck institute for Marine Microbiology, Germany - Inanidrilus... | ecosystem: Host-associated > Annelida > Digestive system... | reverse complement strand
TTTCCGCGAACACGGCGTGCGCCAAAATAAGATTCATCGACTTCAACCTCACCGGATAGAGGGGATGAAGCGTTACAAACCTGGGCGATTCTGATTCGTAACTTCATGAATAGCTGATTAATCGTCGGGCGGCTTACACTACTCAGCTCGGCGATTTTCCAGGCCCGCAAATCGTGCGCGAAATAGCGTATAAGTGCTCTGAATTTAGCTTCCGAAAGGTGTGAACGCCTGAAATACCTGTTTTTTCCTTGCATAACATAACCTTAGCATACATCTGAAGATGCTAAGTTTTATAATTCTTCAAAAATAAGTACTACATTTATCACGAAAATCAGTTGGCATCGACGACGTAGTTTCATTTCCCGAGAACAGGGTCGCGGCGAATGAATTTGTCGTTGATATCGAGGGATGTCTCAGAACATTTCGTCCCAGCTCGTAGAGGGTATCGAGCAGGCGTTACGTGACCGTGAGGCCGGTTTGGGTGTGGGTGCGCTGTACCGCTTCCAGGGCGGTCTGGTGCGAATCGAGGATGACACCGCTTAAGCGACGCGCGACATGACAAAACAAACGGTGCTCGATCGGATGCCACTTGGAGGTGTACGGCGGGTAGAGGACCGCCCGCAGACGCCGCCCGAACCGTCGGCTCAGCGCCACCAGGTCTTCCTTGAAGCGCAGCGAACGCGCGGCCTTGGCAGCGCCGGCATCGAAGGTCAACAGGATTTGCTGCGCGTGTGGATAATGCTCGGCACGATCTTCCTGCCACGCCAGGGCGATGGCATCGCAGACACAGGCGCTGGTCTCGCGGGAGGTGCCTAAGGTGATGAAGCCCGCATTGCCATGGTAGTCATACACCCCTGGAACAAAGACAACGTCTTACGTAGGAAGCGTGCTAACTGTTGCCGTAAGGTATTATTCCAACGCTCAATATGAGCCGTTTCCCCCGTTTCTTTACCCACAGAGCGATGTTGCCAGCTCGGAATGGCGGCTTGATACGCGCTCCAATAATCACTGAAGAGGTCATTTGCCTGTTCTTTTAACCAGGCACTCAATGTTCGGCGCGAGACCCCAAACGTCCGTTCAATCCCGCGCATACTGGATCTTTCCTGATAAACGAGATCTTCGCTCTGACGCTTGCGACATGGTGTATACTTTAGTCTCGATAATCATAATTGAAAACTCTTCGGTTCGTTTTATCAGTGAACGCAATCGTTCAGACCAAGCGTATTCTTCTGGGGCACTTTTGGAGGTATCTCCATGATTCCTGGAGCGGGATCTTTTCAAAACCTACAAATCGATTCAAGTCGATGACATCCTAAAATCGGCAGCTTTGTTTTATCCTACAAGTGGTTACAAGATAGAAGAACCAGTTTCCCCGGACGCTAGTGATGACGGATGAGGGATTAGCAGCAGGTTTCGCCTGTTGGGACGGTAAGTAGCCTTTGGTATGGACGGTGAAATGAGAGTAGCACGAGTCAGTGGTGAAGTAGGTTCCCATTGTCGAGAGTTGGTGAGAGGAATCGGGCAACATCAGCCCTCCAAGCGGGGGAGTCGGATGACAATGTTGAGGTCGCGTCACGACAATGATCGGCCGCATGGCCGACTAATCCGGCTTTTAGCCGTAACTTGAAGCCACCGGCTTTAGCCGGTGGAGTGTTCACATAAAAAGCGTCAGCACGCTTGTATAGCCATAGAGGCGGTCCTGGGAGATTTCGCCGTTTGCATAGAGGCCGACCAAGGGGAAATCCCCCAGCTCCGAGGCGATGAGCTTGAGCTCTTCGGAATCCTTGCCGAACAGGCTACGGCCGCGCCCCAGGCAGGAAATGTAGATGCCCCCCCGCGGAGGTCCGTCGAGGGCCTTTGCAATTGCCGTGAGCATACGCATCAGGTCCGCCCGTGCGGTATCGGCGTCACGCCGGCAGAACATCACCCGTCCGCCCTGCTCGACCGTGTTGCCGATGGCGACGAGACCGTTTTGCGGATCGATGCCGACCAGGTTGCGCACCAGGTAGTCACCGGTATCCGAGCCGACAATGGGGAGACCCACGAAGATGTAGCCGCCGATGCGCGCCAGATCCCGGGACAGGATTTCCCCGATGTCCTCCTTCAGAACATCCAGGGCCGGGCGTCCGTCGAGCTGAATCATGATGTTGCGCTGGGCATCGGTGATGACCCGGTGCGGACCGATCGGGGCGCAGCCCTGACTCAGGCGAGTGACTACGCCTACTTCCTGGGAAAAAAACACCCCTGTAAGCCCGCCCTGGGTAACGCCGTCTGCGTACACATGGATGCCGTCCCGGGAGCTGGCCAGACCACCGACAAGGAAGCCGGAAACAGTGCGTGCGGCAAGTTGCTTGACCAGATCCTCGATGAGGGAATTAGAAGGATCACCGTGGACCAGCCCGAGCAGGGGCTGGTGGGTCTCCATCCAATCGCCGTTGTGCGCCGTGAAGCCGTCCAGATCCTTGCGTATGGATGGAAACACCCGGAAGGAATCGTCGGGGAACTCTCCCACCATAGCAGCCACTGCAGGTCGTTCATAGTATTCGACCCCGGTGGAGCAGATGCCTATGCCGACGCTGCCCACCCAATGCGCTACGCCGGTGGAGTCGCGAAAGAGGTCGAGTATCTCGCCCATGTGCCCTACAAGCGCATCCGTGACGTAGAGAATGCCCAGACTGCCCGCCTCGGGAATTTGCCCGAGCGAGGTCAGGCACCGCTCCGCCGTATCGCGCCAACCGCCGCCGGATGAATGTCCGAATGGGAAACCTGTCATCTCTGCGTTCTCTGGTTCAGTCAGTTATCCGATGCCGTCAAAGCTACCGGATTATCAGCCTCCAGTCACCAGCTTCGGATTCGGATATGGTTTCCGTTTTCCATCTGCGTAATCTGCTGATAGATTCTACCCTTGCGGTTCAAGAATAGCCGGCAAGCGGCGACTGGAAGCCGGGTCGTCGATGAAAGGGTGTTCAAACATCGGACAAGTCCCCCTTCTCCTGCAACCAACCACGCCGGTCCGCCGCTCGTTTCTTGGCCAACAGCATGTCCATCAGCGAGCTGCTTTTTTCGCGCTCCTCTACCGTGAGCTGGACCAGCCGCCGAGTGTCCGGGTGGATGGTCGTCTCCCGCAGCTGCATGGGATTCATCTCACCGAGCCCCTTGAAGCGCTGTACGCTGACCTTACCCTTGATCCGCTCCGTCTCGATGCGATCCAGCACACCTTGCCGCTCGTCGTCGTCCAGGGCATAAAAAACCCGTTTGCCCACGTCGATACGATACAGGGGCGGCATTGCCACATAGATGTGTCCCGCCTGCACCAGGCTCGGAAAGTGCTTCAAAAATAGGGCGCACAATAGGGTCGCGATATGGGCACCATCCGAATCCGCGTCGGCCAAGACACAAATCTTGCCGAACCGCAGCCGTGAGAGGTCGTTGCTGCCTGGATCCGCGCCGATGGCCACGGCGATGTCATGCACCTCTTGTGAGCCCAGCACCTCCGCAGGGTCGACCTCCCAGGTATTCAGGATCTTGCCACGCAGGGGCATGATGGCCTGAAACTCCCGGTCCCGGGCCTGCTTGGCCGAGCCACCGGCGGAGTCGCCTTCCACCAGGAAGAGCTCGCTACGCTCCGGATCGGTGGAGATGCAATCCGCCAGCTTGCCGGGCAGGGCCGGTCCCTGGGCCACTTTCCTACGCGTTACCTTGCGTCCGGCCCGCAGCCTGGCCTGGGCCGCGCCGATCGCGAGCTCGGCGATGCGTTCCGCCTCGGTCACATTCTGATTGAGCCACAGGCTGAAGGCATCTTTCACCACGCCGGAGACAAAGGCGGCGCACTCCCGGGATGATAACCGCTCCTTGGTCTGGCCGGAGAATTGGGGCTCCAGAAGCTTCACCGACAGGATATAGCTGCAGCGCGTCCAGACATCTTCCGGGGTTAGCTTGACCCCCCGTGGGAGTAGGTTACGAAACTCGCAGAACTCCCGTATCGCCTCCGTGAGCCCGCTACGCAGGCCATTGACATGGGTGCCCCCCTGGACCGTAGGGATCAGATTCACATAGCTCTCGGTGACCGGGTCGCCGCCTTCCGGCAACCAGACCAGGGCCCAGCTGGCGGCCTCGTTGCTGCCTTCCAGGTTGCCGACAAAGGGCGCGGCGGGGATGGTTTTGGGAGCCGCGAGGGACTGGCTAAGGTAATCCTCGAGGCCGTCCCGATAGCACCAGACCTGCTCCTCGCCGTCGGTCTCGTCCCGGAAGCTGACCTTGAGGCCGGGACAGAGCACAGCCTTCGCCTGCAGCAGGTGTTTCAACAAAGGCCGGGAGAATTTTGGGCTGTCGAAATACCGCTCGTCCGGTCGGAAGCGCAAGGTAGTGCCGGTATCGGTGCGCCCGACGCTGCCGACCATCGCGAGCTCCGAGACCTTGTCGCCGTGGGCGAAGGCTATCCAGTACTCCTTGCCGTCGCGTCTGATTCGGACCTCTAGGTGTTTGGAGAGGGCGTTCACCACCGAGACACCGACGCCGTGCAAGCCACCGGAGAACCGGTAGCTTGCGGTGGAGAACTTGCCGCCGGCGTGCAGCTTGGTGAGGATCACCTCCACACCGGGCAGACCCTGCTGGGGATGCAGATCCACCGGCATACCGCGGCCGTCGTCCCTGACCTGCAGGGAACCGTCGTCGAAGAGTACGACCTCGATGGTGCGGGCAAAGCCGGCGATGGCCTCGTCCACGCTGTTGTCGATCACCTCTTGGGCCAGATGGTTGGGCCGGGTGGTATCGGTGTACATCCCCGGACGCCTGCGCACCGGGTCGAGTCCGCTCAGGACCTCGATGGCAGAGGCGTCGTAGCTACCGCTCATGGCCGGGTTTGGATATCCTGTGAAAGTTGCCGCCGGCCGAAGGAATGGCCGGTGGGCCTGCAAGCATAAATTGACCGCCGAATCATCGTAAGTTACCGTAGCTCCCTCCCTAGTTTCAAACCTAAAGATGGAATCCTAAGGGTAAGCGCGCTTGGTAATTTCAGCGATGACGTAATGACCCGTGAAGCAGACACCCAACCCGAGCGCTTCGAAGATGCCCTCACGGAGCTGGAGTCCTTGGTCGATACCCTGGAACAGGGCGAGCTGACCCTCGAGCAATCACTTGTCTACTTCGAGCGCGGCATCAAACTGACCGGCATCTGCCGGGAGGTCCTGGATGCGTCCGAGCAGAAAGTCCGTATCCTCACCGGCGAGTCCCTGGACGCGCCGCCGGACCCCTTCCAGACCCATGACTGATCCGCGGCTACAGACCTTTCTGGCCGAGTGCCGGGAACGGGTGACTTCGGCCCTCGAGGCCCGACTTCCGGAACCGGAGATCCACCCCGGATCCCTCCACGAGGCCATGCGCTACTCGGTCCTCGGGGGAGGCAAATACATCCGCCCGTCGCTGACCTATGGTGCCGGGCTCGCCATCGGACTGGCCCCGGAAACCCTGAATGCCCCCGCCTGTTCCCTGGAGCTGATTCACGCCTACTCACTGATCCACGACGACCTGCCGGCCATGGACGACGACGATCTGCGTCGGGGGCGGCCTACTTGCCACAAGGTATTCGGCGAGGCCATGGCCATCCTGGCGGGAGATGCGTTGCAGACCTTGGCGTTTCAGATCCTCGCCTCGGACGATACCTTCCCCGGAGGACCGCAGGCCCGATCCGCCATGTCGGATACCCTCGCCCGCGCCGCCGGCTCCCGCGGCATGGCCGGCGGCCAGGCCCTAGACCTGTTCGCTGCCGCGTCCGGACAGGAACCCGATCTGGCTACCCTGGAAAACATCCACATTCACAAGACGGGGGCGCTGATCCGGGCCAGCGTGCGTATGGCGACCCTCGTACACCCCGACTTGGATCCGGAGTCCGCAAACCACCTCGATCGCTACGCCAAATGCATAGGTCTAGCCTTTCAGATCCGCGACGACATCTTGGACGTGGAGGGAGAGACAACCCTAATCGGCAAGACCAAAGGCAAAGACCAGGTCCAGGGCAAGGTCACTTATCCGACGCTGCTGGGCCTCGCCGGCGCCCGCGAGCAGGCCCGCGTGCTGGTTGCCGATGCCCTGACGAACCTCCAGGGCTTCGACGAGCGCGCCGACCCCCTGCGCCGGATTGCGCACTACATCATCGATCGGGAGCGGTGAAAGAGCCAAAATGGGTAGTGGTGATTTTTGAAGCGATATCTAGCCAACAATCGGCAATAATTTGGTATTATAGCGGTGTATAAAACGTCTTACGTAGGAAGCGTGCCAACTGTTGCCGTAAGGTATTATTCCAACGCTCAATATGAGCCATTTCCCCCGTTTCTTTACCCACAGTGCGATGTTGCTCGCTCGGAATGACGGCTTGATACGCGCTCCAAGATTCAGTTGTTCAAGTCGCTGATCTTCCGCCTCCTGATATCGGATGTACGCGCGGATCACCCGCTTATCGCGACCGACAGTCCAGACATAATACCCCCTCGCCCAAAAATTCTGCCCAACAAAATTGCGCTTACGCTCACCATAGACTCGGGCTACGTGGATCACCTTTTCCCCCTTTCCGCCTTGATGTACCCGACCACTTGCGACACTGCATAAGGCCCCGTCTGCCGCAGCCGGGCGATCCTACTCATGCCTTGGCATATCGTAGTACGAACTCTTCCTCCAGGAGGCGACGATTTCTCGGGTCTCTCTATTCATGGCAATCCAGACCCAAACTTTGATTTCAGAACCTTGGCAGAAAAACGAACCACATTGAATTGTTTGTTCGCCGTTCATCACCCCTCGGTGCCTCGCAAAGGAACCCGATCAGCCCCATGTTTGATTCGTCCAGCCGGAATCTTGAGTTTTGGAACATGAGCATCACCGCCTTGCGCTCCGAGGAATCAGTCATGGAGTTAGCCTTGAAGACCAGCTCTGCCGCCGTGGCCATTGCCGACGTCCAGAGCAGTACCGACAGTCGTCGCATCGCTATCGACAAGGTCGGTATCAAGGACATCCGGCACCCGGTGCGGGTGCGCGACCGCAGCGACGGCGAACAACACACCGTGGCCACCTTCAACATGTACGTGCGTCTGCCCCATAACTTTAAGGGCACGCACATGTCCCGTTTCGTGCAGATCCTCAACAGCCACGAGCGGGAGCTCAGCGTCACCTCGTTCGAGAAAATGCTCTGCGAAATGGCTGAACACCTGGAATCCGAAGCCGGCCACATCGAGATGAGCTTTCCCTATTTCATCAACAAAACCGCCCCGGTCAGCGGCGTCCGGAGCCTGCTGGACTATGATGTAACCTTCATCGGCGAGATCTGCCGCGGCCGACCCACGATGTACATCAAGATAATCGTACCCGCGACCAGCGTCTGTCCCTGCTCCAAGAAAATCTCCGAGTACGGTGCCCACAACCAGCGCTCCCATATCACGGTACAGGTTCGCAGCCGTGGGTTCATATGGATCGAAGAGCTCATTGAGTTGGTAGAGCAGGAAGCCTCCTGTGAGCTCTATAGTCTGCTCAAGCGCCCGGACGAAAAGCGAGTCACCGAGCGCGCCTATAACAACCCCAAGTTCGTCGAAGACATGGTGCGGGACGTGGCCGGGAAGCTGAACCACGACGACCGGGTAGGTGCTTATTGCGTGGAATCGGAGAACTTCGAGTCCATCCACAACCACTCGGCCTACGCCTTGATCGAGCGCGACAAGGACGCCGAGGCACGGGTGGCGGAGGCATCTCTCTGAGCCGGGTACCCGCGATCGACCGGTAGCCTACGGCAACGGCGTTGTTATCGAATAGTGATTACCAAATCGCGCATCATCGGTCTCGTGGCGGTCTTGATCGGGGGGGTTCTGATCCTGCGCGGCGGGGATGAGCCCCCCGATTCCGACAACCGGAGAGAAGACCGGGGGTCCACCGATGATCGGCGGCTCCAACCCCGACCACCTACCATCCCGAGCCCGAGCCATGAGCGGTGGCCCAGCGCACACCACACCCCTCCCCCCTACGGCGAACGGCGACCTTATCCCGATCAACCCTATCCCGGCGGCTACGGCCTCCCCGATCCCTACGATGCCCAAGCCCGAATCCGGATGGACGGCTACCGCTTCAGGCCCTTGGCGGAACAGGAACAAAATCGCCAGCACCCAGGTCAATCCGCAACACCCTATACCCCGCCCCCACACCCCTACCTACCCCCGAAGGTACAACCACAATCGGCCGTACCGGCACCCTACCCTCCCTTACTCGCTCCTGCGCAGGAAAGCTACAGCTTTCGGCCGTTGAAGAAATCGCCCGGAGCGCGTGGCCGTTGGCAAGGACCCTACGGGCAACCCGGCCAGCACTTCGATCGCTACTCTACGGACCTCTGGTCACCGTCACCACCTCCTCAGTGGGGGTCCACACCGCCGTCTCAGCAGATGTACCCCAACCTCCACCGAGTCCCCGGCTTACCTAAAGGTCACCCGCTCGCGTAGATAGACAGGCAGGGCCTGTTCCGCGGTCACGTAACGGCCGTCCGCCAATTCGGCAGCGGCAAGCACCGCAACATCATGAGCCTCGCACAGGACATCAGGGGCCACTGCCAGGAGCTGCGTTCCCAGACGCCTGCGCAGTATCTTGCCGTAGGCGGCCCAACCGCTGCCGACTCCGCTCCAGCTGCCAACCGCCGGAAGCATAACTTCCTCCGGCGGGGCGACCTCCTCCGCCCCCGCCGGTCGCATCAGATCCCCGTTGCCGACCCGATAAGGCCCCCAATAGAGCTCTCCCATGCGGGCATCGAACGCCGCCAAGACCTGAGATGAACCACGAGACCGTAAACCCCCCTGGGCCAGGGCGGCCAAGGTCGACACCGGTACGACCGGTAGATCCGCGCCATAGGCCGCGCCCTGTACAACCGACGTGGCGATCCGAACCCCTGTGAAGGAGCCCGGACCCCGGCCGAATGCCAAGGCATCGAGGCGGGTCAGACCGACACCGGTTTCCGCGAGGAGCCCGTCCATCATGGCCAGGAGCAGCTCCCCGTGCCGGCGCGGCTCCCGCTCAATGCGTTGTCTGAGCTCAGTGCCGAGCAGGAGCGCGACAGAACAGGCCTCGCCGGAGGTATCGATGGCCAGGATGTTCAAAATGAATAATGAATGATGAATGCGGAGGGGGGAACCGCGTGTACCCATCAGTTCCATACCAACAAAACAACCAGAAGAATAACCGGCAACATAAAGTGAAACGGGGTACTCGTACCCAAGTACCGAAAACATGGGAATCTTTTTTTACCGCCAGTCAACGCAAATCGGTCGCCAAAGATCAGATGATTTTTTCTGTTCACGGATTCCGCAGATGCTCACGGATGGTTTGGTTTTTAAGCCATTGAACGATGCGGTTCGGTCATCCCTGCGCTCACCGCATCCTTCTATGAGGCCCCACATGTCAACCCCAGGGCGTTGGATTTGCACTCTCTCATTCAGTCTATCGGTGTTCTCCCCGCGTTGTCCGCAGACGGAGTGTCCACTGTTGCACCACTTGCAGACGTTCCCATTTGGGTTCTCCTCTTGAGGTTGCTTTACCCTTAATAAGGTCAACCCGCTGCGGGCCTTCATAGGATCTACACTCCCGGCAAGACCGCCGTGTAACAAGGGAGGTGGTGAAGGCTATAACTCCTCGGCTAAGGCAAAGCAGTCTGAAATCCATAAAGAGCCTTCAGTAGGGAACACCCTTCAAAGAAATCCCTATGCGCTCGTCCCGACAACCATCAGGTCCCTACGGTATACCCTTGCAATCTTGCCCAATCCAGGCGACGCTTGTCCACCTTGATGTAGGCCAGTCCCTCCTCCATTGCCACCACCGCCTCCTCCACCCCTGGGATCTCCAGGAGGCGACGCTGTAGTCCGGCGCCGTCCGTCTCCGTTTTGGCCCGGATGCGCACGACTTGGCTGCTGACCGGGCGCGGATTGGTCATGGGCCAGGCGACCAGGAACCAAATGACTGCCAGCGCCGCCCCGAACAGAAACACCGTATCTGGCCCGTAGCTCTGATGGACCCAACCGCCGAGGAGCCCACCGCAGAAGGCCCCGGCAAACTGCGAAGTCGCGAATACCCCCATAGCGGTACCCTTGGCATCGGCGGGCGCCAACCTAGAAATCAGAGAGGGCAAGGAGGCCTCCAGCAGATTGAAGGCAGTAAAAAACAGGAACAGGAGAAACATCAACCCCCACAATCCGGCGTCGAGCAGATAGAGCCCGGCGAGCACCAAGACCAGTATCAACACCGCCCCTAAAAACACCGTCTTCATGCGTCCCTTACCTTCCGCCTGGATAATAAAGGGCACCATCGCCCCCATGGACAGGACCAGCACCGGCAGATAGACCCACCAATGGTGCGCGGCATCCAGACCCTGGTTCCCCAGCGCCAAGGGGATCACCAGAAACAGGGACGTTACCATCATATGCAGGGTCAGGACCCCGAAGTCCAGTCGCACCAGCTCCTGGATCTTCAGGACCCGCCCGAGCTGGCCCGCCACCGGCTCGGCATCCCGGTGTATGCTGGAATGGTCGGGGGTCGGCACCACCAGGGCCAGGATGAGCATTCCCCCCACCGCCAGTCCGGCGATGAGCCAGAAGATACCGGCAAGACCGAGCCAATGCCCCAAGATGGGCCCGGCTACCAGGGCCAGCGCAAAGGCGATCCCGATGCCTATCCCGATGCCCGCCATGGCTCGGGTCCGGACCTCTTCCCGGGTGAGGTCCGCGGTGAGGGCCATCACTGCGGCGGCAATGGCCCCACTGCCCTGCAGCACGCGCCCGACGATTACCCCCCCGATGTCCTCCGCCAGCGCTGCGACCAGGCTGCCGAGTGCAAACAGGATCAACCCGCCGAAGATCACCGGCTTGCGGCCGATACGGTCCGAAAGCATGCCGAATGGGATCTGCAGCGCGGCCTGGGTGAGTCCGTAAGCGCCGACGGCGATCCCGATCAACAGCGGGGTTGCCCCGACCAGCTCCTGGGCGTACAGGGCGAAGACCGGCAGGATCAGGAACAGGCCTAACATACGCAGCGCGAATATCCCCGCCAGGCCCGCCGCCGCCCGCCGCTCGGCCCCTGTCATGGGTACGATGGGGAATCTGGAATGCCTCATGAATCGGCTTTGCCTCCGGTGCAAGCAGTTGATTACAGGGTAGTGGTGATTTTTGAAGTGATATCTAGCCAACAATCGGCAATAATTCGGTATTACTACCGATTATAGTAATAGCTTGGCCTGCGCCGGGTCCGGCGGATCTATGGCACCTTTGAAAAATCCGAAGGGCCCCTGACTACCCGGTTTCGATCGATACTGCTGGTCGCACGCCGGAGTGTATGGAGCCAACAGAGGCTATGAATTTGCAATATCAGTCGAAACTGGGTACTACGAATTCCGCTCAGGGCGGTGCAGGTGCGACTGCGGGTGGTGGGTAGGTTTTGAGAAGCTGTCTGGCTGGAAGTGGTATCGGCTGCAAATGTCCCAAAATGGTCTCTTTTACCGGCTACCGGCTACCGGCTACCGGCTACCGGCTACCGGCAGCTCTTTCTCGTTAAATAGGTTGGCTATTCGCCTCGAAAGAGCGAAAAAACGCCCTCATTTCGGACCATTTTCGCTACGACCCAATTTAACCAGACAGCTTCTAACTCGACCACTTGGAAAACTTACCACTACCCGAAAAACCTTCAAGCGGAGAAGGAAGACCCGCAACCGCAGGTGGTGGACGCATTCGGATTGCGGATAACGAACTGAGCGCCCTGCAGACTCTCCGTATAGTCGATCTCCGCACCGGTGAGATACTGCATACTCATGGGATCGACCAAGAGCTTGATGCCTCCTTTGGTCACTTCGGTATCTCCGTCCTGGACCTGCTCCTCGAAGGTAAAGCCGTATTGGAACCCGGAACAACCGCCTCCCTGGATGTAAACCCGCAGCATCAGATCGGGATTTCCTTCGTCCTTGATCAGCTCGGCGACCTTGGCTGCCGCCGCGGACGTGAACTCCAGGGGAGGCTCAACAGCAGTTTCTGCGTTCATGGGATATACCTTATCTGGATACAAAAATACCGTCGAATGTAGGTGTAGGGGATATGAGACCTTCCCCCGTCTGATTCAAGAGCACCCTGGCTCAGGGGCTGTTGACATTTAAACAGTAATGGGAAATCCCCCGGGTATTGGGCAGCATTTTTGGGCGAGGGGGTATTATGTCTCGGCTGTCGGTCGCGATGAGCGGGTGATCCGCGCGTACATCCGACATCAGGAGGCGGAAGATCAGCGACTTGAACAACTGAATCTGTGGCGCTGATTGACCGCCTTTAGGCGGTAGCAAATCGCTGGGGTCGCGTTCGCGCCCCCGAAAGCCGCTTTGAGCGGCTCACAAACGAAAGCCCCCGGCTTTGCCCGGAGATTGTTACTATAACCCATTAATGCCCAAAAAATAAGTAGCACGGATGGCTGCATCGATTTGAACTCCTCTCCGATGACCGATCATACAAGCTCCTATCGACCCGTCCCCGGCGTGCTCTTGTCCGCCGCGGCGGCAGGGATTCGTTATCAAGGTCGAGACGACCTAGTGCTCATGGCGCTGCCCACAAGCGCCCGTTGCGCGGCGGTCTTCACCCGCAATGCCTTCTGTGCCGCCCCCGTCCTGGTAGCGAAGCGTCACCTGGCGGTCGCCTCCCCCCGTTATCTGCTCATCAACTCGGGTAACGCCAATGCAGGTACCGGCGAGCAGGGGGTTGAGGACGCCGTGGCCAGCTGCGCCGCACTCGCCGCTTTGACCGGTTGTCGCACCGAAGAGGTGCTACCCTTCTCAACCGGCATCATCGGCGAAAACCTTCCCGTGGCGAGGCTGGAGGGGGCACTGCCCACGGCGCTGGAGCGGATGCACGAGACCGCCTGGCCCGATGCGGCGCGGGCTATCATGACCACCGACACCGTACCCAAGCTGGCTACCCGTCGCTTTAATGTGGCCAGGCGCACCGCGGTGGTCTCGGGTATGGCCAAGGGCGCGGGTATGATCCGCCCGGATATGGCGACCTTACTCGCCTTTCTCGCCACCGACCTAGCGGTGGACCTGGCCCTGCTGCAGGACTGCCTGCGTGCCGCGGTGGAGGTCTCCTTCAACGCCATCACTATCGACGGGGATACATCCACCAACGATGCCTGCGTGCTGGGGGCTGCGGGCACCCAGGGCAACGAGCCGTTGGACGATCCGGGGTCGCCGGATGTTGCGGCCTTTTACACCGCGGTCGAGGCGGTTTGCCGGGAGTTGGCTACCGCCATCGTGCGCGACGGCGAAGGTGCCACCAAGCTGGTGAAGATACGGGTGGAGGCAGCGCGGAACCTCGCCGAGGCGCGCCGCGTGGCCGATACCGTCGCCCACTCCCCGCTGGTCAAGACCACCCTGTTCGCTTCCGATCCCAACTGGGGCCGCATCCTGGCCGCCGTCGGGCGCGCGGGTGTGGACCGACTCGACATCGAGGCCGTGCGCATCTGGCTCGGCGACCTGTGTATCGTAAGCCGGGGTGGGCGGGATCCGGACTACACCGAGACTGCGGGGCGGGCGATCATGAAAGAGGAAGAAATCGAAATCAGGGTGGCCCTCGGCCGCGGCGAGGCCGCCACCGAGATACTCACCTGCGACATCTCCTATGACTATGTGCGCATCAATACCGAATACCGGACCTGACTAAAGACACGGGTAGTGGTGATTTTTGAAGTGATAGAGTAGATAGATTCATCTTGCCACCGTTTTTCTCGTTACCTAGTTCTAGATTTTAGCCCTCTCTTGCGTTCATTGATAAAACGAACCGAAGAGTTTTCAATTATAATTATCGAGACTAAAGTATACAGCTGTCGCAAATGTCAGAGCGAAGAGCTCGTTGAAAATGGCACAAATGCATCCGGTAGCTCGCAATATCACTGTAAAGCCTGTGGTGCCTATGGCGTACTTGAGCGCACAGAACGCGCGACGGAAGAAAAGAAAGAACTCATTATAAACGTTTATCAAGAAAGATGACGTTTGGGGTCTCGCGCCGAACATTGAGCGCCTGGTTAAAAGAACAGGCGAATGACCTCCCACCCCTTGAAGAGACGCTACAACCTGTTGAGTGCAAAAAGATTCCTGTGTTGGATGTGGATGAGTTGCGGTCCTTTGTCTTT
>Ga0209561_1000239_pt1 | contig 14303 bp, 13 predicted proteins | sample WorMettrBAHAMAS2_FD_187393 | JGI IMG/M metagenome (GOLD analysis project Ga0209561, IMG submission 187393) | Marine gutless worms symbiont microbial communities from Max Planck institute for Marine Microbiology, Germany - Inanidrilus... | ecosystem: Host-associated > Annelida > Digestive system... | reverse complement strand
AACCAGCGAAACCGCCAACCAAAGCCAAAAACCGCCGCAGCATCTGCCAGTGGCGGCGAATAAACGTCCGCTCTTAATAGAAGCGGACGCCCAAAACACTCTTTCGGACGAGTTTATCAACGATATCGGGGGATCGCGGACCGTCAACTGTCTTTGCACTGTGCCGCCTCCAAACAATGAACCTGTCGAGCCTCAACAGCATTGACATTTTATCTTTTTTATGGTAAAAATTCCTATTCTATTATTGATGGAAACGTCCATGCCGCTAATCGAAGTGAACCGCAACCAAAAACAGGACGGGACCACCGGTTTTACCGGCCATGGCCCTGCTCCGAATCACCCCTAAAATGACGACCACGATTTCCCGAATCCGTAGGCAAAGATCATCATCCCGTATCAAAAGTCGTCATCCGGACCAAAACGGGGGGTATTTTCATAGACATTTATGGACATTTCCGGACCTGCCCACCCGGCGTGTCCGGAGCCGGTCCGGAGGCGAAACCGCCGATTCCGTCCTTCCGTGCCCGGAAACGATCGGTCCCACGCATCGATTTTGGGGAAACAAACGAACCCGCTTTTTCCGTTGTCCGGTTCGTTCCTTGCGAATATGGCTCTTGTGTTGCCCGGGAGATTGTAAGGAAAACGCCGGCGCATTAGATTCAAGTTAAATAACAAGAAAATACGGCTGCTTGAGCAACCGCTTCGGGAAGGTTTCATGGTGCTGCGCCAAGTATCGCTCGACGACAAATACGACCTGGAAGAGGGCCGCATCTTCCTCACCGGCACCCAGGCCTTGGTCCGCCTGGCCCTGGTGCAGCGCCGCCGCGACCTCGCCCAGGGTCTCAACACGGCCGGCTACGTCACCGGCTATCGGGGCTCGCCGCTCGGCGGTGTCGACCGCGAGTTTACGCGGGCCCGCGGGCTCCTCGATCAGCACCACGTCAAGTTCCACCCGGCCGTCAACGAGGACCTGGCGGCGACGGCCCTCTGGGGTGCGCAGCAGACCAATCTCTTCCGGGGCGCCAAGTACGACGGCGTCTACGGCATGTGGTACGGCAAGGGCCCGGGCGTCGACCGCTCGGGCGACGTTTTCCGCCACGCCAACTTCGCCGGCACGTCTCAACACGGCGGAGTCCTGGTGCTCGCCGGCGACGACCCGGCCTGCAAGTCCTCGACCGTGCCGAGCCAATCCGAGCACGCGCTCATGGACGTGCACATCCCCATCCTCAACCCGATCAACGTCCAGGAGATCCTGGATTTTGGCATCATGGGATGGGCCATGTCGCGTTATTCCGCCTGCTGGGTCGGCATGAAATGCATCACCGACAACGTCGATACCTCGGCCTCCGTCGACCTCGACCCAGCGCGCCTGCAGATCGCTTTGCCCAATGACTTCGAGATGCCGGAAGGCGGGCTCCATATCCGTTGGCCCGACCCGCCGCTGGAGCAGGAACACCGTCTGCAGCGCTACAAGATCTACGCGGCCCTCGCCTTCGCCCGGGCCAACCACCTCAATCGGGTGACCATCGACACCGAAAAACCGCGCCTCGGCATCGTGTCGACCGGCAAGGCCTATCTCGACACCCTGCAGGCGCTCGACGATCTCGGCATCGATCAGGCCGAGGCCGAGCGCATCGGCATCCGTCTCTTCAAGGTCGGCATGCCCTGGCCGCTCGAGCGCGACGCGGCGCGGGCCTTCGCCGAAGGTTTGGAAGAGGTCGTCGTCATCGAGGAGAAACGCGCCGTCATCGAGAACCAGTTGAAGGAGCAGCTCTACAACTGGCGCCCGGACGTGCGCCCGCGCGTCGTCGGCAAGTTCGACGAGGACGGCAACTGGGTGCTGCCCTCGGCCGGAGAGCTGACGCCGGCACGCATCGCCCGCGTGCTGGCCGACCGTATCCGGCCCTTCTACAACAGCCAGACCATAGCCGCGCGGCTGCGGTTCCTTGAGGAGAAGGAGCGCGCCCTCGAGGAACGTAAGACCAGCATCCAGCGCATCCCCTACTTCTGCTCCGGCTGCCCGCACAACACCTCGACCCGGGTGCCGGAAGGCTCCAGGGCCATGGCCGGCATCGGGTGTCACTACATGGTCACCTGGATGGACCGTCGCACCGAGACCTTCACCCATATGGGGGCCGAGGGCGTGCCGTGGATCGGTCAGGCGCCGTTTACCGACGAGGAGCATGTCTTCGTCAATCTCGGCGACGGCACCTACTTCCATTCCGGCATCCTCGCCATCCGCGCCGCCGTCGCGGCCGGTGTCAACATCACCTACAAGATCCTCTATAACGACGCCGTCGCCATGACCGGCGGCCAGCCCATGGACGGGCCCTTGGACGTCGCCATGATCAGCCAGCAGGTGCGGGCCGAGGGCGTCGGACGCATCGCCGTTGTCTCCGACGAGCCGGACAAGTACCCGGCTGGCGCCAAGTTCGCCGATCACGTCACCTTCCACCACCGCGACGACTTCGACGCGGTGCAGGTGGAGATGCGGACCGCCGAGGGCGTCTCCGTGCTCATCTACGACCAGACTTGCGCCGCCGAAAAGCGCCGGCGGCGGAAACGCGGCCTCTATCCGGACCCGCCGAAGCGCGCCTTCATCAATGAACTCGTTTGCGAGGGCTGCGGCGATTGCGGGGTGGCGTCCAACTGCGTGTCGATCACCCCGGTGCAGACCGAACTCGGGCGCAAACGCGCCGTCGACCAATCGTCGTGTAACAAGGATTTCACCTGCGTCGACGGTTTCTGTCCGAGCTTCGTCACCGTGCACGGGGCCGAGCCCAGGCGTATGCGGAGCCTGCAGGACGCGCCTTTCGAGACGCTGCCGGACCCGGTCCCGGCGAAGAGCGATGACCCCTACGCCATCGTCACCACCGGCATCGGCGGCACCGGCGTCGTCACCGTCGGCGCCATCCTGTCCATGGCCGCGCACATGGAAGGCAAGGGCGTCACCGTCTTGGATATGGCCGGTCTGGCGCAAAAGAACGGCGCCGTCTATTCGCACATCCGCATCGCCGAGACCCAGGAACGGTTGCATGCCGTGCGCATCGCCGCCGGCGGTGTGAACCTGCTTTTAGGCGCCGACATGGTGACGGCCGGTAGCTTCGAGACCCTCGGCAAATTGACCCCGGGCGAAACCCGGGCCGTGGTCAACGCCCATGAGATCATGACCGCGGACTTCACCCGTGATCCGGACCTCGGCTTTCCCGATCATGAACTGGCGGAAGCGCTGGTCCATGCGACGGACCCGGACCACCTCGATCTCGTCGACGCGACCCGCCTCGCTACAGGGCTCTTGGGCAACGCCATCGCCACCAACATGTTCCTGGTCGGCTTCGCCTGCCAGAAGGGGCTGCTGCCGGTCGGCTGCGAGGCTTTGGCCTCGGCCATCGAACTGAACGGCGTCGAGGTCGACTTCAACAAACGCGCCCTGATGTGGGGACGCCGCGCCGCCCACAACCTGGAAGCGGTCGAGGCCCTGCTCGCCCAACATTTCGAAAGCACCGCCACCGGTGACGAGGACGACACGCCCTTCGCCGAGCGGCGCCGGCGCGATCTCGTCGACTACCAGGACGCCGCCTACGCCGAGCGCTACGCCGCCATGCTGGGCCGGGTCGCGGAAGCCGAGAACCGGGCTGCGCCGGGGCGAACCGATCTCCATGACACCGTGTCCCGGTCGCTCTACAAGCTAATGGCCTACAAGGACGAATACGAAGTGGCCCGGCTCTACACGGACGGGCGCTTCGAAAAGGCGCTTTCCGAGCGTTTCCAGGACGGCTGGAAACTGTCCTTCCACCTGGCGCCGCCGCTTTTCGCCGAACGCGACGCGCTCACCGGGCACCTCAAGAAGCGCGAATACGGGGCCTGGATGATGCCGGTGTTCAGTTTTCTGGCCGGCATGAAGGGACTGCGCGGCTCGGCCTTCGACATTTTCGGGCGCTCCGCCGAGCGGCGCATGGAACGCCAACTGATCAATGATTACGAAACGACCCTGGCGACCCTGATCGCCGGCCTCGATACCGACAACCACGGACTCGCCGTCGACATCGCCGAGCTGCCGATGACCGTGCTCGGCTTCGGCCACGTCAAGGAGGCCAACCTGGAGGCCATGAAGGCGAAGGAGGCGGAGCTGCTCGCCGCTTTCGGCGGCGACGGAACGGCAGCGGCGGAGGCCGCCGAATAGGCAGTGCGGTTCACCGCCCCTACTGGTCGGGCAGATAGGCGTTCGACCACTTGAGCACGATGTTGAAGCTGATCGAGACCCGGGTCTCATCAAACAGGTTCGGATGCACGAAGTGCATGAGCGCCGCCGGCCACAGCAGCAAGAGGCCCGGCTCCGGCATCACCGTGAACTCGGGATCGACGTAGGGGTCGTTCTTGATCGAGCCCATGTTGAAGCCGGGACGCGGATCGTAGAAGGTGATGGCATTGGGCCGGACGTCGGACCGCTGGCGGCGCTTGGCCCGGCCCGTGGGCATCTTCACGTAATAGGTGCCGCTCAGGTAACTGTGCGGATGGTTGTGCGGATCGTGGTAATCACCCTGACGGTTGAGGTTGGCCCAGCCGTGGATCTGCCAGTCGACGGCGAAGTCGATGCCGATGGCGCTTAAATATTCGATGACCGTCTGGTTGACCTGCTGGCGCAGCCAGTTGGTGGCCGGGCTGTCGATGTCGAAGGGGTTGTTGTCGCGGTAATCCGTGGTCAGGTCCTTCGAGGCCCGGTCCCACTCGCGGATCAGCTTGAGCAGCTCGCGGTTGGGCTCCTCGCAGTCGGCAACCACCTTGCGCACCATCTTGGTCGGCCACAGATCGAGGAACTCGGTGCTCATGGGAAAAGAGACTACCGGGTCCGGCACCGACGATCCAGCGGACCGCTAGTCCTTGGTCGGCAGGTCGATGACCCGGCCGCCGTCGCGCCGAGGGTCGAAGTCGTAACCCTTGCGCACGGCGACGTTTCTGAGCAGCACATTGAGCGCCGTCACGTCGAAAGGATCGGGGTCGACGGCTTCCGCATACTTGGCCTTGAGGCTCGCGAACATCTCGATCTCGTTGGCCATCAGGTCATCGGCCACGGCCTCGATCTCGTCGAGCAGGCGTTTGGTTTCCACGTAATTGGGCAGGTTGACCACCGCTCACCTCGCATCTTGTCCTGGCCAGAACATGGCGACGATGCGCCCGACAATCAATCACAGATGCCCGTGCAGGAAGGCGACGACATCGTCCATGTATGGGCCGACCGAGAAGAACAGCGTATGCCCGTCGTCGGAATGGGGTGAATAGACGATGAGCCTGACGTCCCGGCCCAGAGCCTTGAGCCCGGCGTGCATCTCCCGCATCCCAGCCAAGGGATTGCGGCCGCGGGTGCGGTGCGAGCCGGTGTCGTTGCGCGCGACCAGCAAAAGCAAGGGCACGGTCAGATCGCCGGGATCGCCGATCCGATCCTCGAACTGGCCGGGCGTCAGACCGCTGCCCATGATCACGGCGGCCTTCAGGGACGGCATCCGGTGGGCCGCCCTATAGGTGAGCAGAGCGCCCCGCGAAAACCCGATCATGCCGACCCGGTCCGCATCGACCCCGGGAACGGCCGATAGGTAGGCGAGGCCGGCTCGGACATCGTCGCCGTGCCCGCGCAAGCTGCGCGTCGCCCGGCGGATCGGCGAGAAGGCGGCGAAGCCGGCCCCGGCCAACGCCTCGCAGGTGGCCTCGGGCGCCCCGCCGATGGTGTTTCGGGCACCACCATGATTATAGAGCACCGCCGGGAACGGGCCGTCACCGGCGGGAACGCACAGATACCCTTTGAGTGTGAGATCGCCGGAACGGAAGCGGACGGTTTCTGCTGCCGTCAGAGCAACGCCCCATACAAGCGCCAGGCACAATGCGGAAACGAAACGGAACACGGTCATCACCATCCATCTGCGACGTAATTCAGGATAGACAGGACACCGGGGACCCGGTGTGACCCAGCGCACAAAACCGTTCAACAACAAAAACCGGCGCCGGGAATGACCCGGCGCCGGTCGGATCGGCTGTATTGGAAGGCGGCGGCCTGTCGCTAGGCCGCGCGCACCTCTACGAGGAAGCGGTCAACCTCCGCCTTCAGCGTCTCGGACTGGTTCGACAGGTCCGTCGCAGCGCTGGCGATCTGACCGGCCGCCGCTCCGGTTTCCTGCGAAGCTTGGCTGACGCCAGCGATGTTCGAGGTCGCTTCCTTGGTGCCGGTCGACGCTTCCTCGACATTCCGCGCGATCTCCTGGGTCGCCGCGTCCTGTTCCTCGATGGCGGCGGCGATCGATGACGAGATCTCGCTGACTTCGGTGACCGTCCGGTGGATGCCGTCGATGGCATGGACGGTGCTCTGCGTCGCGTCTTGGATGCCGGAGACCTGGCCGGCGATTTCCTCGGTCGCCCGCGCCGTCTGGTTGGCTAGGTTCTTGACTTCGGAAGCGACGACGGCAAAGCCCTTGCCGGCATCGCCGGCCCTGGCCGCCTCGATGGTGGCGTTGAGCGCCAGGAGGTTGGTCTGCTCGGCGATGTCGGTGATCAGATTGACCACCTCGCCGATGCGCTGCGCCGCGTCGTTGAGACCCTTGACCTGCCCGTTGGCGCTGGTCACGTCGGTAACCGCCTGATTGGCGATGTCGCTGGCCCGCGTCACCTGACCGGAGATTTCCCGGATCGTCGACGACAGTTCCTCGGCGGCGGCGACGACGGTCTGCACGTTGTTGACAGCCTGTTCGGAAGCTGATGCGGCGGCGCCCGTTTGGCGATTGGTCTGTTCGGCCATGGCCGACATCGAGGTCGCCGACTGGCTCATCTGCGATGACGCGGAAGCGACGGAATTGACGACACCGCCGACGCTGTTTTCGAAACTGTCGGCGAGAGCGACCATCGCATTGCGTTTATCCTCTTCGGCCCGCTTCTGGGCTTCCTTCTGTTCTTGCTCCATGCGCCTTACCTGCTGGGCGTTTTCCTTGAAGATGTTGACGGCGGACGCCATGGCGCCGACCTCGTCCTTGCGCCCTTGACCCGGCACGTCGACGTTGATGTTGCCATCGGCCAATTCCGCCATGCTTTCGGTGATGCCTTCAACGCCGGTCGAGATGTTGCGCCCGATCAGGAACCCGGCGATCAAGCCGATGACCGTAGCAATGGCGCCGACGATGGCAACCAGCCGGATACCGGCTTTCTCGTCCTGCAAGGCGGTTTCAACGGATTGCGCCGTGAATTTCTCCAGTTCGATCAGCAGGTCATGGAGTTCCTTGTCCAACTGGTCCTGCTCGTGCTCGATGGTCACCACCAATTCGTCCATACCGGCCGTATTCCCGGTTTCGATCGCCTTGATGACCTCGAAGGCGTGTTCTTCGTAGGTCTTGTGCTCCTTCTCGATCTTCTTGAGGAGCCCGAGAACGCGCGTGAATTCCTCTCGCGCCGCTTCGCTATGGGCGTAATCGATGCCGTGCTGCGCCAGTTCCTCGCCTTCCTTGATCTCCTTGTCAACCTTGTGGGCGAGTTTGGTGAATGCCGCGGCATCGCGGGCCACGTCGGTCCCGGCCTGAAGGCTGGCGCCGCGCAGCGTGCGCTCGAGCAGAATCGCCTGTTCGAGTTGGTGCAGGGTGATCGCCGTCACTTTCTCGGTGAGCGGAATATCCTCGTGGGCGATCTCCTCCAGTTCATTGCCGATCTGGACCATCTTGGTCACGGCGATGCCGGCGATGGAGGCGGCGGTCAAAGCGATCAAAGCGACGATAACGTAAATACGTTGGGAAATGGACATGTTTGGCCTCGTAAATAACCTGTGAAAATGCCGGCACCCGACCATCGGTGGTAATTACCGACTAGCTAGTTTGGGTTATTTATCAAGCCCGCATTAAGGCCGAATTAAATGCATATAAACCCTTATTTCAATTGGGTTTATTCACTAACAGCTGGCGGTTGTAGGTGTCTTGTCACCGCAATGATTTGGTAATTATCCGATGGAATTACTCTGTTTTTTGGCGGCCCATTGGATTGGCCAAACCGAACCGCCGCGTCAACCGTCCGTCCATAACGACGAGGCCGACGCCGATCAGGGCCATGCCGGTCAAATGACGGGCTAGGAGCATTTCGCCAAGAAACAGGACCCCGAGGATGATGGCACTGACCGGCACCAGGAAGGTGACGACAAGAACGTTGGTGGCGCCGGCGACCTTGAGAATGTGGAAATAGAGGATGTAGGCGAAAGCCGTCGACACGGTGCCGAGGGCGACGATGGCGGCCCAGGTCATCGGGCCCGGCATGGCGCCGGCGAACGGGTTTTCGACGAGGAAGGCGACGGGCGCCATCATCAGGCTCGACATGGTGACCTGGCCGCAGGTGGTGACCGCCGGCGGGCGTTCCTTGAAACGGCGCCCGAAGATGCCGGCGAAAGCATAGGAGAGCGCGGCACCCAGGATCGCCGCCTGAGCCAGGAAAGCGGCGCCCAATCCGGCAATGGCGTCTGGCCCCATGATGACGGCGACGCCGAACAACCCGAACAGAACGCCGCCGATCTTCCCCGGCGTCATTTTCTCATCTGCCGTCAGAGCGTGCGCGAGAACCACAGTGAATAACGGCGTCGTCGCGTTGAGGATCGAAGCGAGGCCACTGGCGATCTCCGTCTGGCCCCAAAAGATGAGACTGAAAGGGATGGCGTTGTTGAGCAGTCCCATCACCGCGAAAGCCCCCCACAAACGGGCATCGAGTGGAACCCTGTACCCGGTCGCGAATAGCCAAATCCACAACGCCGCCGCTGCGGTCGCGACCCGGAGCGCCGTCAGCGTCAACGGTCCGATCTCGCGCACCGCATAGCCGGCGAAGAAAAACGACCCGCCCCAGACGAGGCCCAACACCATAAGCATGCCCCAAGTGGCGGCGGTCATCTGTGGCGCTTGCGAGTGTTGCACGGCTGATCGGGTCATGGCGAGTGCCTCGAAAAATCGAAACCGGCGGGTTGCCGGTGAGCTTACCCACCCAATATGAGGGTCCCGCCGCTTCCGCGCATTCCGTATCTTGCTATGGTGACAATTATCCCGCCGCAGGCCGTGTTAGCCCGGCAGCACGTACCAAATCAGTGCCGGCAATGTAGCGAAAGACAACGCCGTCGAAATGACGACGACGCCCGCAACCTCGGCCGGCCTGCGATTATAGGAATGGGCGAACAGGTAATTGAAAACGGCCGCCGGCATGGCGCATTCGACGATGACGCCGCCGCGGGCGACGCCCTCGAGACCGAGCCCATGGGCGACACCGACACCGACGGCAAACCCCATCGTCAATCTCAGCAACGCCAAAGCCGTACTGCGGCCAAGCGTAGTGATGCGAAGTTCGGCCAGCGACGTTCCGAGCGTGATCAGCATCAACGGTATGGGGAAACCGCCGATGATGGAAAGCGTGTTCAGAGCCCACTCGGGTACGGGGACGTCGCCGATCTTGAAGATAAGGGCCAGGACCGTCGCCCAAATCAACGGCAACTTGAGAACCTCCATTGGGTTCGTCGAGCCGGATACGATCGCCGGGCCGACGATAAAGGCGAGCAAACCGTTGATCGTGAAATAACCGATGCCCAAAGCCAGGCCGGTGTCGCCGAAGGCCAACAGGCAGAGCGGCAAGCCCATGTTTCCCGTATTGGCCAATATCATCGGCGGCAGAAAGGCGCGGATGTCCTGGCCGGCCAATCTCAACAGCGGGTAGGCGATGATCGCGAATACGCTCAGGGTGACGACGGCCGCCAACGCCATCTCCGCCAGGGCATTCAGATCCAGCTCGGATTGAACGAGCGAGGAGAAGATCAGACACGGAAACCCGACGACCATCACCAGCTTGGTGACGAAGGCAGGTTCATAGGGCAAACCGCGCTTGACCCAGGCAAAACCGATCCCGGCGCAGATGAAAATGGGCGCGATGACGGCGAAGATCTGGGTGATCACGGCGTCGATTCCTTCTCTTTCCCGGCGCGGAAGGCGGAAAATGAGTAAAGCGCCAATGCCGTCCAGATCAAGGCAAAGGTGATGAGAAACGAAGGGCCTAGAGGTTCGCCGAAAACGGTGACGCCGAGCATAAACTGGAGGGTCGGTGCGATGTATTGAAACAGGCCCAGTGTCGCCAATCGCAAGCGGCGCGCCGCCTCGGTGAACAGATAGAGCGGCACCGCGGTGACGGCGCCGGCCAGAACGAGGAGCGCCGAATCCGGCCAACCGGCACCAAAATGCCCGGTTTCCTGGTACGCCAAATAGGCGATGAAAGCGACCGCCAACGGGGTGTAGACGGCCGTCTCGAAGAGCAGCCCGCTCATCGCCTCGACCGGTGCCGTCTGCGGATGAGGCCGTAGAATCCGAAACTGAAGGCGAGGGACACCGCGATCCAGGGAAAGCTGCCGACAAAAGCGATCTGGTTGAACACGCCGGCCGCCGCGATGGCGATGGCGATCCATTGCAGCCGGTTGTGGCGTTCGCCAAGAAAAACGGCGCCCAGCAATACGTTGACGAGCGGATTGATGAAGTACCCGAGGCTCGACTCGAGCACATGGCCATGGGTCACGGCCCAGATGTAGACCGTCCAGTTGAAACCGACGAAGGTCGCCGAGGCGGCCACGCGGATGGCCACTGCCCGATCCTGAAGCAGGGACCAAATGCCGACGAGGCGGCCGCGTAGCGCCAATGCCGCGGCGACGAGTACCGCCGACCAGAAGATGCGATGCGCCAGGACCTCGGCCACGGGCATGTGGTCGACGGCCATGAAATAGAGCGGAAAAACGCCCCACAGCCCGAACGCCGAAATAGCAAAGAAGGCGCCGCCGGCATGACCGGGCGCCGGCTTGTCGCCCGCCGACAAGGGCTACTCGACCCAGGCGATGCGCAGGATATTGGTGGCGCCGGGCGTGCCGAATGGAACGCCCGCGGTGATCGCAAGCGCGTCGCCCGTATTGGCGAATCCCTGCTCTCTCGCGACCCGGATGGCGTTGGACACCATGTCGCGGAAGGTCTGGCATTCCATGGTTTCGACGGAATGCACGCCCCAGACCAGGGCCAATCGCCGCGCCGTATCCGTTCTACCTGTGAGACCTAAGATCGGCACGGTCGGCCTTTCCCGCGAGGCACGCAAGGTCGTCGAACCGGTCGACGAGAAGGTCACGATGCAAGCCGCCGATATGGTCCGCGCCACCTGTCGCGCGGCCGCCGTAATGGCGTCGGCGGCTGTCGCCTCGGGCAGGTAGCGATCGGCCTCGGTCAGGTTCCGGTAGTGGTCGTCCAACTCGACCTGGCGGATGATGCGTTCCATGATTGACACCGCCTCCGGCCCATACTTACCGACCGCCGTTTCGGCTGATAGCATGACCGCGTCGGCGCCGTCGTAGATCGCCGTTGCCACATCGGAGGCTTCGGCGCGGGTCGGTGTCGGCGAGGTCGACGATGACGTCGAGGTGCTGCATGCCCTGCGGTTTTTCCATCTTGGCCATGATGCCGGCCCGACCGGCGACGACCTTCCGGACCTCCGCGACATCGGCCGGGCGCTGCACGAAGGAAAGTGCCACCCAATCGACACCGAGCTGCAGAGCGAAGCGGAGATCGCTGTGATCCTTTTCCGTCAACGGTGACAGCTCGAGGATGACATCGGGCACATTGACGCCCTTGTGGTCGGACAATTCGCCGCCGACGATAACCTCGGTTTCGGCAAAATCCTTCCCGCAGTCGAGGACGCGGAGCCGGATCCGCCCGTCGTCCATGAGAAGCTTGGTTCCCGGCTCCAGGGCCGAGAAGATCTCCGGATGCGGCAACGAGACCCGCGACCCGTCTCCGAGCGCCGGTTCGAGATCGAGCCGGAAGGGTTGTCCGGATTCCAGGTCGACCTTTCCGCCGTCGAATTCCCCGACGCGGAGTTTCGGTCCCTGCAGATCAGCGAGGATACCGATCGGTCGGTTAAACTCCGCTTCCAGTTCGCGAATGGTGTCGTAGCGTTTCTTGTGGTCTTCTTGCGTTCCGTGCGAGAAGTTGAGGCGGAACACGTCGACCCCCGCTTCGAACAGGTTGGTGATCGCATCCCTGTCGGAACTCGCTGGACCAAGGGTCGCGATAATCTTTGCGTTTCTAAATCGTCTTATGCCGGGAACCATAAGGCTGTACAGTTATTTAGACCAGCCCCATTGACATCGATCAAAGGCGTCAACGTCAGCTTGTTAGCAGATAAACAGGCCCTTAATATGTGAATCTATCGTGAATTTCGGATGCGGCGGCACGGCCTCCCAACGGAAATCCAATGTTGAAGAAAATCGTATCGAACGCGCTCCTTTCCATGGTCATGGACAAAAAGGCCCGGGACAAACTGGGCGCCCTACGGGATGCGAAAAAGCAGCGCAAACAACACAGCGGCGACGTCGGGAAACCGACCGAAACGGCGCCGGAGATCGACAAGCCCGTCGATCGGGAAAACGAGTTGGCCCAGGAATTCGCGAGGACACCGCCGCCGCGTCCGCGCGCCCCCGACGGACCCGACGTCGTCGACGATCCGGCCGAACTGATCCGCCAAAGCCTCGATGCAGCGGAAAAGGAACTGCTCGACCGCCAGGCCCGCATGGGGCGCATGACCAAAGGACGGCGCGCCTTGATCGCCGAGGCCATGGCCATTCACCGGTCCAAGTCGCACATCATCGACGAGTTGGACCCGGAGCAGCGGGAAAAATTGAAAGTCCTGGCCATGCATGCTCTCGACCCCGACGGCACCAAGGGCGGTCAGTGACATTGGATAGGGCCGCCCTGCAGCCGACCGACGACGTCGGCGAACACCGACACGCCGCCGCCATCCTGGACGGCGACCGTCGCGCGCTCGCCCGCGCCATAACGCTCATCGAATCGACGCGCTCCGATCATCGGGCCCAGGCGGAGAGCCTGCTCGCCGAACTGCTGCCGGCGACAGGACGTTCGATCCGCATCGGAATTTCCGGCGTGCCGGGCGTCGGCAAGTCGACCTTCATCGAGGCCTTCGGGCTGCATATCGTGGCGCGCGGACACCGGGTGGCGGTGATCACCGTCGACCCGTCGAGCCCGATCAGCGGCGGCTCGATCCTCGGTGACAAGACGCGCATGGAAAAACTGTCGCGCCACCCGAGCACCTATATCCGCCCCTCTCCGTCGGGAGGATCGCTGGGCGGTGTCGCCCGCCGTACCCGCGAGGTCATCCTGGCTACGGAAGCCGCCGGGTTCGACGTCATCCTGGTTGAAACCGTCGGTGTCGGCCAATCGGAGACCGCCGTCGCCGGGCTGGTCGACATGTTCATGCTCCTGATCGCACCGGGCGGGGGGGATGAATTGCAGGGTCTCAAGAAAGGCATCGTCGAACTGGCCGAACTGATCGTCGTCAACAAGGCCGACGGTGACCTGATCCCGGCCGCCGAACGGGCCCGGCGCGACTATTCGGCGGCCTTGCACCTGCTCCGGCACGGCTCAGAGGGATGGACGCCGAAAGTCTTGAAATGCTCATCGATGACCGGCGAAGCCATTGATGAGGTCTGGGAAACCGCCGAAGCGTTCCGCACAGCCATGAGCGCGTCCGGGAAACTGGAAGCCCGGCGCGCCGAACAGGCAAAAGCGTGGATGTGGGATGAGGTCAACGAAGCCCTGGCCCGGCGTCTCAAGGAAGACGCAGCGGTCGGCGCCCTGTTGCCGGAACTTGAGGCGCGCGTCCAGGCGGGGTCAGTCAATCCGGCCGATGCCGCGCGTCAGGTTCTCGCTGCTTTCGGTTGTAAAGACGAATAAGGCTCTCTGGAAATGAGGTCTATTGGGGATATCGCTATTCAACCCTGACGAAAAAGGCGCTAGGATCGATCAAAGAATACGTTCCGGGCACCGATCCGGAACAATCCAGAGAGAGGATACCCCCCCGTGGCCGATGAAAATTCTGACGCCTATCTGAGACGGGAGCTGGACGGTCTGCTCCGATATCTCAACAAGGTCCGCGACGAGATCGCAGCCATCAAAAAACCGGCCGACGAGACGCACAATTTCCAGAAGATGGGTGACCAACTCGACGCCATCGTAAAGGCGACCGAGGAGGCGACCAATACGATCATGGAAGCGGTGGAAAAGAACGATGCTATTGTTCAGGAAATCCGCAACAAGATCGACGATCCGGACGTTATCGCCAAGCTCGATGAAATTGGGCTGACCCAGATAACTACCTTATGTGTCGTTTAACCCATTGTCTCAATTGAGCGAATTGGATTGCTGGATCACAGTTGTTAAATCGCCACTCACATTCCTTCAAATATAGCCCGAATTGGGCCTTGGGAATAC
>Ga0209561_1000238_pt1 | contig 14316 bp, 17 predicted proteins | sample WorMettrBAHAMAS2_FD_187393 | JGI IMG/M metagenome (GOLD analysis project Ga0209561, IMG submission 187393) | Marine gutless worms symbiont microbial communities from Max Planck institute for Marine Microbiology, Germany - Inanidrilus... | ecosystem: Host-associated > Annelida > Digestive system... | reverse complement strand
CCGTCAGGTCGCTCGGATAGCGACCACCCTTGCGGTCGTAAAGCGCGCGGTTCTCGACTGTCCACATCGGGCATCCCTCCACAAAAATCAGAAGATGCCCTCTTCAATCATGACCTATTCTAAAAAACCGTTAACTTGCCGGACAGACACTCAGTTCGGCAGCCATGTGTTCAGGAACGTCGGCCACGCCATTCCCATCGGTCGTATCCGGTGGCGCCTTTGACCCGGGTAGATAGCGCCATCCCTGAAACGGGCGGTGCGCCCTCGGCACGGTCCGAACCAAGCGGATCGAGGACCAGTGCGCACCGGCGCACGCCGTCGCCGATCACCGGATCAAGGCCAACCAGTTTCTGTCGGACCCGCACCCATCCCCGGATAACCCAATAGAGCGAACCGCCGGTGAGCAATTCCTCGGCTCGTCGCGGCGCGTGGCGAGTGACGTGGCGAAGCACCGGCGCGCGGTTCTCGGCCCCGGCCTGCGCGAGGCGACGGGCCTGCAGCTCCGCGAGATGATCGACATCGTCCACGCCGACCGCGAGCTTGATGAGATGGAGTGTCATTCCCGTAGGCGCGCCGACATCGCCTGCGAGACCTTCGACGCCGGCTCGCGACCGAGCACCCCGCAGATGAACAGCCCCGCCGCGGCGACCGCATCGAGGTCGACACCGGTGCCAATGCCCAACCCGTTCAACATGTAGAGCACATCCTCGGTGGCGACGTTGCCGGAGGCGCCGCGCGCATAGGGACAGCCGCCGAGACCGGCAACCGAGGAATCGACGGTGGCGACGCCGCGTTCGAGGACGGCGAGGATGTTGGCCAGCGCTTGGCCGTAGGTGTCGTGGAAGTGCGCGGCCACGTTTTCGATCCGCACCACACGGGCGACCTCGTCGACCATTGCCTGTGCCTTCGCCGGCGTGCCCACGCCGATGGTGTCGCCGAGCGAGATTTCGTAGCAGCCGAACCCGTTCAGGTGCTCGGCGACCGCGGCGACGGCGGCCGGCTCGATTTCGCCCTCGTACGGGCAGCCAAGGGCGCAGCTGACATAACCGCGCACGCGCATGCCCGCCTTGTGGGCGGCGGATGCGACCTCGGCAAAGCGATCGAGACTTTCCTGGATCGAGCAATTGAGGTTCCGCTGAGAGAACGTTTCGGAGGCGGCTCCGAAAACGGCAACCTCCTCGACGCCCGCTTCGATCGCCTTGCGCAAACCCGTCATGTTGGGGGTCAGCACGGGATAGGCCGTTCCCGGCCGTCGCGTGATCGCCGCCAGGACCTCGGCCGTGTCGGCCATTTGCGGCACCCATTTGGGCGAGACGAAACTCCCGGCTTCGACGGCCGGCACTCCGGCCTCGGCCAGCCGCTCGATCAGCGCGACCTTGGCATCCAACGGCACGGTTCCCGGCTCGTTTTGGAGCCCGTCGCGGGGGCCGACTTCGACGATCCTGACTTCGGACGGCAGACGCATCGGCTCAGCGGGTGTTCTGACGAAACGGCCCCAAATACTCGTGGGGCTTCTTGCGCCGGTCGGCCTGGTCGAACGGCAGTTGCCGGCGCCGACGGTCGGGTCCGAAAAACTCCTCTGTGCGGATGAACGGGCGGGGGTTCTCGACTACCGAACGGAGCCGCGAAAGGACCAACTTGGCCGAGATGGGCTTGGCCAGATACTCGGTGACGCCGGCGTCGCGGGCGGCAAGGATGCGCGAGACCTCGGTGTGGCCGGACACCATGATCACGGGTGTGAACGGATTGATGCCGTCGGTCCCGGCGCGGACTTCGCGGACGAAATCCGTGCCGTTCATCGGCGCCATCTCCTGGTCGACGAAGATGACGTCGGCGAAATAGCCGTCCAAAGCCTGCAATGCATCCGTCCCGTCCTTGGCCTCGACGATCCGCTTCATGCCGAGCGCGTGGAGCACGTTCTTGAACAGCTTGCGCATCGGCGCGCAATCCTCGACGAGGAGCACCTGCAAGCGCGAGAAGTCGTAGGCGACGATCTGATCTTGGGGCGGCATGGTTTTGATGCGGACCGGAGGCCGATCACACACCCGCGCAATTTTCCACCATGCGGTATAGATACCCCGCCACGGGCGCGATGTTAAGTGCGCCGATGAATCGTTCGATGTGGACTGGTGCCGTCCGGCAACGTTCGTGGCGACGTTGGGGAGAGGGGCAATCTGGCAGCCGATCGACCGCGCCGCCGATTCAGATGCCGCTGGATGCCAAGACGCGCCGGAGATGCCGGCGCGTCCTGAGATATCTGAGAGGGTCGGTTTGCTAGGCGGCTTTTTCGACAGGGCAGGTCCGGATGCCCAGCAGACGGTAGGCCGGGCACCAGCCGACGAAGGCGGTGACCAGCGGCACCAGCCCGATCCAACCCCAAGGCGTCTGGGGACCGACGAAGACGATGGCGATCAGCACGATCCCCGCGACGATCCGCAGGATGCGGTCAAGGTTTCCGACGTTGCGTTGCATGGCAGAAGCTCCGTTTGCGGCAAATGATCCAAGATTTGACCGCAAGGAAACCACGTCCGCCGACACCGCGTCTGTGACTTGGTCACCGAGCGGCGCCGGCAATGAACTCTGTCAACGCACCGACATCCGCAAGGTGGATCTGGCCACGGCCGAGGCCGACCCAGCCGCGGCGTTCGAACTCCTTCAGCTGGCGGCTGACCACTTCGCGCGCCGAACCCAGTTCGACCGCCAGTTCCTGGTGGGTGATGAGGAGGCAGTTCTTTTCATCCTTTTTGCCGACCAGGAACTCGGCAAGACGCACGTCGATGCGCCGGAATGCGACCTCGTCGATCAGCGCCATCAGATCGGCGAGACGGACTCCATAGGATTCGAAAACGAACCCGCGAAATGCCGCCGACTCGGCAAGAAGCCGGTGGAAATCGGCGGCGCCGAGCAAAGCCGCGTCGACGTCTGTTTCGGCGACCGCATCGGCGGCATAGTCCTCGCTCGCCATCAGGCACGCCGTGGTCAGGATGCAAGCCTGACCGTCTTCGACCCGATAGAGGACGATCTCGCGGCCGGACTCGGCAACCATCTGGACACGGACGCTGCCGGAAATCACCAGCACGTAGCCGGCGCACGGGGCGCCGGCGCGAAACACCGCCTCGCCTGCCGGAATCGAAACTCGCCGGACCGCCGAGCGAAGCAGCGTCCGCGCGGGCGGTTCGAGCCCTTCAAGGCCGGGGTAACTGTCGAACCCGTCTGATGTCACGCTGGAAACCGGTTTCCGCGGCGTCAGCCGCCGTCGTCCTCGAAGGTCACCAGCTCGGCGCCCTCTTCCACCTGCTCGCCGACGGCGTAGTGGACTGCGGCGACGGTACCGTCGGCCGGGGCGGTGACCGCGTGCTCCATTTTCATCGCTTCCAGGACCATGAGCGTCGAACCTCGCGTCACCGTTTCTCCTGCGGCGACGGCAACGGCGATGACCTTGCCCGGCATCGGCGCGGTGAGGCCGCCGGCCGCCGCCTCCTGGGCCTCGGCGCGGGCGGCGGGATCGTCGATGGTCAAGCGGTGGCTGACGCCACCTTCGATGATGGTCAGGTCGTCGCCATGGCGCACCACGGTTGCACGGGTGCGAGCGCCGTCGAGATCGGCGATCAGGTCGCCCCTTGCGTCGATCTCGCCGCCGGCGGTCATCGGCGCGGTGCCGGGAACCTCCAGAAGCACATGCCCCGTCCGGTAGTGAACAAGGACGGCGGCGCGCACGTCGCTATCCAAGAACGTGAGGATGTGGAAATTGTCGTCGTTGAGCCGCCAGCCGTCGGTGGAATGCCAGGGACTGTAGGGGTCGGCCGAACGCTCGGCGGCGGCGCGCGCCTCGGTATCGCGCCTCAACAGGACATCCAGACAGGCCAGCGCCAGGATGCGCGCCGGCACCGGCCGCGCGTCGGGGAACAGGTCGCCCCGGTGGCGGTCGATGAAGTGGGTGTCGAGATCGCCGCCGGCGAACGCCGGATGGCCGGCGAGGGTCGCGAGAAAACCGGTGTTGGTCGATAGGCCGACGACTTGCACGTCGGCCAGGGCCCGGCGCAGCCGGGCCAGGGCCTGGGCACGGTCTTCGTCCCAGACGATGAGCTTGGCGATCAGCGGATCATAGTGGATACCGATGGTGTCGCCTTCGCGCACGCCCGTATCAATGCGGACGTGCGGACCCTCGGCCGGGAACCGCAGGTGGCGGAGCGTCCCGGTCGCCGGCAGGAAGTCGCGGGCCGGGTCCTCGGCATAGATCCGCCCTTCGAAGGCGTGGCCGCGGGCAGTGACGTCGTCCTGGGTGAGTGGCAGTGTCGTACCGGCGGCGACGCGTAGCTGCCATTCGACGAGGTCGAGGCCGGTGATGTATTCGGTGACCGGATGCTCTACCTGCAGGCGCGTGTTCATCTCCATGAAGTAAAAGGCTTCGTCGTCGCCGAGCAGGAACTCGACGGTCCCGGCGCCGACGTAGCCGATGGCCTTCGCCGCGGCGACCGCCGCCTCGCCCATCCGGCGGCGAAGCGCGCCGTCGAGGCCGGGCGCCGGCGCTTCCTCGATGATCTTCTGATGGCGGCGCTGCACCGAGCAGTCGCGCTCGAACAGGTGGACGGCGTTGCCTCGGGTGTCGGCGAACACTTGCATCTCCACGTGGCGCGGCCGGGCCAAGTACTTCTCGATGAGCAGACGCTCGTCGCCGAAGGCGGCAGCGGATTCGCGCCGGGCCGAGGCCACGGCCTCCTCCAGACCCTCTGCCGCCTCGACCACCCGCATGCCCTTGCCGCCGCCGCCGGCGGAGGCCTTGATCAACACCGGATAGCCGATCTCCTCGGCGGCCTGGGAAAGCACAGCGATCTCCTGGTGTTCGCCGTGATAGCCCGGGACGACGGGGACCAACGCCGTTTCCATGATCGCCTTGGCGGCGCTCTTCGAGCCCATGGCACGGATGGCGTCGGCGGGCGGGCCGATGAAGGTGACGCCGCCGGCGGCACAGGCATCGGCGAAGTCGGCATTTTCGGAGAGGAACCCGTACCCCGGATGGATGGCTTCGGCGCCGGCCTGTTTGGCGGCGGCGAGGACGCGCTCGGCGACGAGATAGCTCTCCGCCGCCTCGGCCGGGCCGATGCGGTAGGCCTCGTCGGCCATGGCCACGTGCAGCGCCCCGGCATCGGCGTCGGAGTAGACCGCGACCGTGCCGATGCCCAGCCGCTTCGCCGTGCGCATCACCCGGCAGGCGATCTCACCCCGGTTGGCAATCAATATCTTGGAGAACATGCGGCTCACGGTCATCCTCCCCGCCGCCTATCGAGGAACGCCTGCACCCGGGCGCGGCCTTCGTCGGAGGCGCGGGCGCGGGCGATGCGTTCGGCGCTCTCGCGCATGACGTCTTCGTCGATGGGCCGCCCGGCGATGGCGTAGACCAGGTCCTTGGCAGCGGCCATCGACTGCGGCCCGTTCGCCGCCAACGTCTCCAGCACTTCGCCAACGGCCCCGTCGAGCCCGTCTGCCGGCGCGATCATGTGCACGAGCCCCATCTCCAACGCCCGCACCGCATCGAACCGCTCGGCGGTGAGGAAGTAGCGGCGCGCCTGGCGGGCGCCGATGGCGGCGATCACATAGGGGCTGATGGCGCCGGGCACGAGCCCGAGTTTCACCTCGGTCAGCGCGAACGTCGCGGTGTCGGCGGCAATGGCGATATCGCAGGCGGCAACAAGGCCGACGCCGCCGCCCAGCGCCGCCCCTTGCACGCGGGCGATGGTCGGCTTGGGCAGCCGGTCGAGGGTGCGCAGCATGCGCGCCAATCCCATGGCGTCGTCGACGTTCTGCTCGAAGGTGTACTCGGCGACCCGGCGCATCCAACCGAGATCGGCGCCCGCCGAAAACGACTTGCCGTTGGCCGCCAGCACGACGGCGCGGACGTCCGCGTTGGCGCCGAGGCCCTCCAGCGCCTCGGTCATCCGCGCGATCAGCGCGTCGTCGAAGGCATTGTGCGTCGCCGGCCGGTTGAGGGTGAGCCACCCGACACCGCTGCCGTCGATCTCGACAAGGATGACGTCGTCGCTCATGGCCGTTGGTACCCCGCGCCGCCCATCGTCAAAACTCCACGACCATGCCGTCCTCGGCAAACTCGTGGCCGATCTCGCCGAGGTGAGAGAGCACGTCATCGCTCATGTGCGTCAGCACCAGCCGCCTGGGGTTGATCGCGTCGAGATGGGCCTCGATGGCGGCGATATTGAGGTGCAGTTGGACAGCTTTCTCGCGGAAGTAGGCTTCGCAGACGTAAAGATCGGCGTCGCGCCCGGCGTCGATCAGCGTGTCCGTCCATTCGCTGTCGCCGGTGTAGGCGAGGATGCGGCCGCCGACGGCGATGCGGTAGGCATAGAACGGTCCGGCACCGCCGGCACCGTGGTTCACCGCGAAGGGCGTCACGGCGAGCGGGCCGAGGGTTCGCTCCTCCTCCGGCTCCAGTTCGACAAGGTCGAGATCGAACTTCGGCGCCACCGTCGTCGAAGCGGGAAACGTCGTTTCCATGACCCGCGGATACCACGTCGACAATCCCGGCGGCCCGGCGATGGTCAGCGGCGTCGTGCGCTTGGAGAAGAACTGGGCGTCGAGCATCAGGTAGGGGATGCCGCCGAAATGGTCGCCGTGGAAATGGGTGATCAGGATGGTGTCGATGGCGTTGCGATCGATGCCCAGCCGCTTCATCGCGATCATCGACGACGCACCGCAGTCGATGAGGAAATTGACGCCATCGCCGGTGACATGGAAGCAGGTGTTGAACCGGCCGCCCGACCCGAAGGCATCCCCGCACCCAACGAACTGAAGCTGCACGGCGCCCCTCTCCACCTACATCCGGAACACGCCGAAGGTGGTCTTCTCGACCGGCGCGTTGAGCGCCGCCGAGATGCCGAGGCCGAGCACGGTTCGCGTCTCAGCCGGGTCGATGATGCCGTCGTCCCACAGCCGGGCGCTCGCGTAGTACGGATGGCCCTGGCTCTCGTACTGATCGAGGATGGGTTTACGGAACTCGGTCTCCTCGTCGGCCGGCCAGTCGATGCCGCGCTCCTCGAGGCCGTCGCGCTTGACCGTCGACAGCACGCCCGCCGCCTGCTCGCCGCCCATCACCGAGATGCGCGCGTTGGGCCACATCCACAGGAACCGGGGGCTGTAGGCGCGACCGCACATGGAGTAGTTGCCGGCGCCGAAGGAGCCGCCAACGATGACCGTGAACTTGGGGACCCGGGCGCAGGCGACGGCTGTGACCATCTTGGCGCCGTCTTTGGCAATGCCGCCGGCCTCGACCTTGGAGCCGACCATGAAGCCGGTGATGTTCTGCAGGAAAATCAGCGGGATGCCCCGCTGGCTGCACAGCTCGACGAAATGCGCGCCCTTCAGTGCCGACTCCGAGAACAGGATGCCGTTGTTGCCGATGATGCCGACCGGATAGCCGAAGATGTGGGCGAAGGCGCAGACCAGCGTCGTGCCGTAGAGCTGCTTGAACTCGTGGAACTCGGAGCCGTCGACGATGCGGGCGATGGCCTCGCGAACGTCGTAGGGCTTCTTCAGGTCTGTGGGGACGACGCCGTAGATCTCGCGGGGATCGTAAGCCGGCGGCCGCGGCTCGCGGACGGTGAGGCCGGGCTGCTTGTCGCGGTTGAGGTTGGCGACGACGCGCCGCGCGATGGCCAGCGCGTGGCCGTCGTCGAGGGCGTAATGGTCCGCCACACCCGAGGTGCGGGTGTGGACGTCGGCGCCGCCCAGGTCCTCGGCGGACACCACCTCGCCGGTCGCCGCCTTCACCAGCGGCGGGCCGCCGAGGAAGATGGTGCCCTGGTTCTTGACGATGATGCTCTCGTCCGACATCGCCGGCACGTAGGCGCCGCCGGCGGTGCAGCTTCCGTGGACGACGGCGATCTGCGGCACGCGGGCCGCCGACATGTTGGCCTGGTTGTAGAAGATGCGCCCGAAGTGGTCGCGGTCGGGGAACACCTCGTCCTGCTGCGGCAGGTTGGCGCCGCCGGACTCGACCAGGTAGACGCACGGCAGGTTGTTCTCCAGGGCGATGTCCTGGGCGCGGACGTGCTTCTTCACCGTCAGGCCGTAGTAGGTGCCGCCCTTCACCGTCGGGTCGTTGGCGATGACCATGCACTCGATGCCGTGAATGCGGCCGATACCGGTAACGATGCCGGCCGCCGGCACCTCGCCGTCGTAGACCCCGTAGGCGGCAAGCTGGGACAGTTCGAGGAACGGCGAGCCGACGTCGAGGAGCCGGCGGATGCGTTCGCGCGGCAAAAGCCGGCCGCGTTCGGCGTGCTTGGACCGGGCGCGTTCGCCGCCGCCCTGCTTGATCTCGGCGACCCGGGCCCTGAGGTCGCCGACCAACGCCTCCATCGCCTCGGCGTTCTCGCGGAACGCCTCCGAACGCGGATTGACGGCGGTTTTGTAGGCTCCCATGTCAGCCCTTCTTCTTACGTTCGGCGACTTCGCCGCCGGCGGCCTTCCAGCCCTCGAAGCCGCCCGAGACGTGGCACACCGGCTCCAGCCCCATCTCGCCCAGCACCTTGGCCGCAAGGGCCGAGCGCCAGCCGAGATTGCAATAGAGCACGAACCGTTTGCCGGAGGCGAAGACGTCCTTGTGATAGAGACTCTCGGGGTCGACCCAGAATTCGAGCATCCCTCGGGGCACGTGAAGGGCGCCAGGAACCATGCCGTCGCGGTCAACCTCGCGGACATCGCGGAGATCGACGAAGACGACATCCTCGCCGCCGTGAAGCTTCAGCGCATCGCCGGCACCAATGGTTTCGATGGTTTCCTCGGCCTCGGCTACGAGCTGCTTGACGCCTTTTTTCAACGCCATCGGCGTTCCTCCCCGCGGTCCCGCCGCGCTACCAGTTGCGCTTCCCCGCCATCCATTTCTTGACCATCCACAGGCGGTCCGAGCCCCAGAAGCCCTCGCCGTCAACGATGAAGAACGGCGAGCCGCAAACGCCACGCTCGATCGCCTTGTCGGTCTCGTCCTTGAGCCGCTGCTTGACCGCCGGCTCGGAGATGGCCAGCAGCATCTGGTCCGGATCGATGCCCAGCGGCGCGGCGACCGATGCCAGTACGTCGGCCTCGCGGATGTCGCGGCCTTCGCTGAAATAGGCGTGATAGGTCGCTTTGGCGAAGTCCTTGGCGGTGTCGCTGTCCGAATCGTCGAGCCAGTAGAAGGCCCTCGATGCGGCCAGGGCGGCGATGGGAAATGGGTCGGGCAGCACCCACGGAACGTCCATCATCTTCGCCATGCGCTCCCAGTCGTGGCGGCAATAGGCGCCCTTCAAGGGCTGATCGGCGAGCGGCGCGTTGCCGGTTTCCTTGAACACCGCTCCCAGCATGAACGGCCGCCACACCGCCCGCCGCCCGGCATCCTCGGCAAGGGCATCGGCGCGCAGGCTGGCGAAGTAGCCGTACGGTGAGGTGAAGTCGAAGTAGAACTCCAGGGTGTCGCTCATCGTCTCCCGCCGCCGGTCGGGGTCGCCCTTACCAGGGGACCTCAGCGCCGTCGTAATTGAAGAACTTGCCCGAGTCCTCGAAGCGCAGGTTCGAGACAACCTGGCGCATGCCGGCGACACTCTCGAAGGCGTCGATCAGCGCGCCGGGCCCGCTCATGTCGGTGCGCACCCAGCCGGGATGCAAGACGACGACGGTGATGTCCCTGTCGGCAACGTCGAGGGCGAGGCTCCTCATCGCCGCATTGAGCGCCGCCTTGGCCGAGCGGTAGATGTAGGACCCGCCCGACGTGTTGTCGGCCATCGAGCCCATCTTGCTGGTCACCGTGATGATCTTCTTGTGCTGGCCCTTGGTGACGTTCGGCAGGAACGCCGCGCTCACCTTCATCGGGGCCATGGTGTCGACCCTGAAAACGTTGGCCCATGCCGCGTAGTCGATGTGGTCGTACGGCACGACCCGGGGCCCGTAAATGCCGCCGTTGTTGACCAAGTGGTCGATGGGCAGGGTCGCCAGTGTCTTCGCCAGCGCCTCGACCTGGGCGAAGTCGGTAATGTCGAGGGGATGAATGGTGATGTCGCCATCCAGGCCGCGCAACGCCTCGGCGTCGTCGGGCCGGCGGCAGGTGGCCACCACCTTCCAACCGTCGGCGGCATACTGACGGACGAACTCCAGTCCCAGTCCCCGGTTCGCCCCGGTAATCAGACACGTCGGCATGGTGGTTGCGCCCCCCTGTTCGCCGTTATCTCGTCTCTTCGTACAGTTCCCGGCCGATCAGCCAGCGGCGGATCTCGGACGTGCCGGCGCCGATCTCGTAGAGCTTGGCGTCGCGCAGCAGCCGGCCGGTCGGATACTCGTTGATATAGCCGTTGCCACCGAGGCACTGGATGGCTTCGAGCGCCATCCAGGTGGCCTTTTCGGACGCATAGAGGATGGCACCAGCAGCGTCCTTGCGCGTCGTCTCGCCGCGGTCGCAGGCCTGGGCGACCATGTAGACGTAGGCCTTGCAGGCGTTCATCGTCGTGTACATGTCGGCGAGCTTGCCCTGCATCAGCTGCTGGGCGCCGATCGGCTGGTCGAACTGCACCCGCTCGTGGACATAGGGCACCACCACGTCCATGCAGGCCTGCATGATGCCCAGCGGCCCGGCCGACAACACCAGGCGCTCGTAGTCGAGGCCGCTCATCAGCACGTTGACGCCGCGCCCTTCCTGGCCGAGCACGTTCTCGGCCGGAACCTCGCAGTCCTCGAACACCAGCTCACAGGTGTTGGACCCGCGCATGCCCAGCTTGTCCAGCTTCTGCGCCTTGGAGAACCCCTTGAACCCGGCCTCGATGATGAACGCGGTGATACCACGCGGGCCACCGTGCGGGTCGGTCTTGGCATAGACGACCAGGGTCTCGGCCTCGGGGCCGTTGGTGATCCACATCTTGGTGCCGTTGAGCACGTAGTGGTCGCCTTTCCGATCGGCCCTAAGGCGCATGGAGACCACGTCGGAACCGGCGCCCGCTTCGCTCATCGCCAGCGCGCCGGCGTGCTCACCCGAGATCAGCTTCGGCAGGTAGCGTTGCCGCTGCTCCTCGGTGCCGTTGCGGCGGATCTGGTTAACGCAGAGGTTGGAGTGCGCGCCGTAGCTGAGGCCCACAGAGGCCGAGGCGCGGCTGATTTCCTCCATCGCCACGCAATGCTCCAGGTAACCCATGCCGGCACCGCCATACTCCTCCTCGACGGTGATGCCGAGCACGCCCAGATCGCCCATCTTCCGCCATAGCTCCTGGGGGAAGGCGTTGGTCTCGTCGATATCGGCGGCGCGCGGGGCGATCTCGTCGGAGGCGAAGCTCTGCACCGAGTCGCGGAGCATGTCGGCGGTCTCGCCGAGGTTGAAGTTCAAGGTCGGAAGCGCGTTGGGGATCATCGTCCCTCCCGGGGTTTGTTGTCTCGACTATACGCGGCGGCGCGCGTGCCACCAAGGCACGACGACGGCGTTCGTCGCCGCGCGTTATCCGACCACGTCACTACGGCCGGTGATGGTCATCAACGTCTGTTGAAGGATCGCGCAAGCCCGCTCGCGGCCCTCGTGAACGACGTAGACGTCGGCATGGCTGACGGTCAGCGTGCGGCCGGGACGCAGCACACGACCGCGGGCGAGTAAGAGCTCGCCCCGCGCCGGTGCCATCAGGTTGATCTTGAACTCGACGGTCAATACGCCGGCGTCCGCCGGCATCAGCGTGAAGCCGGCGTAACCAGCGGCGGAGTCGGCAATGGTGGCGACGACGCCGCCGTGGAAGAACCCGTGCTGCTGCGACAGGTGCTCGCCATAGGGCAAGCGGATCTCGCACGAGCCGGGGCCGACCTCGGTCATCTCGGCGCCGATGTGGCTCATGATGCCCTGCTTGGCGAAACTGCCGCGGATGCGCCGTTCGAAATTGGGATCGGCGGGCGTGAAATCGGACATCAGTCCCCCGGAGCTACGGATTCGACATGTCCGACTGTAGTTGACGTTTACGTAAACGTCAACTACCCGGCCGCCGCATATGCTTGCGTGGACCGCCGAAAAGCGCCCTAGCCGGAGAACAGACGCTCGACCGCGTCGATGAGAGACGGCGTGACCGCCGGAAGGAACGGCGAAATGACGGCGAGGATACGCTGCGCACGCTCCCACGGCGTGAGCATCAGCCCGCGGGACTTCAGCCAACGTTCCCGCGCCGACGCTACCGACGGATCGGCTTCGGCCATTGCATCGGCCAGTTTCGACCCGGCCGCTTTCAGATGCATGGCGACCGGCAGGAACGTGGCGATCAGGATGACCACGTAGAGGGATGCCTCGAATTGAACCGAGGCGTCGGCGATGGCCAGGTAGCTCGCCTTGACCTTTTCGTCGGCCATGAATGCGGCCGGCCAGTGCCGCCATCCCTGCATGCAGAACAGGCCGGCGACGAGCAGGATTGCGGCGCTGACAAGGAGGTGCTTCAGCAGCCGCAGCCGCCCCGCCAGGTCGGCCGCCAAAGCGTCGATCTCGCCCGGATCGGGATTCTCGATGGTCGGTGGCGCCATCCAGCAGGCGGCTACGGCGATGACGACGGCAGCGCCGAGGGCTGCGACGTTCGCGGCCAGCACGAGAAGATCGAGGATGCCGAGCAATCGCACCGCCGAACGGATAGGAGCCGATGGTCCGCTCGAACACGCCGGCGCCGAGATCATAGCGGGCGAATCGGCCGCCATATTCGAGCAGCAGGACCACGCCGAACGTCACCGCGGCAATGGCGACAATCTCGACGAACAGCCGGACCCGCTTTTCCTTCGGCGTGCTACGCCATGTGGCGATGAAGGCGAAACCGGCGGTGCCCAGGCAGGCCATGAACAGAATGACGAACAGCGCCCCGGCCTGATAGCGCGCCTCGGCTTCCGCGGCGGCGATGGCGAGCCGGTCGATGCGGAACGCCGGCGGAAGCACCTCCACCCAGGCAAAGCTCAAGGCGCGCTGCACGGCGAAGCCGACGGCCAGCGTCACCAGTGGCAGGATCACCGGCAGGTAATACGTCCGCTGCTTCATCGACGACATATCGGCTGAGACCCGCCCCGGTTATTGACCCGTCCCCTCGGGCCGTGCGGCGACGGCCCAAACGGTGCAACCGCGACTCTAGCACTTTGTTTTCCGGAATTGTACGCTTTTGGACTTGACCAGAAGAGGCGATATTGGCATGATTGCTCCAGGCAGGGGGGGAGGGATCATATGAACATCATCGAGATTTTCCAGACTTTCCGAACCGATGAGCAAGCCATTGAGTTCCTGGAAGGGGTGCGCTGGAAAGGTAACCCGGTTTGTCCCTATTGCGCCAGCGAGCGGGTAGGTGCACACGCCAGCACCGACCGTTTGCGATCTCGGTGGCAATGCCACGGCTGCCGCCGATCGTTCGCAGTTACGGTTGGCACTCTTTTTCATGGTTCCCACAAATCACTGCGCGAGTGGTTCCTCGTGATCGCGCTGATGCTCGATGCCAAGAAGTCCGCAAGTGCCTGCCAGATCGCCCGCCACACGGGAATCCGAAGACCGACAGTGTGGAGCATGATGCAGCGAATACGGGCCGCTATGGCGGCCAGCGACGAACAGGCGGGCTTGCTTCATGGTATCGTCGAAGCTGACGAAACCTATGTTGGCGGCAAGCCTCGCAAGGGCAACAAACGCGACAAAAACAACGATCTGCCGCCACCCTCGAAGAATCCGCGCGGTCGCGGCACCCGGAAAACGCCGGTCATTGGTGCGGTAGAGTGTGGCGGCAATGTCGTTGCCCGCGTTACCAACCCAGACGGCCTGTCCGCCAAGGGCATCAACCGATTTATGGCTGAGCATGTCGACCCCGAGGGAACGCTGCTCATCACCGACCAATACAAGGGTTATCAGCGCGTGGATGCCGACGCGGTTCATGCCATCATTAATCACGCGCGAGAATACGTCAACGGCATCATTCATACCAACACCATCGAGGGGTTCTGGGCCCTCGTCAAGCGGGCCTGGTATGGCTCCCATTACCACTACAGCAAGCGGTACATGCCGCTCTACATCGCCGAGGCTTGCTACAAGTACAACAAACGTCACTCGACGCAGGCTTTCGAGGAGTCCATTGCTGCATTTGTCGGGGCCTGAAAATGAACAGGCTCCATTACGGCGACAATTTGCCGCTCATGCAGGGAATGCCGTTGAACAGCGTCGACCTGGTTTATTTAGTGTCTGTCCGGCAAGTTAACGGTTTTTTTAGAATAGGTCATGATTGAAGAGGGCATCTTCTGATTTTTGTGGAGGGATGCCCGATGTGGACAGTCGAGAACCGCGCGCTTTACGACCGCAAG
>Ga0209561_1000235_pt1 | contig 14436 bp, 19 predicted proteins | sample WorMettrBAHAMAS2_FD_187393 | JGI IMG/M metagenome (GOLD analysis project Ga0209561, IMG submission 187393) | Marine gutless worms symbiont microbial communities from Max Planck institute for Marine Microbiology, Germany - Inanidrilus... | ecosystem: Host-associated > Annelida > Digestive system... | reverse complement strand
GAATGCATCGGCAAAACCACCCTCCCCAATCCGCTTCTCGCCCATCTGTCCCTCCCCGAAATTCTCAACACACAGAGAATCACCATTCTCAAAAAATCCCAAGCGTTTCGCAGAGGTCTCCTGAAGGCTGGCGTTTTTTTCTTTGAACCAGTGAGGTTACGGGGTTCGATGGGAGGGAACAAGCGTACCGCGACGGGGTGCGCCACAGGAGGGCCGTTCCATGCAGTATTCCGCCAATACCCTCGAAAATCACTGGATGCCGTTCACCGCCAACCGCGACTTCAAGACCGACCCGCGGCTGATCGTGAAGGGGGAGGGCGTCTACTACTGGAACCACCATGGTGATCGGGTGTTCGACGGCGCCTCGGGCCTGTTCTGCTGCGCGGCCGGCCACGGCCGGCGCGAGATCGCCGATGCGGTCGCCGCCCAGCTTCGTGACATGGAGTACGTGCCCCACTTCCAGTTCGGCCATCCGTCGTCGTTCGAGCTCGCAAACCGGCTATCGCGGATCACGCCAGCCGACCTCAATCATGTGTTTTTCGCCAACTCGGGCTCCGAAGCGATCGATTCGGCACTGAAGATCGCCATGGCCTATCACCGCGCCCGCGGCGAGGCGCATCGGTTGCGGTTCGTCTCGCGCGAGCGCGCCTATCACGGGGTCAATCTCGGCGGTACCTCGCTCTCGGGGCTGATCAAGAACCGCGAAGCCTTCGGCGCCATGGTGCCGGGCGTCCTGCACCTGCGACATACCTGGCAGGCGGAGAGCCGGTTCACCCGCGGCCAGCCGGAGACCGGCGCCGAACTGGCCGACGACCTGCAGCGGTTCGCCGACCTGGTCGGCGGCGGCACCATCGCGGCGTGCTTCGTCGAGCCCATCGCCGGCTCCACCGGCGTGCTGGTGCCGCCAAAGGGATACCTTGAGCGGCTCCGCGAGATTTGCGACGCCCACGGCATCCTGCTGGTGTTCGACGAGGTCATCTGTGGCTTCGGCCGCACCGGCAAGGCGTTCGGCGCCGACAGCTTCGGCGTCGTCCCCGACATGATCACCATGGCCAAGGCGCTGACCAACGGCGCCCAGCCCATGAGCGCTGTGGCCGTTTCGGACCGCATCCACGACACCGTCGTCGGCGCCGCGCCGGAGCGCGCCGTCGAGCTGTTCCACGGCTACACCTTCTCCGCCCACCCGGCGGCTTGCGCGGCGGGTATCGCCACGCTCGACATCTACGAGGGCGAAGGCCTGTTCGACCGCGCCGCGGCGCTTTCGGATCGGTTCCTCGATCGGGTGTTCGCGCTGGCTGATGCGCCGGCCGTCACCGACGTGCGGGGCTATGGCCTGCTGGCGGCGCTCGACCTGGCGCCGGAGGGCGGTCCGGGCGCGCGGGGATACGAGGCGCTCAAGCGCCTGTTCGCCGCCGGCCTGCTGGTCAAGGTCACCGGCGACGCGGTGATCCTGGCGCCGCCGCTGATCGCCGAAGAGGCGCACATCGATGAGATGTGCGACATCCTCGCCAAGGTCGTCGGCGCGCTCTAGCGCCGCTCACAGGGAACGGAGTCGGTGCCGAAGGACAACCGGCATTCGGCCTCGAAAAGATGGCGCAGGGCCTGCCGGCCGCGGTGCAGCAACACGCGCGAGTTCTCGACCGAGATATCGAGCGCGACGGCGACTTCGCGATGGCTGAGACCAGCCACGTCGTGCAAGGCGACAACGTCGCTTTGCGGCGATGGAAGCCGGGTGACGAACTCGCCGATGCACGACGACATTTCAGCCTGCAAGTACGCCCCCTCAATGTCGTCGTCTGACGCCAGCTTCTCCAGCGCCTCGGGACCTGCGTCCGTCATAGGCTTTCGCGCCGCCGAACGGTAGTGATCGCTGACGACATGGTAGGCGATGGCGCTGAGCCACGTGGTGACCGAGGCGTCGGCACGGAACTGGTTGCTGGACGCATGCGCGCGGGCAAGCGTCTCCTGCGTCAGGTCGTCGACCAGGGCTCGGTCGGCGACCATCTTGGAGACGAAGCGGCGCACCACCGTCCGGTGGTGCGCGCTGTCGTCCGCCGAAGTCCGCTCAGCAGCAGCCGGAGGCTTGGACGGCCTCGATCTGCTCGGTCGAGAGGAGGGCATTCACGTACTCCCGCGTCTTCATGGCCGCCCCGCGGCCGACCTGCAGGCCTGTCTCCACGGCTTTGCCGATGTCCTCGGGGGAGGCGCCGGCATCTTGGCACAACGGCAGATGGTGCTCCATACACGGCCGGCAGTTGACCGCCGCCGCTGCTCCCATGGCCACGAGTTCCTTGGTTCGCTGATCCATCACCGTACTCCTTTCCGGTCCATCCGAAGCCGGCGGAGTCCGGCCTCGTGTGGAGTTAGTCGCTTTTGGATCGCGAATCGTTACAAGACGAAGCAGGATGGATCGGAGCCGGGTCTTGCCGCTGAAGGGGTCGGATCAGCTTTCCCGGTAGTAAACGTGGCGGCCGATGCGGGTGACTGGTGCGAGCGCGTTGGCCCAGGGCGGGCGGACGTAGTCGGCGTGGTACCACAGCGCGCCGCCTGTCGGGTCGTTGTAGCGCCGCGAAAGCACCTTCGCCGCCGCCGCCCGCGCGGTTTGCCAGGCCGCCATGTCGCGGGGCCGGTCGCTCTTGCCGTCGCACCACCACGAGAACTGGCAGCGGTGCCGCGGCCATTCGCCGCCGTCGAAGACCACCGAGCAGACGTCGTCGGGAAAGGCCGGATGGTCGACCCGGTTGAGGGTCACCGCGGCAACGGCGAGCTGGCCGAGGGGCGGTTCCGAACGCGCCTCCCAGTAGATACTCAGCGACAGGCATTCGAGCGCCGGGTCGCCATCAGTAACCGCCGGCGGAACGAACGCCGTCTCGCGCGGCCGTTCACCCATCGCGCTGGTCACCGCAAGGATCGCCGCGGCCAGCGCCGCGGCCAGCAAAAGCGCCCCGGTGAGCCGGCTCATGACCGCCTCGCCCGGTTGCTACGGTCACGGCAGAGTGCCGTGAGCCGATCTGGAAATCCGCACAAAATCATATCCATACGCTCGCCTGTCCGGCGCGATCATCGCGAACTGCAGTCAAACTCGCGAAAAAAAATGTCAATTTCAGGGCTTCCTCTCGAAAGCCCCGTTGCCGATGTGCCGAGGGGGTTCGCTGTCAGACGCTGATGTCGATGTGGCCCGTGGCAACGGCCTTGGCCTGGGCATTCGCCTGCTGCGTGGATTGGGCGATCGCCTGCACCATCGCCTGGTCCATCGCGTGCTTCTGTTTCAGCAACGCGATCGACACCTCTTTGCCGAGGCGGGCGTGGTTCAGCAGCGTCAACGATTGGGCAAGGCTCGAAACGTTCATGAAATCAAGGATATCACGATAACGACACGCCACAAACGTCGGCGATCACACGCGCGATCCGGGCGTTTGTCGCCCACGACAGCGCGTCAGAAATGACCTATATGATTTGATGACGGCGCGAGGACAAGGAGCTGCGGCGGGCATGAGTTTGAGGCGACCCTATTTGTTGTTTGTCGGCGACGCAGCCGACCAGCTGGCGGCCAAGACGGCGGCCGGCGTCTATCACTGGCGACGGGACTGGTGCGTGGGGCAGGTTCGCCTCGACGGTTGCCGCGCCCAGTTCGACCTGCCGGAGATGACCGTCGAGGACGGCGCCAAGGCCGGCGCGCAGACACTTGTCGTCGGCGTCGCCAATGCCGGCGGCACGTTCTCCGACGCCTGGATCGATACCCTGGTGGCGGCGGTCGAAGCCGGAATGGACGTTGCCAGCGGCCTGCACCAGCGCTTGACCGACATTCCGCGGCTGCACGACGCCGCGGAATCCTGCGAACGGGGCCTGTTCGACGTCCGTCATCCTGAGCGGGCCTTCGATGTCGGCACCGGCGAGCCGCGCTCGGGGAAGCGTTTGCTGACCGTCGGCACCGATTGCTCGGTGGGCAAGATGTACGCGGCGCTGGCGCTGGAGGCCGAAATGCGCGCCCGCGGCACGAACGCCGAGTTCCGCGCCACCGGCCAGACCGGGATCTTCATCGCCAGCGGCGGCGTTTCGGTCGACGCGGTGATCTCGGATTTCATCTCGGGGGCGACGGAATGGCTGTCGCCGGCGGCCGAGGACAACCACTGGGACATCATCGAGGGACAGGGCTCGCTCTTCCATCCGTCCTTTGCCGGCGTAAGCCTGGGGCTGCTGCATGGGGCCCAGGCCGACGCCCTGGTGATGTGCCACGAGCCGACGCGGCCGCACATGCGAGGCCTGCCGAACCGGGCGCTGCCGGACCTCGCCGAGTGCATCCGCGCCAACGAGAAGGCAGCGCATCTCACCAATCCGGATGCCCGCTGCATCGGCGTCGCCGTCAACACGTCCTCCATGGGTGACGACGAGATCGGCCCCTACCTCACGGTCCTCGAGGAGACGCTGCTGATGCCCTGCGTCGATCCGCTCACCGACGGCGTCGGGCGGCTGGTCGACCGCCTGTGACGGGCGGACGGACGCTCCGCGTCAGCGCCGAATCCTGGCCGCTGCGAAGGCCCTTCGCCATCGCCCGCGGCACCAAGACCACGGCCGAAGTGGTGGTCGCCGAGATCGCGTGCGGCGGCGTCACCGGCCGAGGCGAATGCGTGCCCTATCCCCGCTACGGCGAAACCGCCACCGATGTCGTTGCCGCGATCGAAGCCCTTGCGTCGGCCATCGCCGATGGGCTGGACCGCGACACCCTGACTGAAACGTTGCCGCCGGGAGCGGCGCGCAACGCCGTCGATTGCGCGCTCTGGGACCTGGAGGCCAAGGCGGCGGGCCGGCGGGCTTGGGACCTGGCCGGTCTGGAGGTACCGGAACCGACGGTGACGGCGGAAACCATCGGCCTCGGCACTGTTGAGGACATGGCCGCGGATGCGGCGGCGCTTACGGACCGGCCGCTCCTGAAGGTCAAGGTCGGCTGCGACGCCGTCGTCGAGCGGCTGCAAGCGGTGCGTGACGCGGCGCCTGCGGCGCGCCTGGTCGTCGATGCCAACGAGGGATGGGACCTGGAGATCTTGCAGGCGGTCGGCGACGACCTTGCCGCCCTCGGTGTCGAGATGATCGAACAGCCGCTGCCGGCCGGCGACGGCGGCGGCCTGGACGCCGATGCCTGCCCGGTGCCGCTCTGCGCCGACGAATCCTGCCACACAGCCGCCGACCTCGGCCGCCTTGTCGGGCGTTATCGGCTGGTCAACATCAAGCTCGACAAGACCGGTGGGCTCACGGGCGCCCTCGACCTCGCCCGCGCCGCCCGCGCGGTCGGCTTCGGTATCATGGTCGGCTGCATGGTCGGGACGTCGCTGGCGATGGCCCCGGCGACCCTGCTCACCGGCTTCGCCGACGTCGTCGACCTCGACGGCCCGCTGTGGCTGGCCCGCGACCGCGACCCCGGCCTCCGCTTCGAGAACGGGACGGTCTTCCCGCCCGATGCGGCGTTGTGGGGGTAGGCCCTACTTCCTCAGCACCGTCACCCGCATGGGCTGGTCGAACTCCCAGCCGCCATCCTTCTTGACGCCGAGCTGGTCGAAGTTCTGGCGGATCAGCTCCTCGTTCTCGTCGAAGCGGGCGCGGACGTGCGGGTTGATCGAGGTGATGCGGTCGTGGAGCTGCTCGAAGTCCCTCAGTGGCACGGCATTGATGTGGAGGATCTCTCGTTCGCGGACGAACCCGTAGTCGGGGGCGAACTGCAACGCCTGATAGACCAGCAAACGGGGCCGGGTCTCATCGTGGGCCGGCTTCATCAGGTCGAAATAGGCACCCTCGGCCAATGGTTCGGACACATACTCGGCCAATGGTTCGGACACATAAAGGACGCCGCCGAACTTCAGCACGCGTGATGCCTCCTTGATTGCCGTGGCGAGGCCGTCGGCGTCGACATGGTGCAGGCTGTTGAAAAAGATCACCACGTCCGCCGACCGGTTGGCCACCGGCAGATCCTCGGCGAAGCCTTGAATATAGTGCTCGTCACCGACCGCGGCATTGGCCTGCGCCTTGGCCAGGGCCCGGGGGCTGACCTCGATGCCGGTGACGTGGGCGCCGCGCTTGGTCAGCCACCGTGCCAGATGCCCTTCGCCGCATCCGACGTCGATGACCTCCGCACCCTTGATGTCGAGCACCTCTTCTAGAACGTCTTCGTTGCTGCGTCGTTGCATGGCTGTTCCCGGTATATGGTATTGGTGCCGTCCGGCCCCGTTCGGTTAGAACGGTCGGCACCCCCTGTTTTTAGCGGATATCGGATATGACGGAAACCTACGAAGACGTGCGCGATTCAGTTCGTGCCCTGGGTGCCGGTTTCCCCGGCGAGTATTGGCGGGAACTGGACGCCCAGCGGGCCTATCCCGAAGACTTCGTCCGGGCGCTCACCGAGGCCGGGTTCCTCGCTGTGCTGGTGCCCGAGGAATACGGCGGCAGCGGCCTCGGCGTCACCGCCGCCGCGGCGATCCTCGAGGAAATCCAGAAGTCGGGGTGCAACGGTTCGGCCTGCCACGCCCAGATGTACACCATGGGCACGGTGCTGCGGCACGGTACCGACGCGCAGAAGGCCGAGTACCTGCCGAAGATCGCCACGGGCGAGCTGCGCCTCCAGGCCTTTGGCGTCACCGAGCCGACCAGCGGCACCGACACCAGCCGCATCCGCACCATGGCTGTCCGCGACGGCGAGTCCTACGTGGTCAATGGCCAGAAGGTGTGGACCTCGCGCATCGAGCATTCAGACCTGATGGTCCTTCTCGCCCGCACCACGCCCCGCGACAAGGCCGCCAAGCCCCACGACGGCATGTCGGTGTTCCTCGTCGATATCCGCGAGGCGCGGGACAACGGCCTGACCATCCGCCCGATCCGGGCGATGCTGAACCACTCCACCACCGAGGTGTTCTTCGACAACCTGCGCATCCCCGCCTCCAGCCTGATCGGCGAGGAGGGCAGGGGCTTCCGCTATATCCTCGACGGCATGAACGCCGAGCGCATCCTGATCGCCGCCGAATGCATCGGCGATGCCCGCTGGTTCATCGACAAGGCCCGCACCTACGCCAGCGAGCGCTCGGTGTTCGGTCGCCCCATCGGCCAGAACCAGGGCATCCAGTTCCCCATCGCCCGCGCCTACGCCGCCACCGAGGCCGCCGACCTGATGGTCCAGAAGGCGGCGGCGATGTTCGATGCCGGAGTGCCCTGCGGCCCGCAGGCCAACATGGCGAAGCTGCTGGCCGCCGACGCGTCTTGGCAGGCTGCCGACATGTGCCTGCAGACCCACGGCGGCTTCGGCTTCGCCGAGGAGTACGACGTCGAACGCAAGTTCCGCGAAACGCGGCTCTATCAGGTGGCGCCCATCTCCACCAACCTGATTCTCGCCTAAATCGCCGAGCACGTGCTCGGCATGCCGCGGTCGTATTAGAGCGTTTTCCGACCATGTTGAACCATTCTGATGGCTCCGCGGCGAGTCGATCCGCCAGGAGGTGGACCGAAGCCGATGCTGGAGCATCGGCGAGGGCCGCCGCCGCCCCTCACCCTGAGCGGCTGCGAAGCAGCCTGTCGAAGGGGGGCGCCCGCCCCCCGGGTCACGGGGTGCCCCCGGAAACAAATGCGGGGGACGCCCCCGCAGCCCCCGAGGGGCCACCCCTGCGGGGCCGGGCCATTCGGATCCGGGGAGCGTCGAGCCGCTTGCCCGTAGGCACCGCTACGCGCCGCGCGGCTCTCCTGCCCCGGACCCGATTGGCCTCGGTCAGAATGAATCAACATGGTCGGAAGACGCTCTAGGCCGGGGCGGGCGGAACGGCGCCTCATGACCGCCGATGCCGTTGTCGTCCTCGGCGCCGCGCTGGCCGCGCCCGGCGTACCGGGACGCGTGCTCCACCGCCGCGTCCGAGTGGGCGTCGACGTGGTGAACGCCAGCGGCGCGCCCTTCCTCGTCGTATCCGGTGGGCTCACCCTGCATCCGCCGGCGGAGGCGGACGTAACGCGTGATCTCGCCATCGAGGCCGGCGTGGACGCAGACCGCATCGTCGTCGAGGATCAGGCCCGCAACACCTTCGAAAACGCCGTCTACACGGGCCGCATCATGCGCGACCGCGGCTGGGACCGGGTCGTCGTCGTCACCGATGCCTTCCACATGCGCCGCGCGCTTTATGTTTTCCGGACCCTGGGTCTGGTTGCCCAGGCCGCGCCCGTCGTGCGCGGCGCCGAGGACGGTGCGTGGGCGTGGTACGGTGGCTATGCCCGCGAGGCGTTGGCGCTGGCGAAAAGCTGGTATCTCTTCCGCATCGGTGCCCACAAACCCATTGTCGAGACGATCTGGGGTAGGTAACATCCTGTAATGTCATCGAAAACCCTGCCGCTTGCGGGTGTGCGCGTGCTCGACGCCGCAACCTTCATCGCCGCGCCCTATTGCGCCACCGTGCTCGCCGAGTTCGGCGCCGAAGTGATCAAGGTCGAACAGCCGGGCGTCGGCGACCCTATGCGCCGGTTCGGATCACCGACCGAACGCGCCGACTCGTCGCTGGCGTGGCTCACCGAGGCCCGCAACAAGAAATCCGTCACCTTGAACCTTCGCGTGCCCGACGGCGCGGCGCTGTTCAAGCGGCTGTGCGGGGTCTCCGACGTCGTCTGCGAGAACTTCCGCCCCGGCACGCTCGAAAGGTGGGGCCTCGGCTGGGATGCCCTGAAGGCGGTCAACCCCGACCTGATTCTGCTCCGGGTCAGCGGCTACGGCCAGACCGGCCCCTACCGGGACCGGCCGGGTTTCGCCCGCATCGCCCATGCCGTCGGCGGCCTGTCGGCGCTGTCGGGCATGCCCGGCGAGACGCCGATGACGCCGGGCTCGACTTCGCTGGGCGACTATCTCGCCGGTCTCTACGGGGCGATCGGTGTTCTCGTTGCGCTTCTGCACCGGCGCGCCGGGGGCGGCGGCCAGGAGATCGATATCGCGCTCTACGAGGCGGTGTTCCGGGTGCTTGACGAACTGCGCCGGCCTACGCCCGCAACGGCACCGTCCGCCAGCCTGAGGGCACTGGTACCCTCAATGCCTGTCCCCACGGCCATTTCCCCACCGCCGACGGCAAGTGGGTGGCCATCGCCTGCACCACCGACAAGATGTTCTCCCGGCTCGCCGCGGTCATGGGGCGGCCGGACCTGGCCGGTGACGACGCCTACGGACCCCAGGCCCAGCGCCTTGCCGCCCGAGACACCGTTGATCGATTGGTCGCGGCGTGGACCGGGTCGCTGGACCGCGCCGCGCTGATCGAACGCTGTGTTGCCGGCGAGGTGCCCATCGGACCGCTCAATACCATCGCCGACATCTTCGAGGATCCGCAGTTTGCCGCCCGCGATGACCTCGCCACCGTGGAGCACCCGGATCTCGGCGAGATCGTGGTCCCGGCGCCAATCCCGCGGATGGGCGAGACCCCCGGCGCGATCACCGGCCTCGGCCCGCCGCTCGGCAATGCCAACGAGGCGGTCTACGGCGGACTGCTCGGGCTCGACGCCTCCGAGATCGCGCGCCTCCAGGATGCGGGCGTGATCTGAGGTTCGACTAGTTCCGGTTCAACACCTCGGCGAGGCCGACGAAGGCCGGCAATTCGTGGGTGACGACCCAGGTCGGAATGGCCGCCAGGTAGTCCGAAAACCGGTCCTTGTCCTCGAATCGGCGGCGGAACCCCGAGCGCGCAAAAGCATCAACGTAGCGGGGAACGATGCCCCCGGCGATATAGACGCCGCCGCGCGCGCCGAGTGTCAGCGCCAGATCGGCGGCGACGGTGCCGAGCATCTCGGCGGCCATGTGCAGCGCCGCATTGCATAGGGGATCGATGTCGTCGATTCCACGGGCGGCGACATCGGCAGGCTCCAGCCGCTCGTCCGCGGCGACGCCGTCGACCTCGGCGATGGCGCGGTAAAGATTGACCAGCCCGGGGCCCGAGAGCACGCGCTCGGCCGAAACATGATCGAAGCGCTTGCGAAGCGCCGCCAGCACTTCGGCTTCGCGCCCTGTCGTCGCCGGCATGGTCACGTGGCCGCCTTCGGTCTCCAGCGGTGCCCAACCGCCGCGGGCCGGGATCATACCGGAAACGCCGAGACCGGTTCCGGGACCGAGGACCGCGCGCGCCGCCCCCCGCACCGGGTTGCCGCCGCCAACGGCAACCAGATCGGTGGCGGTGAGCCGCGGCACCGACAGCGCCACGGCGGTAAAATCGTTGATCACTTCGAGGGTTTCGAGGCCGAGCGCGGAGCGGGTCTCCTCGACGGAAAAGGACCACGGAGAATTGGTCAACTCGATCCGGTCGCCGGTCACTGGCGAAGCAACGCAGAAAGCCGCGTGAAGGGCCGGGCCATCTGTCGCGGCGCCCCGGAGATAGGTCGCCGCCGCCGCCGCGAAGCTGTCATGGTCGGCACCGGCAAGGATAGTAACGTCGTGGACCGAGCCGTCGGCCTCGGCGAGACCGAAGCGGGCATTGGTGCCGCCGATATCGGCGATAAGTCCGGTCATGGGAGCCTCCCGATGGCAGGAACTTCGGGAGCCTAGTCCGACGATCGGCCGAGCGCTAGCGGCGGGTTGTCACAACGCCGCGTCGGCGTCGGGTACGCGGCGCAGACGCCAATGCTGGAGCTGGCGGCGCCGCCGATCCGCGAAGATCCGCTCGGCGCGCGGGCCGCGGATGCCGAGCCGCCGCTGGGTGCGCATGACCTCGGCAACGATCTTTTCGTGTCGGAGATCGATATTCGGACGCGGGCGGCGCTGGAGCCAGTCGGTCGAAGTCGCCGTGACGGCCTGGACACCCGCCCGCCCGGAACGTTCCGCGGCGCGCGCCGAACGCAGGCGCGCGTTCAACGATTCGGTGCGGTCGTGGTCGATGGCTGTCGGTGTCGGGCGGTCATCCCCACGCATCGCATCGCGGGCAAGGCGGCGGCGCTCGTTCCACAACGCCAGGACCTTCACCCGGTAGGGCTGTTCATATTCGGGCGTGGCCGAGTGGTACCGACCGGCGGCGCGGTGCCACGATCGCGTCTCGGCAAACTTCGCTGTCAGATGCTCGGCCCCGTAGGCGACGTTGGCGCGGGGGTCGAAGGCCTCGTCGAGATCGCCGAAGGCGTCGGCGTGGTGATGCAGGTTGATCTGCATGCAGCCGACGTTGATGTTGGTGATGCCGCGGTCCTGGAGGGCTTCCACTTCGGCGATGGCTTCGGCCTTGCTGTCGAAGAACCGGCCACGGCCCTCGGCCATGACGGTCCAGGGCCAGGCAGAATTTGCCCCCTGCTCGGCATTCCAGCGCCCCGATTCGGCAAGCGCGATGGCACCCAGCAGATGACGTGGGATGTTCGCCGACCGCTCCCGGGCCGCCGTTGCGTCGTGGCACAGGCGCCAAGGGTTTCCGGCAGACTGCACTGGTGCCGCTACCGACACCGATTTCGCCGGAACACCGGCGATGAGCGCGGCGCAAATCCACCAGCCGAGCCACTTCATGGCGATTCCTCCACCGTTCGACGAATCTCTAGCAACCATCGTGCCAGGCAGGGAACGGACCGTGCTCCGCGGTGACTATGTTGCGGCGCAACACGACAAATAAGCGTAAAAACTCCAATTGACTATCGCGGGCAGAGGGTTTTTTGTCGCCATTCGCTGGGGCCGACCGAATCGTTTGAATAGAAACGGTTTTCGAGTGTGACTTTTTTATCCATTTAATAACATGATGTTACGATGGATTTCGGCTGTCGTCGTGGTCCCGAGGCGCGAATGTCGGACTATCCGCTAATTTCCATTTGAACTCGCAACGCAACGCACATACCTTCGCCATGTGCAGTGCAACACGGAGGTCGTCCTCGTGGCGCATCGCCGGGTTGGCTGCACTTCTTGGACGTTTCCTCCCAAAACTTGGGCCGTGCTCGTCACGGCCCACTTTTTTTCCGATGGAAGGCGTAACGCCGCCGGATTCGGTGCGAATCCCTGCGGGACTCAGCGGGTCGGCAGGGTGCTGTCGACGTCGCCGAGGGAACGTTGCATGAACACGGCGTCGACCCAGCGGCCGAACTTGAAGCCCACCGAGGTCAGCGTCCCGGCGTCGGCAAACCGCAGGGCGGCGTGGAGCTGGATCGAGGCGGTGTTGCGGGAATCGCCAATGACCGCGACCATCTGGCGATAGCCGAGGGCCTCGCAGCGGTCCACCAGCTCGCTCAGCAAGACTCTGCCGAGACCCCGGCCCACCGCCGCGGGATCCACATATATGGAATCCTCGACCGTATAGCGGTACGCGGACCGAGGCCGAAACCGCCGACCAGATACGGAAGGCGCCGGGCGAGGATGTCGGCGCGACGCCGCGCGATCTCGGTCACGTCGGGCGCCACCTCTTCGAATGTCCCCGTCCCTCGGAGCACGTGGGCGGCATAGATGGCTTGGATGGCCTCCATGTCGGCGTCGATCGAGTCACGGAGGGTGAGGCCGGTGACGGTCCGCGCCGTCGACGCTTGAGGGGGAGACAGCGTGCTCATGCCGGCCTCAACCGAGCGATGTCGAGGGTGGCCAATGCCATGACCACCGCCTGCAGCCGGGCCGCGACCTGTCCGAAGTTCGGCCCCGGCTCGACCAGGTCTTCGTCCATGTAGAGCGCCCGATTGATTTCGATCTGCAAGGCGTGAACGCCGTCCGCCGGGCGGCCGTAGTGCCGCGTGGTGAAGCCGCCCGCGTAGAGCATGTTGCGGCCGACGACGAAGCCCACGTCGGCGAGAGCCTGCTCGGCCGCGTCCGTCACGCTGCTTGCGCAACTGGTCGCATGGCAATCGCCGAGCACGGCATCGACGCGCTGGAGTCCGGTATCGGCATCCATCGGTCCGCCCACGGACGGCATCGAATGGCAATCTACGAGGACACAGGCCCCGAACCGCTCGACGGTATCGGCGATCAGCTTCTCGAGCGTCGCGTGATAGGGGAAATAGTGCGCATCGATGCGCCGGCGCACTTCGTCGAACACCAGCCAGCCGCGATAGATGTTCTCGCCGCTCGCCACCACCCGCGCCACCGTGCCCAGCCCGGCGACGACCCTGGGCGAGGTTGTGTTGACGTAATCGGGCAGCGGCCCGTCGAACATCGCCGGATCCAGCTCGAAGGGCTCGCGATTCGGGTCGACATAGGCGCGCGGGAAGTGCGCCCGCAGCAGCGGCGCGCCGTACTCGGCGGCCGCGGCGAACAGGCGGTCGACGAACGCGTCCTCCGAACGGCGCAACGCGACGGGGTCGAGCCACGATGCGGCGACGAACTCCGGGGGATAGACGTCGCCGCTGTGGGGCGAAGCGAACACCAGGGGCACCGTCTGGTCCGCCGGCGCCAGGACGGACCAAGACGGCGTGGTCTCGGCCGGTGTCGGGTCGATGGCGGAGGCGGCTTCGATCGGCGTCACGGGTTATCTCCAAAAAAACCGTGCCGGCCCCGCGGCGGCGGAGGCGCGGCGGCCCGATTCGTACCCGTCACCGCTGGCGCCTGGCAAGAGGGGATATGCGCGCGTGGACCCCGCCGCAGGAGCGACGGCGACGCTGCCCCCAAAGCTTGCCAACCGCGCCGGTTCCGACTAAGAGTCGCGGTTCCGCGCCCGCCTGCGCCGGCGCGGAAATCCAGGGCGCGTAGCTCAGCGGGAGAGCACTACGTTGACATCGTAGGGGTCGCTGGTTCAATCCCAGCCGCGCCCACCATCCCGACCCCGGTCCATTTCCGACCTGCGCAGCCACTGCCATGCGCGACCGATGTCGTCGTTGGTCGTCTCGCCGATCTGCTCGACACCGAGCTTGCGCTGGATGGATGTCGAGGCGTTGTCCTCGGGCATGCCGGTGCACAGGCAGGGTGTTAGGCGGAATCTCGGCTTGCTGGACATTGCGGCAAACCAGTCGCTCCCACTTCCCCGTCATTCGATCGCTGATCGTCGGGCGAGGCGTCGCCGTCGGACCGAACGTGACATCAGGGGTTGAAATGCCTAAAAGAAGAAACACGCGCCTGCGGGCACGCTAGACTCGCGCGTCGCCGAGTCTTCTGGAACAAGGGGGGCAGGATGGAAAACGAGGCCGGCGGAGGCCGGAAGTGGATGGGTTTGCCGCGCCCGGCGGCGATCGTCCTGTTGGCCTGGACGGTGATCTCCGTTCCGTTCGTTATCTACCAGCTCTGGTCGAATCTGGAGAAGGACTACTACCGGCGCGGCGTCGACGAAGGGCGTCGAACAACCGCCGAATTGCTCTATCGGGATATCATCGAGAAGGCGAGCAACGCCCAGTGCCATTCCATTTTCGTCAAGCAAGGCGACACTCGGGTCGACCTCAGAGTCCGTCCGGAAAGTTTATGAGTAAACGCAGTATCGTGTGATCCGCCGCAGCATGAGCCTGATGGAGGCGAGGCGGATGAAGGCCAGGGCGATGCGGTTGAGGTTTTCGTAATCCTTGGCGAGC
>Ga0209561_1000233_pt1 | contig 14564 bp, 11 predicted proteins | sample WorMettrBAHAMAS2_FD_187393 | JGI IMG/M metagenome (GOLD analysis project Ga0209561, IMG submission 187393) | Marine gutless worms symbiont microbial communities from Max Planck institute for Marine Microbiology, Germany - Inanidrilus... | ecosystem: Host-associated > Annelida > Digestive system... | reverse complement strand
TGCTTCGTCGATCCGGATCACTTCTCCCATCTTCTCTTCTTCCTTGTCGTCTGTCATCAAATCGCTCCTTCTCAAAGTCTAGAAGAAGCCGTCAATTCTAAAAGTGCGAAAGATTCTTTACGTTATCTCTCCTCGAACCGGTGACGGAAATGAAGGCCGACGGCGACAACGTCGTCATCTCACTGGAAGCCGGCAACGCTGACTTCCCGTTCATCATTTCCGACTATCATATCGCCATCATGCCGGCCAACGCGGACGGCAGCGCCGACTGGCAGTCGGGCGTCGGTACCGGCTGCATGAGCCTCGAGAAATTCGAGGCCGGCGTGCGCACCAGCTTCAAGCGCAATGCCAATTTCTTCAAGGAAGGGGCGGGGCATTTCGATTCCGGTGAATTGATCACCATCGCCGATCCGGCGGCACGCCAGAACGCATTGTCGACCGGCGAGGTCGACGCCATCGACAAGGTGGATCTCAAGACAGCGCACCTGTTGAAGCGCCGCAAGGGCATCAAGATCCTCGAGGTCAGCGGCAACCAGCACTACACCTTCACCATGCGCTGCGATACCGCACCCTTCGACAACAACGACGTTCGCCTGGCACTGAAGTACGCCATCGATCGCGAGGCCATCGTCAAGACCGTGCTGAAGGGCCACGGGGCGCTCGGCAACGACCATCCGATCAGCACCGCCAACCCCTATCACGCGTCCGGGCTGGCGCAGCGGGCCTACGATCCGGACAAGGCCAAGTTCCACCTGAAGAAGGCCGGGGCCGAGGGGCTCAGCGTCGATCTGTCGGCAGCCGACTCGGCCTTCGCCGGTTCCGTCGACGCGGCGACCATCTACAAGGAAAACGCCGCCAAGGCCGGCATCAATATCAACGTGGTTCGCGAACCGAACGACGGCTACTGGTCGAACGTATGGATGAAGAAGGGTTTCTGCGCCGTCTACTGGGGCGGCCGGCCGACGGCCGACTGGATGTTTTCGACCGCCTATGCGGCCGACGCGGCGTGTAACGATTCCTTCTGGAAGCACGACAAGTTCAACAAGCTGCTGCTCGAGGCCCGGGCCGAACTGGACGAAGCCAAGCGCCGCGCCATGTACGTCGAGATGCAGACCATCGTGTCCGACGAAGGCGGCGTCCTGATCCCCATGTTCGCCAATTACGTGATGGCGCACTCGGACAAGGTCCAGCATGGCAAGGTCGCGGCCAACTGGTCGATGGACGGCTTCAAGGCCTACGAACGCTGGTGGTTCGCGTGATCGGTCGTGAATTGACTCTTCGCAGTCCGCTCGGAGTTCACAAGCGTTTATATAGCTTGGTTTTTGACGCACCGTAACAAGTGAATTGGCGTATGAGATCAATCTTTACACCAATTGGGCAATTGGAACTTCGTTTCGACGCTCGAAACGACCATCAAGGAAAATGAATACCGGATTCAGGCAACCCTGTCACCGGGTTCACCACCTGAAAAAAAGGCATCGAGGTTATCCAACGCCCGGAAACCCATGGCGTCGCGTGTATCGAAGGTGGCGCTGCCGATGTGCGGCAGCATGAAGACATTCTCCAACTCGGCGAACGCGGGATTGCCGCCCGGTTCCGTCTGGAAGACGTCGAGACCGGCGGCCGCCACCCTGCCGGACTTCAAGGCGCCGATCAGCGCATTCTCGTCGACCAGGGCGCCGCGCGCCGTGTTGACGAATATGGCGCCATCCGGGAGGCGGTTGAACTTACGGCATTCATAAAGTTCGTTGTATCCGGTGTCGCCGGGCAGTGCAGGGACAGCACGTCGGAAACCGAAAGGAGATCTTCGACGGTATCGTGATAGACGGCGCCTTGTTCCCGGTCGGGAGACAGGCGGCTCCGGTTATAGTAGTGGACTTCCATGTCGAAGCCACGCCCGCGCCGCGCCATGACCTGCCCGACGCGGCCCATGCCGATGATCCCTAAGCGCTTGCCAGTCACCTGGGTGCCGACCATGAAAGACGGGCTCCAGAAATCCCAGGTTCCGGCCCGCATCATGCGATCGCCTTCGCTGGCCCTCCGCGCCGCGCCGAGCATCAAGAGGACGGCGATCTCGGCCGTGGCGTCGGATAGCACGTCGGGGGTGTTGGTGACGACGACGCCCTTGGCGGCCAGGGCATCAAGGTCGCAATGGTCAGTGCCGACGGAGTGGTTGGCGATGATCTTGACGCGATCCGGCAGGCGCCCGACGATACCGGCGGAGAAGTGCTCGGAGTGGCAGGGCAGGATGGCGTCGACACCTTCGCATTTGGCGAGCAGTTCGTCCGTGTCATAGACCCGGTCCTCCGGGTTGAGGCGCACGTCGTAGTCCCGGGCGGCGCGGGCTTCCGCGTTGTCGGAAAGCTTGCGCGTGATCAGCAGTACCGGTTTGGCATCCATGGCGGCCTCCCTTTCGGCTCCGTCAATTGTTCGTAGTTGATTCCCGCTACATACCACGGGAGCGTAGCGGTTTTAATTGCCCGGACGACGAAGGTGTCTGTCGGGCCAGCCAGCCCTTAGAAACTCAGCGAGATGTCGCGGTGGACAGACTGGCAGGCGGCGATCACTTCGGCCTGCTCCTCGGTCAAACGCGCCTGCGAACGCAATCCGATGGTCTGCGCGATCGCTTTGTCATAGGCTGCCAATCCGGCGGCCAGTTGTCGTTGCGCCTGGCGCCGCCACGTCAACTCTTTGTCCAGTGCGGTGACAGCATTGGCCAGTTCCTTGGCCGCCTTGTCCCGCTTCGGATTGTCGCCTTTCATGGCGCGCCGGGCTTTCGACAGTTTCGATTTGACCGGACTGGCACCGGCGACACCGCCGACGGCAGACTCGACGGCCTTGATCTTGGCCATGGCCGTGGCGCCGTCATCTTGGGCAATGACATCTGCGAGCGCCTTTATGGCGTTTTCCTGGGCCGCCAGGTCGTTCGTACCGGCGATAACGGCCCGCACCTGAACGACCGGCTCGTAGGCGTCGTCGACGGCGCGCCTATAGAACCGCCGCGCCTTGGTCTCGGCATCGGCGAGCCTGACATAGCGTTTGCGCACGTCTCCCCAGCCGGCCGGTGTCAACTCCAGCAGCCTGGCCTTTTCTTCTTCGAGGGCAGCAACTTCGCGATCAAGGTGTTTCACAGCGGTTTCGTCGTTGATCAGTTGGCGACGATCCTTAGCCAACGCCTTCAATTCCCGTTCGACGCTGCCCAGCTGCACCCGAATCTCACGGACCTCCGTATGCAACGGGCGGTATTGCGGCAGGAAATCGGTCACCGCCGCGGCCGACGTGCGCACCTTCTCGATCCGATTGAAGACGGTCTCGGCCGACTGGAATCCCTCGGTCAGCGAGCTTTTGTATCGGCTCGGCAGGTAGCTGACATCGAGCGTCTTCGCCGTTGCGATTTCGCTCCGCAGCTTTTCGCCGACACGGTCGTATTGATCGAATAGGTACCCCTCGAGACACAGCTGGAGGCGCGAGTTTTTCGGCGGCGGTGCGGTTTCGGACGTCAGGTACACCTTGGCCGGGAGATAGTTCACCAAGGGCGGATACAGCCCGATGATGACCAGGCCCAGCAGCTGCAGCAGGATGAAGGGGATGACACCCTTGTACATCTGGATGGTACGGACCTGCGGCGGGGCGACGCCGCGCAGATAGAAAAGCGCGAACCCGAAGGGCGGCGTCAGGAACGAAGTCTGCATGTTGACGCCGATCATGACGCCGAGCCATACGGCGGTGACGTTGGCCGTCGGGTCGGCCAGCAGGATCGGGGCAATGATCGGCACCACGACGACGGCGATCTCGATGAAATCGAGGAAGAAGCCGAGAATGAAGATGACCGCCATGACGACGACGAATTTGGTGATGAAACCGCCGGGCAGGCCGCTCAGGAAATCCCGCACCAGTTCCTCGCCGCCGAAGGCCCGGAAGGCGGCCGTCAACATGGCCGCGCCGAGCAGGATGATGAACACCAGCGACGTCGTCTTCGCCGTTTCGATCATCACGCCTTGCAGCGTGCTGTCGGTCTTGTAGGTGCGCCAGCCGCTCCAGGCCACGGAGATCAGAAACAGTGTCGAGGCGATGGATGCCAGGGTTACGCCGAGGACGTCATGAGACGTCTGAATGGCCTTAACGTTGACATCAAAGACACTGAGGATGACGACCAACGCGAACAGCGAGACGATCGCCAAAAGCGCCGGATAAAAGGCGCTTTTTTCCCCGGCCCTGAGGCGGTAGCCAGCCATGGTCATGGCGCCGACGGCACCAATGGCGCCAGCCTGGTTGACGGTGGCGATACCGAGGATGATCGAGCCCAGGACCACGAAGATCAAGGCCAAGGGGGGCACCAGCACCAGGAGCACCCGCATCGCGAATTTGATGTTGTACTTGCCTTCGAAGGGTGCCGGGGGCGCCGACTTCGGACGAATGAGGGCGAGGACGAGGATGTAAAGGATATAGAGGCCGACCAACACCAAACCCGGCAGGAAAGCGCCGAGGAACATGTCGCCGGCGCTGGTCGACGTCAGGTCGAACTCCGACGGTAGGGCAAATTGGCCGGTGCCCAGTTTATAGTCGGCGGTCCGAATGGCGCTCGCCTGGTCCGTGGCGTTTGACAGTTGGTCGGCGAGGATGATGAGAACGATGGACGGCGGAATGATTTGGCCGAGGGTCCCGGAGGCCGCGATGGTTCCCGTCGCCAGGGAATGGGAGTACTTGGCGCGCAGCATGACCGGCAGCGAGATCAGACCCATGGCGATGACCGTGGCGCCGACGATGCCCGTCGTCGCCGCAAGCAGCGCACCGACGAAAACGACCGAAATACCGACGCCGCCCGGGATCGGGCCGAACAACTGACCCATGGTGACGAGCAAGTCCTCGGCGATCTTCGAGCGTTCGAGCATGATGCCCATGAAGATGAAGAGCGGGATGGCGATCAGAGTATCGCGCTCGGACTCCCAGTATATTCCCCGGAAGTTGGTGACGCCGGCGTTCAGCCATTGGATCGGGTCGCCGTGGGCGAAGTAGGCGTCCGGGCGGCCCTCGAACACTTGTCCGCAGATGGCGGCGAGGACGATGGTGGCAATGGCGGAACCGGGAAGCGAGAAGGCGACCGGGAAGCCGGCTCCCAGCGAGAACATCATGAAAAGGATGAGAACGGCGAGGAAAAACAGTTCCATATGCAATCAGTTCCCGGCGCCCTCAGGCGAAGTGGGGCTCCTCTTCCTCATGCTCGACCTGCGATCGCCCCAAAAGGACGGCCGCATAGCTAACGAAATAGCTGGCGAACTGGATCATCATCGAGACGGCGAAGACGCCGAGGAATGCGGCCAAAATCCATTTCACATGCATGCCGAATCCGGATTGCGTGATCTCGTAGCTCAGGAGCGGACCGTTGATCGTGCTCGACTTGGTGTCCATGCCCCGGTGCAGTATGACCCAGCAGAGCGGCATGCCGAGGAGTAGCGATCCCATTGCATTGGTCCAGGCCTTGCCGACCTTGCTGAACCCGACATAAAGAATGTCGACGCGCACGTGGCCTTCGTGAATGAGCGTGTAGGGGCTGGCGAACAGGAACAGCGCGCCATACCAGAAGCGAACGAGGTCGGCCATGAACGGCTGTTCATAGGAGAAAACGAAACGGGCGATGACGATCTGGACCTCGGCGATGACGATGAGCAATGCCAGCCAGGTGAAACCGAGGGAGCGGACGAAATAGGCGATGACGAAACAGGCGGCCATGATCGGGTAATGGATATTGGCGCCACGCCACGCGGAGCGGCCGAAATTCCGGTCGATGTGTTCGCCGGCGATCTGCACGAGGAGGTTCTCGACCCTGAGAAAGGCGATGACGACGTCGACGACCCCGACAATGAGAACGGACCAGAACGCCCAGCGGATGATGAAAGCGGCGATCTCGCTGATTCTCTCTGAATCCAAGTCCATTGACTGACTCGGTGTTCGCACCACGTAGATGCAGGCCGCCGCCGCTGGCAACGCATAAAAAATCAATTGGGTCCAAGCGAGGGTCAGGGCTTGTCCGCTCAGCGGTTGCGCAAGAGGATCACCGTAAACCCCGAGATGCGCCAGTAACGCCGGTATACCCGGCCAGCCTCGCCAGAAATTGAGATAATTGTTGAACAGAAACACGATCGTCAACACGACCGCACCCCAACCGATCATACGGCACAGGGCGGCGGGCGTGTCGCTATCGGTACGGGCCATTTTCGATATCATTGCACCACGCGCGTGGACCGGAAGCGCCTCAGAAGCCTGAAACAGTCAGGATTGCTTCTGAATTCGCGTCCGGAAAGGCATGAAACACCAGGAGCGGAGTCAAAACAGACTCCGCCCCCGATATGTTCATTTTATCGTTTCGATCAGACGCCCAGAATCCGGTTGCGTTGGGACAGGTAAGCCTGGTCAGAGATCTTCGTCCAGCCGCCAAGATCCTGACGCGCGGCCCGGAAGCTGTCGTCGATCTTCTTGGCAAGCGGGCTGTGGGCGCGCACTTCCGCGAACACTTCCTCAGCCGCTTCGCCGAAGCTGTCGTAGACGTCGTCGTTGAACTGGCGCAACTTGACGCCCTGTTCGTTCAACAGCTTGGTCAACGCGGCACCACTCTTCATGTTGTATTCCGCCATCATGGTGTCGTTTTCCCAAGCGGCGGCGGCTTCGATGATCAACTGCTCGTTTTTCGTCAAGCCGTCCCAGAACTTCTTGTTCATGCCGAGGGCCAGCATCGAGCCCGGTTCGTGGAAGCCCGGGAAGTAGTAGTACTTGGCGGCTTCGTAGAACTTCATGAAGCTGTCGTTCCACGGGCCGACCCACTCGGTGGCGTCGATGGCGCCGGAAACCAGGTTTTCGTAGATCTGGCCGCCCGGCAGCGATACGGAAGAGGCGCCGAGCTTGGTCATGACGTCGCCGCCGAGGCCCGGAATACGCATCTTCAGGCCCTTGAGGTCGTCGGCCGAGTTGATTTCCTTGTTGAACCAGCCGCCCATCTGCACGCCGGTGTTGCCGGCCATGACGCACTTGAGGCCGAATTCGGCCGCCAGCTCATCCCACAACGCCTGGCCGCCGCCAAAGCGGATCCAAGCGTTCATTTCCGAATAGGTGAGGCCGAACGGCACGGCGGTGAAGTAGGCCCAACCGAGGTGTTTGCCTTTCCAGTAGTAGTCGGCGGCGTGATAGCCTTGGGCGTTGCCCGAGGCGACTTCGTCAAATGAGTCGAAGGCACCGACACGCTCGCCGGCGGAGAAATATTCGACCTGGATCTTACCTTCGGTCATGATGCCGACGCGCTCGGCCAAGCGTTGGGCGCCGGTACCGAGGCCCGGGAAGTCGCGCGGCCAGGTCGAGACCATGACCATTTTCTTGATGCCCTGTGAGATCGCCGGGGCCGACAAGGTCGAGGCCGCGGCGGCGCCGGCGACACCCGCTATGCCGGCGGTTTTCAGAAACTTACGTCTTTTCATGATTGAGTACTCCCTACTCTCCCTGGTTTTTGTAGTCCGGCGACGCTAGCAAAGGCGGATTATGTATTCAAGGTCATGGCGGTAATGAAATTCATTCAAAGTTTCGTATTTCGGCCCAATTCTGTTGCAAAGTTCCAAGATTGCCGCCTGCGGCCAGGCCGGCTGACCCAAAAACGATCGTCGAGCCATTGTTTTTGCCGCGTCGGCAAAGGTTTTTGTCGACCGTATTTCCGCCTTTCGCTTGAATCACCCTGTGCGCTGGCTCATTTTCGGTCGTCTTTAAGTGTAAGGGAAATCCCGTATTTGAAGGCGGTTACGCAAACGGGACCCGTTTTTTTATGAGGAGTTAGGGGATGAGTTTTACCATTGTCGAACAGGCGCCGGCGCGATTGAACCGTTCCGAGCAGGCGGTTCCCGGTTCGAATCCGAGGTTTCTGGAAAAAGCGGCGGCCGGCAATGCCGATGTCGTGTTCCTCGACCTGGAAGACGCTGTTGCGCCCAGTGACAAGGAACAGGCCCGCAAGAACATCATCGAGGCGCTGAACGATCTCGATTGGTCCGGCAAGACCGTGTCGATCCGAATCAACGGACTCGACACCCATTACATGTACCGTGACGTCGTCGACATCATGGAACAGGCCGGAGAGAAGCTCGACTTGATCATGATCCCGAAAGCCGGGACGGCAGCCGACATTTACGCCGTCGACATGCTGGTCACCCAGATCGAACAGGCCAAGGGCTACGAAAAGCGCGTCGGCTTCGAGATGATCATCGAAACGGCGCTCGGCATGCAGAACGTGCACGAGATCGCGGCCGCCAGCCCGCGCAACGAATCGCTCCATTTCGGCGTCGCCGACTACGCCGCCTCGACCAAGGCTCGGACCACCAACATCGGCGGCCCCAACGCCGATTACCACGTACTCACCGATCCGGCCGAAGACGGCAGCCGCGACATTCACTGGGGAGACATGTGGCACTATGCCATCGCGCGTATGGTCGTAGCGGCCAGGGCCAACGGGCTTCGGCCCATCGACGGCCCGTTCGGCGACATCAGGGACGGTGACGGTTTCGTCGCCCAGGCCAAGCGTGCGGCCGTTCTCGGCTGCGAAGGTAAGTGGGCCATCCACCCGAGCCAGGTCGACCTCGCCAACTCGGAATTCAGCCCGTCGGAAGCCGACGTCGAGAAAGCCAAACGCATCATCGAAGCCATGGACCAGGCCCAAAAGGAAGGCAAGGGTGCGGTTACTCTCGACGGCCGCCTAATCGACATCGCGTCGATCAAGCAGGCCGAGGTCATGGTCAAGAAGGCGGAACAGATCGCCGCCCTCGGCTGACAACGAGCAGAACTCAACCTGCAAGCTGACGGGTGGACCGGGCAACCGGCCACCCGTTTTTTTGCCTGCCGACGGCGAATCCGAGAGCAATTTGGCGTGTGAACGCCGCCCGGCCATGTTAGACATCGGCCATGCACAACTATCTCGATTTCGAAAAACCGGTCGCCGAACTGGAGGGCAAGATCGAGGAACTGCGTCACCTGACCGGTTCCGAAGAGATCAACATCGCCGAAGAGGTCGGCAAGCTTCAGACTAAGGTCGAGCGACTGCTGGTGCAGACCTACGCCAAGCTCACGCCCTGGCAGAAGGCTCTCGTCGCCCGTCACCACGACCGGCCCCATGCGCTCGACTACATCGGCGCCCTGATCACCGATTTCACGCCCTTGGCCGGCGACCGCGCCTATGCCGAGGACAGCGCCGTTGTCGGCGGTCTCGGAAGGTTCCAGGGCGAATCGATCGTCGTCATCGGCACCGAGAAGGGGTCCGACACCGAGAACCGGGTGAAACACAACTTCGGCATGGCGCGCCCCGAGGGCTATCGCAAGGCGCAGCGGCTGATGGATCTCGCCGATCGTTTCGACCTGCCGGTCCTGACCTTCGTCGACACGCCCGGTGCTTATCCCGGGGTCGATGCCGAGGCCCGCGGCCAGGCCGAAGCCATCGCGCGCTCCATCGAAGTTTGTTTGGGTTTAAGCGTTCCCTTCGTCAGTACCGTCATCGGCGAGGGTGGTTCGGGCGGTGCCATCGCCTTGGCCACGGCCAACCGGGTCCTGATGCTCGAGCATTCCATCTATTCGGTGATCTCGCCGGAAGGCTGCGCCTCGATCCTGTGGCGCGATGGCGAACAGGCCGAGGAAGCGGCCAACGCGCTCAAATTGACGGCGACCGATCTCCTGACCCTCGGCATCATCGACCGCGTCATCGATGAGCCGGTGGGCGGCGCCCATCGCGAGTCGGAAACGACCATTCACTCCGTCGGCGAGGCCATCGAAAAAGCCTTTTCGGAACTCGCCGGACTGGACGGTGAGGCCCTCAAGGCCGACCGCCGCGAGAAGTTTCTGGCCATGGGCCAGAAGGGGCTGGGCTAGCACTGTCTGAACCTTCTTCTAGCACTGTCTGAACCTTCTTAGAGGCCTGGTGCTGACAAAAAAGGGGCCGTTTTCATGGCCCCTTTTTTTTGTTCGGATTTCCCGTTTGGACTACGCCGCTTCCCCGTGGCAGCGTTTGTATTTCTTGCCGGATCCGCAGGGGCAGGGGGCGTTTCTCGGTACCCGACCCCAGGTCGACGGGTCGTTGGGATCGATCGTGTCGGCCGCCTTGCGGGTGTTCATGGGCAACTGCGGGATGTGGTCCAGCGGCCCTTGCCGTTGCGCTTCCTCACCCTTCATGGCCATGCCGTCCGGGTCGGCATGGCTGGCCGTCATCTGCTGCTCACGGGGCTGGAAGAAGGGGTCGGCATGATCCGTCATCTGCAATTCGACATGAGCCAGCACCTGGGTGACCCGTTCGCGTAGTGAGTCCAGCATCTCCTCGAACAGCGAGAAGGCTTCCTGCTTGTATTCGTTGAGGGGGTCGCGCTGGCCGTAAGCCCTCAGTCCGATACCCTGGCGCAGGTGGTCGAGGGTCAGCAGGTGTTCCTTCCACAACTGGTCGAGCAACTGCAAGAGCAGGCTCTTCTCAACGCTGCGCATGATCTCGGGGCCATAGTTGGCGGCCTTTTCCGCCATCTTGCGGTCGGTGGCGTCGATCAGGCGTTCGCGGATCTCCTTGTCCGCGATGCCTTCCTCCTTGGCCCAGTCCTGAACCGGTTGGTCCATGGCCAGCACGCGCAGGACCTCCTCGTGAAGGGCGTCCATGTCCCACTGCTCGGCGTAGGCCTTTTCGGGGATGCAGCGCGCGATCATGTCGTCGATGACCTGGTAGCGCATGTCGTTGACGTCGTCGGAGACGTCTTCGGTGGCCATCAGTTCCTTGCGCTGTTCGTAGATGACCTTGCGCTGATCGTTCATGACGTCGTCGAACTTCAGCAGGTTCTTACGAATCTCGAAGTTGCGCGCCTCGACCTTTTGCTGGGCCTTCTCAAGCGCCTTGTTGACCCAGGGGTGGACGATGGCTTCGCCTTCCTCGAGGCCGAGCTTTTGCAACATGCCGTCGATGCGGTCGGAGCCGAAAATGCGCATCAGGTCGTCTTCCAACGACAGGAAGAAACACGACGCGCCGAGGTCGCCCTGACGACCCGAGCGGCCACGCAGCTGATTGTCGACGCGCCGGCTCTCGTGTCGCTCGGTGCCGACGACGAACAAACCGCCGGCTTCGAGAATGACCTTCTTGTTGGCCTCGATTTCCTGGCGGATCTTCTCGGCCTGGCGATCGTAGGCGTCGGTGCCCGGTTCGGCGTTGACCTCCTGCTTGACCCGCATGTCCAGGTTGCCGCCGAGCTGGATGTCGGTGCCGCGCCCGGCCATGTTGGTGGCGATGGTCACCGTGCCCGGCTGACCGGCCTGGGCGATGATGAAGGCTTCCTGCTCGTGATAGCGGGCGTTGAGCACGTTATGCGCGATCTTCTCCTTCTTGAGGAGCGCCGCGAGGTGCTCGGATTTCTCGATCGACACGGTGCCGACCAGGGCCGGCTGGCCGCGTTTCTGGCAATCCTTGATGAGACCGACGATGGCGCCGTCCTTTTCGGCCACCGTCCGGTAGACCTCGTCATCCATGTCGTTGCGGACACAGGGCACGTTGGTCGGAATATCGATCACTTCGAGGCCGTAGATTTCCGAAAACTCACCGGCTTCCGTCATTGCCGTGCCGGTCATGCCGGCCAATTTCGGATAGAGGCGGAAATAATTCTGGAAGGTAATCGACGCCAGCGTCTGGTTCTCGTTCTGGATCTGCACGTGTTCCTTGGCTTCCAGCGCCTGGTGCAGGCCTTCGGAATAGCGCCGGCCTTCCATCATGCGGCCCGTGAACTCGTCAACGATGACGACCTGGTTGTCCTTTACGATGTAGTCCGTGTCGCGCTCGAAAAGCGTATGGGCGCGTAGCGCCTGGTTGGCGTGGTGCACGTAGGAGACGTTCTGAATGTCGTAGAGGTTTCCCTCTTCGAGCAGGCCCGCTTCGCGCAGCAGGACTTCTATCTTCTCGGTGCCGGCCTCGGTGAACGCGACGCTCCTCGCCTTTTCGTCTTTTTCGTAATCCTCTTCGGTGAGGTTCGGGATCAACTTGTTGATGGCGGTGTAGAGGTCCGAGTTGTCGTCCGTCGGACCTGAGATGATCAGCGGTGTCCGCGCTTCGTCGATGAGGATGCTGTCGACTTCGTCGACGATGGCGAAGTTGAACTCGCGCTGCACCATGTCTTCCAGCGTGAACTTCATGTTGTCGCGCAGGTAGTCGAAACCGAGTTCGTTGTTGGTGCCGTAGGTCACGTCGCAGGCGTATTGGGCGCGCCTGACGTCATCGTCGATTCCATGGACAATGCAGCCGACGGTGAGCCCGAGGAAGGCGTAGATCTGCCCCATCCACTCGGCGTCGCGCTGGGCCAGGTAGTCGTTGACGGTGACGACGTGAACGCCTTCGCCCCTCAGCGCGTTGAGATAGACGGCGAGCGTGGCGACCAGGGTCTTACCTTCGCCGGTCTTCATCTCCGAGATCATGCCCCGGTGCAGGATGATGCCGCCGATGATCTGGACGTCGAAGTGCCGTTGACCGAGAGTGCGTTTGGACGCCTCACGGACCGTCGCGAAGGCATCGACCAATACGTCGTCCAGGCCCTCGCCGTTCTCGAGACGCTCGCGCAGCCAAGGCGTGCGTGCCTGCAAGTCCTCGTCGCTGAGAGCCTCGAGCTCGGGCTCCAAGGCGTTGACCGCGTCAACGTACTTTTGCAGGCCTTTTAGGTACCGCTCGTTGGCGGAGCCAAACATCCGTTTGGCGAGGGCTTGGAACATCGTTCGACACCTTGGATTTTCGGCCCGGTAGGGTGTTCAGGAGACGCCCCGGTTCGGCCAGATTTACGGCCCGCAACAGATAGTTGGGTCGACCGGTTCTGTCAATGCGGGCGGTGTGTCGAGCGGTCGCCGGTTGGACGAGCGAAAAAGAGAAGGGGAGGCGCCTTTGCCTCCCCAATTAGACTCCTGCTGAGGTCCTGCGATCAGGCCGTTCTGACATGCTGCAGGAACTGATCGACTTCGCCTCGCAGCTTCTCCGCTTGTTGGCTGAGTTCGGAGGACGCGCTGCGGATTTGACTCGCCGCCGCGCCGGTTACGTCGGCCGACTCGGAAACGCCGGAAACGTTAGCCGATACTTCCGACGTGCCGTGCGACGCCTGTTCGACGTTGCGGGCGATCTCCTGGGTCGCCGCCGATTGCTCCTCGACGGCCGCCGATATGCCGGCCGTGATTTCGCTGACCGAGTGGATGTGTTCGGAAATCTGATTAATCGCGGCAACCGCTTCTTGGGTGGCGGCCTGGGTATTGGTGATCTGTTGGCCGATCTCGTCGGTCGCTTTGGCCGTCTGGTTGGCCAGGTTCTTGACCTCGGAGGCGACGACGGCGAACCCCTTGCCGGCCTCGCCGGCCCGCGCCGCCTCGATGGTGGCGTTCAAAGCCAGCAGGTTGATCTGCTCTGCGATATCGGTGATCAGGGACACCACCTCGCCGATCTTTTGTGCGTTGGAGGCCAGCGTGCCGACTTTTTCGTTGGCGGCGCCGGCTGAGCCGACAGCGTCATCGACGATGTTCGACGCGTTCGAGACTTGCCGGCTGATTTCCGAAATGGACGAGCTCAGTTCTTCGGCCGCGGCGGCGACCGTTTGGACGTTGCTGTCGGCCTGCTGCGAAGCGGTCGCCACCCGGTTCGAGCGCTCGCGCATGTCTTCGGCCGTCGTCACCATTTCGCTGGAAGAGGCGTTGAGTTCCGTCGCCGCATTGGCGACCGAATTGACGACACCACCGACGCTGGTTTCGAATGAACCGGCGAGTTTTTCTAGAGCTTCGCGCTTTTGGGCCTCGGCGCGTTTTTCCGCCTCGGCTTGCTCGCCGTCCCCTCGACCTCGTCCAACAGGACCGTCAAGTCTTGGGCCACCTTGTCTTCAACCGTTTTCAGGAGTTCGATCTTCTTGGTGATCGTCTGAAACCAATAGGTCGCCTCGATCCCTTCCGTGGTCCCGGTCGTCGGGTTGGTGATGGCGATCTTGCGCAGGCGGGCGACCTCGTCGACGGCGGCACCCTTTACCGTGTCTGCAAGAAACGCCCTCTGTTCCGTGGTTGCGTAGTTCTTATAGACGCTCAGAAAAGTGTCCTGAGCGGCGATCAAGGAGATAAAACGCGTATGGCCGGCCGACATGCTGCGTTCCTTCTGCATTTCATGGACGAGGGCACTGATCGTCGGTGCGGTGCCGATCAGGTGTTTCAATTCCGATGCATCCGAGCGTTCTAGCCACTTTTCGACGATGATCTCGGTACCGAAAGCGGCAAGACCGAGGAGCGGCAATCCAGCGACCAATGCAATTCGGATACCGATTTTCGTGTTGCTGAGGAGACCCATTAATTCCTGCTTTCACTAAACGTCCGAACCCTTCGAGTTCGGTTTTCAAATCGACCTAAGAAGGTCACATGGACACCCCCATTAACCTCGCCAATTTGGCGGTTTTGTGATTCGATGGCTTTCCGAGGGGGATGCCATGAAACAGCTTGGATTTTTCGACCTTCCGGATCATATGCGACGTCTGTCTGAGACCGGCGATCGGCTGGAAGAGATGTTGCGGGTTATT
>Ga0209561_1000230_pt1 | contig 14969 bp, 12 predicted proteins | sample WorMettrBAHAMAS2_FD_187393 | JGI IMG/M metagenome (GOLD analysis project Ga0209561, IMG submission 187393) | Marine gutless worms symbiont microbial communities from Max Planck institute for Marine Microbiology, Germany - Inanidrilus... | ecosystem: Host-associated > Annelida > Digestive system... | reverse complement strand
AAGTCGTAGAAGAACTTGCCCTGGTCGTCCGACAACCGCCCCATCATCGTTCCGCCCTCCACCGAATCACTCGGGAAACGGAATCACGATCTCAGAAACCGATCAACAGGGGTTTATCAACAGTATCCCCCCTTTGCAGTTATTTCGCGTTGCGTAGGGTGGCGTCCGGTTTGCAATCCGGTTTCGGACGTTTACGCCGTCGTGGCGCTGCCGCTCCTCTTAGCAAAGCGGACATTTAATTCTTTGTTCAATTCGTCTGTGGAATTTTAGCTAGTCGATGACTATCAATCTGTGGGAGTATTTACCTCTAGATTATTCTTCGCTTGAAACTCTGTCTTTTTTGGAAAGTGAATGAGTTTTGATCGATTTCTGGATCAGCGTCGGCATCTTGGCCCTCGTTGTTTTGGGATCTTCAGTTTCTTTAATTTACTCCGCTATTACAGGTGCTCCGCCAGTGCCTAGTTCGCGTCGGGCACGAAGTGCCATGTTAAAGGCCTTTCCCGCCGAAACCGCAGGAAATATTTACGAACTAGGTGCAGGGTGGGGCGGTCTCGCGTTTGCGTTAGCCTTGAAATTCCCAAACTGTAAAGTCATGGCTTACGAACTTTCGCCGGTTCCCTGGTTGTATATGTTGATACGAGCACGCTTGTTTATCCGACCTAACTTGGCCATTCGACGTGGCGACATTCATAGCCTTCCATTGGACGGCGCAGTGGCGGTGTACATGTCCCTTCATGACCAATGCCTTGAAAAACTGAAACCCCGGTTGGAAGCAGATCTCGCGCCGGGGACGCTGGTCGTTTGTAACACCTATGAGGTGCCGGGTTGGCACCCTGAAGAAGTCCATCAACTGGATGACACAATGTGCCCCCGAATTATGGTCTATCGAACTCCATAGACTAATGTCCAAGGTTCGTTTTGGTTACACGATGGACTTGGCTCGAACAAAAGACTTCGACCGTGCCGCCGGGTTCGAACCGAGTCCGCTAGAGGTGAAATCCGGTCGATGTGGTGCAATCGCACCTTTGTCCGTTTTATGATCAGCGAGACGACGGTTTTCATGAGTTTGCCGTTGGGCCGCAAATGGGATCAACCCGTCCTATTCGCACAACACCGTCGACGTCCGCATTGCAACATGAAGCGTAAGTCGGGCCTTCGGCATGAACGGTTGGCCTCGGTCCGGGTTATCAAATGATCTCGAAGTAACGCTCCATTTCCCAGTCGGTGATGGCCCGGCGGAACTCGCGTTCCTCCCACTCGCGGGACGCCGCGAAGTGGTCGACGAAGGTGTCGCCGTAGAGTTCGCGGGACGGTTTCGAGGCCTTCAGGCATTCGGCCGCATCGTATAGCGTGCGCGGCAGGTGCAGGCGCTTGGGGAACCTCTTGTCGTAGGCGTTGCCCTGAACGGGCGCTTCCGGCTCGACCTTGTTCTCGATGCCCCAAAGCCCGGAGCCGACGGCGGCGGCAAGCGCAAGGTAGGGGTTGGCGTCGGCGGCGGCGACCCGGTATTCGACGCGCTGAGATTTCTCGGAACCCGGAATGGCGCGGAGTGCGCAGGTGCGGTTATCGACGTCCCAACTGGCGTCCGTCGGCGCCCAGAAACCGGGGATCAGCCGGGTATAAGAATTGACCGTGGAGGCGATCATGGACAGCATCTCAGGCATCTGTTTTTGCTGGCCGCCGATGAAGTGGCGCATGGCGTCGCTGATGCCGTCCGGCTTGGCGGCGTCATGGAATACGGAACCGCCGGACTTTTCCTTGAGCGACATGTGGATGTGGCCGCTCTGCCCGGGCCAGTCCGGAGACCACTTGGCCATGAAGGTGGCCATGAGGCCGCTCTTCTGGGCCATCACCTTGGTGAAGGTCTTGAACAAGGCGGCCTTGTCGGCCGCCGAGAGGGCGTCGTCGACGGCGAGCGCCGCCTCCAACACACCGGGCCCGGTTTCCTCATGCAGGCCCTCAAGGGCCATGTCCATGGTGATGCAACCCTCTAAGAGTTCCGTGTAGACGTCCGAATCGACCGTGTTGCGCAGGACCGAATAGCCGAAGAAGCCCGGCTGCAGGGGTTTCATGTCCCTATAGTTCTTTTCGCGGACCGAGTGCGGCGTCTCCTCGAAGATGAAGAACTCGTACTCGAACCCGGCCATCACCTCGAAGCCCATGGCGTCCGCCTTGTCGAGGACGCGGCGCAGGACGGCGCGCGGGCAGACCTCTTCGTGTTCGCCGGCGAACTCGCCGAGAAAGAACAGCATGCCGTCCTCCCAGGCGATCTCACGGCAGGTTTCGGGCAGGACGCGGACCGGGGCGTCGGGATAGCCGGTGTGCCATCCGGTGATGGTGACGTTGTCGTAGAGCTGGTCGTAGGAATCCCAACCGACGACCACGTCGCAGAAGCCGAATCCCTTTTCGAGCGATGAAAGGAATTTCTCCTTCTTCATGTATTTGCCGCGCATGATTCCGTCGATGTCGAACACGCCAACCTTGACATATTCGAGCCCCCGCTCCTCGACGATGGCGCGCGCGTCTTCGGTGGTTTTGACCTGTCGCGGATCCATGATCGTGTCCTCCCCCTGATCGGTCTTTAACTTTTGTCAGTATTGCTTCTTGGCCCGACGACGCTGTCACCCGACGCATCGGCCAATCAGGCTCCGGAAGTGTATTCCCTGGGGGCAGGGCGTCAATGGCGCGTTCCCCGTTACCGCGTTCGCCGGTTTATATGGTTGCGGCACTCGGCTAGTGTTCCGTCCATGGAGAAGACCGCGACGGAAGATCTGAAGCACGCGATCGCCCTGCACCAAGCCGGGCAGTTGCCGGAAGCCGAGCGGATCTACCGGCAAATCCTAAAGAAGTTTCCGGACAACGCGGACGCTCTCCATCTCCTGGGCGTGGTCGCTTTTCAGAGTGGCAACCTCGACGACGCCGAAGACCGGATCCGGGCCGCCATCACCGAGGACCGGTCGATTGCGCTCTATCACGCCAACCTGGGGCGGGTCCTCAAGGCGGCAGGCCGCGCCGACGCCGACGTCTACCGGGAAGCCTTGAAATTGGAACCCGACAACCCGGAGGTTCTCTCTGACCTGGCCGGTGTCTTGCTCGAACGGGGGCAGGTGGTTGAAGCGATCGATTGCTGCCGACAGGCCCTGAAGCGAAATCCGGAACTGAAGGAAGCGGCCTTCAACCTGGGCCTCGGTCTCAAGGCCAAAGGTGACAGCAAAGGGGCCCTGGACGCCTTCGACACGACGCTCGTTTTGGCTGATGAGTATGCCGGCCCACTTCGAACGGGGGCGATTGCTCCAGGAAACCGGTAACCTGAAGGCGGCGATCGAAGCCTATTCCCGGGCCGTCACCTTCGATCCAGCGATGGTGGAAGCCCATTGCAATCTCGGAAACATCCACCGCCAACGCCTGGAACCGGACAAAGCCATCGCGTGTTACCAAGCGGCATTGAAAGTCGACCCGGAAAGCCCGGAAGTCCGCTCGAACCTCGGTGTCGCCTTGCAGGAAAGCGGCGATCGGATGGCTGCCATCGAAAACTATCGCGCTGCCTTGGCACGAAATCCCGGGGACGCAGAAACGCACCGGAACCTGGCGATGGCGTTGCTTCAGGGAGGCGATTTCGAGGAAGGCTGGCGTGAATTCGAGTGGCGCTGGGAAACGGCCCATTTCGCCCACATCCGCCGCGCCTGGTCGAAGCCGCAATGGGATGGTCGGGCCCTGCACGGGGAGACCGTCCTGGTTCACCACGAGCAAGGGTACGGCGATACGATCCAGCTCAGCCGTTATCTTCCAATGGTCGCCGACCGCGGCGGTCGGGTCGTGGTCGAATGCCCCGATGCGCTGACGGTCCTCGTCGAAGCGATACCCGGCGTTGCGGCCGTGGTTCGGCCAGAAGACCAGGCGGTGGAGTACGACTTTCACATTCCGATGATGAGCCTGCCGGGCGCCTTTTCGATGACCTTCGACAATCTCCCGGACCCGGTCCCGTATTTGCGTGTGCCGGAACGGGAACGGGAACGCTGGTCCCAACGGTTTGGCGCGGGTGAGGAGGCGCGGATCGGCGTGGTGTGGGAAGGGAATACCGCCCATGCCCGCAACCATTGGCGGTCTCCGGGCTTGGAAGCTTTTCTCCCGGTCTTCGATACGCCGGGATGCGCCTTCGTTTCCCTGCAGAAGGACGAGGCGGCGGAGGGCCTCAATACCTATGGTCTTTCCGATCGGATCCGAGACCTGTCGGATGATTTGACGACGTTTTCCGATACGGCTGCCGTGATCGCGAACCTGGATCTCGTCATCGCGCCCGACACGGCCGTTGCCCATTTGCGGGGGCGCTGGCCAAACCCGTATGGCTGGTCCTTCCCCATGTCCCGGAATGGCGCTGGTTCGAGGACCGCGATGACAGCCCTTGGTATCCGAGCATGAAAGTCTTCAGACAACCTCGGGCGGGTGATTGGCCTGCCGTTTTCGATTTGGTCGCGCGGCAACTAGGGGCATTTGCCCTGCATGATCGCTAACCCATAGATACCGACCGATTGACCGGCAAATTGGCTAATTTGATCCGTTGGACAACGAAAAGTGTGAAACAGTCCTGTTGCACATCGTTTTTTATCATCACGCTTTTGACTTTCAGGCATCCTGTGTAAAACTAGGCTAAAGGCCAGGACGAAAAGGATCGCAAAAGAGTCGATTCAAACGTCACGGGGAGGCCATGTGAAATCACGGGTGCTGAAGTGCCGCGGCAAAGGGGAAGGTGCCGGGGCATGGGTAGCCGTGATGCGTGGCGAGTTGGGAGAGCGCAATGAATTTTGTTTCGTCGGACACTGAAGATGTGGCAACTACGGAACCGGCGGCCCATCCGATCGACGGTGGCGCCGTAGATAATTTTGCAGACCAGTTACTGACACGGATCGAGGTTATCAGCCTCGAATTGGCGGACGTTGCCGGCAGCTTGGAATCGCTGTCCACATTCGTCGAAAGCCAGGAAAAGTTATTCGAGGAAATACTCGACGTCGCCAACAGCATGGCCGAGTCGATCCAAGGTATCGATTCGTTGGGCAATGTGACCAAGGAAACGACCTCTTCGGCGGCCGAAGAGATGTCCCAATCACGGCTCACCGTCAGCAACTCCGTGTCCGAGATCAACAAGCTGGTCGAGGCCATATCCGGTATCGAGCACAATCTCGGCGACTTGGAAGGCGCGCTCAACCAAGTCACCGGGATGTCCAAGGAAATCGAGGCGATCGCCAAGCAGACGAACCTGCTGGCGCTAAACGCGACGATCGAGGCGGCCCGGGCCGGGGACGCCGGCAAGGGGTTTGCCGTCGTCGCCGGTGAGGTCAAGACCCTGGCCAATCAAACGGCGAAGGCGACCAGTTCCATCGACGAAGCGGTGACGGGTCTGACGACGAGTGTCTCCGATCTGATCACCACGAGCACGGAAACGGCGGAGATCGCGACCGGCGTCAATGAAGGGATCTCGGTGATCAACGAGACGGTCGACGGTTTCGGCAATTCCGTAACCACCGTCGAATCGAAGGTCTCGGAAATCACCGACGCCGCCCAGTCCTCGTTCGGTCAGTGCGACAAGTTCATCGGCGAGATCGGCGGTTTGGTCGATGGGCTGAAGAGGACGAGCCAGGACCTGCATACGGCCGATTCCCGGGTGACGTCGCTGCTGGAAAACAGCGAGGACATCATCGGGTTCATTGCGCAAAGCGGCCGGCGCACCCATGACTCCAAGTTCATCGAGACCGTCATCACGGCTTCCGCCCAGATTTCGGAGATTTTTGCGAAAGCGGTGGAGAGCGGGGAAATGTCGATGGCCAACCTATTTTCCGAGGATTATCAACCGATAGCGGGAAGCGACCCCGAACAGTTGATGACACCTTTCGTCCTGTTCACCGACAAGGTGCTACCACCGATTCAGGAGAAGATTCTTGAGTTGGACGAAAAGGTCGTCTTCTCAGCGGCCGTAGACCGGAACGGGTTCCTGCCAACCCCATAAGATTTCGAAGCCGCAGGGGCCTGACCCTGTGTGGAACAACGCCAATTGCCGCAACCGGCGCATGTTCAGTGACCGGACCGGTTTGGCGGCCGGGCAGAACAAGGAAAAGTTCCTGCTGCAGACCTATCGCCGGGACATGGGCGGCGGGAAATTCGTCATGATGAAAGACCTGTCGGCACCGATCACCGTCCAGGGGCGGCATTGGGGCGGCCTTCGGATCGGGTATTCGATCTGACGCCTTTCACCCTCCCGTAACAGGGGGCAATCCGCAACAGGGACGGCTCTCCCGCCTTATTCGACGTGGTTCAGCGCGACGTCATATATGTCGAAATTGCGCAGCCTTCCGAGGCCGATCGCGGCACGGACCGGGCGATTGAACAGGAGTGGCACGCGCTGTTCCGTGATGCCTCCGTGTGAATGGAGCGGCTCTTCCAGGGCCGACAGGTCGTGACGGTCGACGCTGGTGCCGAGGACCTTGTGGAGATCGGATACGACGATGATATCGCCGAGCCGGTCTTCGGGCAGTTCGAACTCCCGGCAACCCTCGGCACGGTCCAGGGCGTAGAGAATGCCTTCCCTGGAGCGCAACTCATCGAGCAAATCCGTGACTCGGTCCTTGTCGTGGACGTAGATCGTCGCAAACGAGCCGAGAGCGCCGTGGTGAACGACATAGGGGTCGGTGATCGGCAGGATGACGCGGGCCTCGCCGGAACCCAAATGACGGTCGACCAAATCCTGCAGGTAAATGACGTCCGGCTCACCAGCCTCCGTGTGCTTCGCGTTCATGCCGTGGTCGGCGGTCAGGGCTAAGGTTGCCCCCATGGCGTCGAGTTTGGACAAGTATCCATCCATCATTGTGTAGAAGGCGTTTGCGACAGGCGTCCCCGGTGCGTGTTTGTGCTGAATGTAGTCGGTCGTCGACAGGTACAAGAGGTCGGGGCGGTCGCGCTCCATCAGCTTGACGCCGGCGTCGAAGATGAACTCACTCAGTTCGGCCGAGTAAACGGAAGGGATTGGTCTTCCGACGAAGGCTTGTGCGTCGTCGATACCGTTGTCGGCGAGCGTTGTCTGGTCGGCCTTCTCGGACGAAAAACAGATGGCGCGCCCGGACGAAAAGTCGAGGCCATGTCCTAGAAGTCCGCGCAGCTTGTCCTTGGCTGTGACGATGGCGATTTTCGCGCCGGCGTCATGGAATGCCTTGAAGATGGTGTCGGCGCGGAGAAACCGGGCGTCGTTCATCATCACTTCCTCACCCGTATCCGGGTCGAGGAAATAGTTTCCGGAAATACCATGCACGAGCGGCGGCGCGCCGGTAACGATCGACAGGTTGTTCGGGTTGGTGAAGCTGGGAACGACGCAATCGGCCCGGAGATCCGCCCCCCGCTCCAACATTTCCGCCAGGAAAGGCGTTACCCCGGCGGCGACCGCCTCTTCGATATATTCGGGTTGCGACCCGTCGATACAAACGACGACGAGCGGACTTTCCGGCCAAGAGTAGGTTCGATCGTTGACCGTGACGGGACGGGTTGGTTCAGGCATAGGGGCGGTTTACCAAGACATTTCTGAGACCGATCAGGTTGGGCGGCTATTGGGAAGAAATCAAGCCGCTTCCCTGTTAGGCAGCATGGGGCCAGGGCAAAGAGTAGGTTTTGACGTTGGTAAAGCTCTTCATGGCTTCGATCACGCCCTCTTTGTATCCAAGGCCGGAATCTTTCACGCCGCCGAAGGGCGACATCTCGATCCGGAATCCCGGGACCTCCCAAACATTGACGGTGCCGACTTGAAGGTCTTCAACGAAACGCGTGATGTAGTCGAGCCGTTCCGTGCAGACGCCAGATGACAACCCGAATGCGGTCGAGTTGGATACGCGAATGACATCGTCGATATCCTTGCAGCGGATGATCGGCACGACCGGGCCAAAGGTCTCCTCGCGGACCAGTTCGCAGTCGAATGGCACGTGATCGACGACCGTCGGCGAGTAGAGAGCCCCCTCGCGCGTGTTTCCGTAGAGGAGGCTGGCGCCGGACAAAACGGCGTCATTGACCCGGGCTTCAAAGAGTTTCGCCGCCACCTCGTCGATGACCGTGCCCATGTCCGTTTCCGGGTCGGCCGGATCGCCGTAGCGGATGGCCTTGGCCTTTTCGACCGCAAGCGCCGAAAACGCGTCGGCAACGGCGTCGACGACGAGAATGCGCTTCACGGCGGTGCACCGTTGTCCGGAGTTCTTGGTGGCGCCGGTAACGGCGAGGGTAGCGGCTTTCTCGAGATCGGCATCTTCCATGACGATCAGGGGATCGTTGCCGCCGAGCTCGAGGACGGTCCGTTTGTATCCGGCTTTTTCAGCGATGTACTTGCCGATGGGAACGCCGCCGGTGAACGTCACCAGTTCAGCATGTTCATTGGTGATGAACTCGTCGGCGATTTCAGCGGGATCGCCGGTGATCACCTGAAACATCTCGCGCGGCAATCCGGCGTCATAGAGGATGTCGGCCAGTAGCAGTGCCGTCAGGGGTGTCTTTTCCGTCGGCTTGAGGACCATGCAGTTGTTGGTGGCGATCGATGGGGCGACCTTGTGCGCGACTTGATTGAGTGGGTGGTTGAACGGCGTGATGGCGCTGATCGCAGCCAACGGCGAACGGGTCGTGTAGATCTTGCGGTTGGGGCCGCCCGGTGTGACGTCACAGGAATAGACCTGTCCGTCGTCGATGATTGCGAGGCTGGCTGCCAGGTCGAACACGGATTTCGAGCGCCGAGTCTCATAAAGGGAGTCTTTTTTGCAGAGCCCGCATTCGGCGGTGATCAGGTCGGATATCTGTTCGACCCTCTGGTCGATCAGATCGATTGCCCGGCGCAAGATGGTCGCCCGATCACTCCGCGTGAGCTGGGGTTTATACTCGGCGGCGATACGGAACGCCTCTTTTACATCATCCCGCGACGCGCTCGCCACGGTGCCGACGACCTCACCGGTATAGGGGTTGAAAACGTCGATGTGGCGGTCCCGAACGCCATCATCGGCGCAGACCCGCAACCGCTCGTGGAATACTCTGCCGACAGAATCCATCGCTTGCTCCTCCCTTGATACGGCATCGCGCACCTCAAGCGGCACGGCTGCCCGATCTAGCTGTTCTCGGCGGGCGATCCTGAGGGAACACCCATGGTTTCAATGGTCTCCTTCACGGCGCGAAGTGCGCCATTCATTTCGTCCTCTCCGAGGGCGCCGATGCAGCCGATGCGAAACGACGGCGCAACGGTGAGTTTACCCGGATAGATGACGTAACCCTTGTCTTTCAAGGCGTCGTAGAATCCTTGGAAGTCGAAACTCGGGTGGCCCGGCATCTTGAAGGTGATGATGATCGGCGCCTGCAAATTGTCGGAGAGTAGGGTCTCGAACCCCATTCCGCGCATGCCTTCGATAAGAATGCGGGCGTTGTTGCGATAGCGCGCGTTGCGCCCGTCGACACCACCGGCTGCCTCGAATTGTTCGATCGCCTTGTCGAAGGCGACGATAACATGGGTCGGCGGTGTGAAACGCCATTGCTTGGTCTTTTCCATGGAGACCCACTGGTCGTAGAGGTCGAGGCTGAGCGAATGGGCGTTACCCTGGCAGGCTTCGAGAACTGATTTGCGGATGATGGCGAAGCCCATCCCGGGAACGCCTTCCAGGCATTTGTTGGACGACGCCATGACCGCGTCGAACGGGACGGCCTTGGCGCTCAGCGGAATCGCGCCGAAGGCGCTCATGGCATCGATGATCAGGGACCGTTCATGGCTCGCCACCACGCCTGCGATTTCTTCTATGGGATTGAGAATGCCCGATGTCGTTTCGCAGTGAACAACCAGGACATGGGTGATGCTCTCATCGGAACTCAGACAGTCATCGACATCAGTAGCCGCGGGCGGGACGTCTTCTGGTGTTTCCAGCGTCACATAAGAGCGGCCGAGATAATCGAGGATCTTCGTCATGCGCGTCCCATAGGCGCCGTTGATCAACACCAAGGCCTTGCCGTCGCCGGGAATCAGGGTGGCAATGGCGGCTTCCACGGCGAAGGTGCCGGAGCCTTGCAAGGGGACGCAGACGTGCGAGTCTTCCGCCTCGGCAATGGCGAGCAGGCGGTCGCGGACCCGCTGATTGGTTTCGATAAAGGTGGCGTCGCGGGACCCCCAGTCATGGAGCATCGCCTGCTTGGTTTCGATCGTCGTCGTCAACGGGCCTGGCGTCAGCAGCCAGGGGTCTTGGGTATCAAGTGTCATTCTGGGTTTCCTGCCGCATCGGCATTCGAGTTGTTGGGATTATCGGTCATAAACGGTCATGAATCCACAATTAATCACATTGGCACAGAAAATCTCCTGTCGTTGGCACCAAACGGAAAACTATCCGATAGGCATGTCGTTGTAATGACTGTGGTGGACCGAAATGCGGCCCGTTAGCGACTGCGCCACGCCTGCGTCGAACGTTGCAGGCCTCGGGTCAACAGGACGTGCAGCAACCGTGCCCCGGCGCAGGTATAGGCGATCATCATGGCCATGGCGGCCGCCGGCGCAATGTCGCCGGCGTCATCCATGTTGAGCACGGCGACGGAGGCCAGGGTCGTATCCGACGAGTAGAGAAACACCACAGCCGAAACCGTCGTCATGGCGTTGAGGAACAGGTACATGGATATGTCGAGCACGGCCGGCAAGCAGACCGGTACGGTGACCCGGGTAAAGGTCCGGTAGAAGGGGGTCTTGAGCGACGCCGAGACCGACTCGAACTCCGGATCCATCTGTTTAAGGGCCGTTACTGCGGTCAGGTTGCTGACCGTGTAGAAGTGAGTCACGGTGGACCACCACCAGGATTCCCATGGTTCCGTAGAGGAAGTTGAAGGGGTTGGCCGGGTTGTTGAAGAAGAAGATGTAGGCGAGACCCAAGACCAGCCCGGGAACGGCAAGCGGCAACATGGCGAGCATATGGAACAAGGTGCGCCCGGCCTGGAATCCGCGCCCTTTTTCCATCAGGTAAGCACCGAAGAATATCACCGCGGTTCCGACGACGGCCGTGTAGAGCGCCATGCGGATCGAGTTCCAATAGGCCTCCCATCCGCCGCCGTCCATGACGTCGAAATCGTAGTTGGTGAGTGCGAAGGACAGGTTGTACGGCCAGAACTTAACGAGCGCGGCGTACTGGGCCATGCCGATCATGGCGATGATGGCGGCGGCGACGAGCGTGCAAAACGCCAGCATCGCCATGTCCCGGCCGCCACTCGGTGTCGGCTGGAACGGGACGGCGCGGGCCGACAGCAAGGCCACCTGTTTCTTCTGCACGATGCGGTCGACGGCGAACGCAATCACCGCGGGAACCAATAGCACGACCGAGACGACGGCCCCCATCTGGAAGTTTTGCTGGCCGATGACCTGTTTGTAGACATCCGTCGCCAGGACGTTGTAGCTGCCGCCGATCACCTTCGGCACGCCGAAATCAGTGAATATCAGCGTGAAGACGACAAATCCGGCACTGATCAGGCCGTATTTGCATCCGGGGATGGTTACCGTGAAGAAGGTCCGCAGCTTGCTCGTCCTGAGCGCCTCGGCCGCCTCGTAGAGCCGGGCGTCGGTGATCGACAACGCCGTGATGACGATCATCAGGGCGTGGGGAAACACCCAGTAGCTGGATCCGATGATGATGCCGATGGGGCCGTAGATGGGTTCCCCCATCAACAAGCCCTTGGCGACGCCTTGGTTGCCGAACCAATAAACGAGCGAGATGCCGCCGAGCAGCGAAGGGGTCAAGAGAGGAACCAGGGCGACGAGCCGGAAAAACCACTTGAAGGGCATACAGGTCCGGGTCAGCGCATAGGCGTAAACGAACGCCACCGACATGACGATAAAGGTCGCCGTTATGGCTATGAACAGGCTGTTGCCGGCAGAATGAAAGAGGGCAGGCGTCGAGAAGTACTCGATGTAGTTGGTGAGCCCGATGAAGCCGCCGTCCTTGTTTTCGACGCTCTTCGACATCATCGAGTAGAGCGGGAACAGAATGAAGATCGCGAGGAACACGCCGATCACGATCATGCAGGTTCGCATGATCCAGTCGTCGCGTCCGAGTTTCGGTTTGACGATGGTGGCGCCGGCGGCCACGGCGGTGGCGGTCGTCTCGCTCATGGGTCAGCCGTCGCTTCGCGGATAAAGCCGGATGAATTCCTTGGGAAATCGGATCGGCAGGTGGCTCCCGACTTCGACTCCCTTACGCCGAACAAGATTGATGGAAAAGTCGGCGCGTATGTCGTGATCGTCGAATGCCGGGCCGCCGATATCGGCCCGATAGAAGGACCCGAGGAACTCCAAGTGTTTGATCTCGACGTCTATGAGATTGTCTTCGGTCGCGTCGATGTCCTGGGCGTTGATGTCTTCGGGCCGGATGGCCACTGTGGCGGGGACACCCGTACCGAAACCATTCGTATCGCAATGGAGGTCCGTGTCGCCCATGGCGACGACGCCATCCTGCGAGACCGTACCGTCGGCGAAGTTCATGGTGCCGATAAAATCGGCGACGAAGGCCGTCGCCGGCTTTCCGTAAATGTCTTCCGGCGTGCCGACCTGTTCGATAACGCCATGGTCCATAACGACGATACGATCGGCCATGGTCAGGGCTTCTTCCTGATCATGGGTGACTATGATCGTCGTGACGCCCAATCGCCGCTGCAGGTCCTTGATTTCGCTCCGCAGATGGACCCGGACGCGGGCGTCGAGCGCGCTCAAGGGCTCGTCCAGCAACAAAAGGCCGGGGGACGTGGCCATGGCGCGGGCCAGAGCGACCCGCTGTTGCTGGCCGCCTGAGAGTTGCGCCGGGTATTTGTCGCCCTGGTCGGGCAAACCGACGAGTGACAGGAGTTCCTGGACGCGGTCACGCACCTGATCGGCCGGCAGTTTCCGGTTTTCCAGACCGTACCCGACGTTTTTGGTGACCGTCAGATTGGGGAACAGGGCGTAGGATTGAAAAACGATCCCGAAATCACGCTCCGCCGGTGGCAGGGCCGAGATATCGCGCCCGCCTTGCTCGATCGTCCCCGTCGTTTGGATATCGAGCCCGGCAACGGCGCGGAGTAGCGTCGTCTTGCCGCAGCCGGACGGCCCGAGGAAACAAACAAACTCACCGTCATAGACCTCGAGCGAAATGTCCGATAGGGCGGTAAAATCCCCGAACATTTTCGTCAGGTCGCGAATCCTTAGATACGGCGTTTTATCGTCTGCCGTCGCCATTTTTCCTCCCTGTGTCGGGACCCGTTTTCAGCGAAGGATAGCGGAAAACCGTCGTCGACAAAACAAAACCGGCCACCTTTGCCCAAACAGGGAAGGGTGGCCGGCTCGTTTCGTCAACGGATATCGAAGTTAGGCCTATTTGGCTTCCGATTTCGAATCGTAGCGCTTCTGCCATTCGGCAAGAATGCGTTTGCGGTTGGTTGCCGCCCACTCGAACTTGTTGTCGATCATCGCGTCGAGAATGCCCTCTGGGAAATGCTCGACGGGCTTAGCAACGCCCGGATACGCAACGACGGCGTAGCCTTTGTTGTACATGACGTTGGCTTCTTTGGTGATCGAGAAGTCGACCCGCTTTTTCGCGGCGTCCAATTTCTTGGTGCCCTTGACGATGGCGGTCGCTTCCATGTCCCAACCAACGCCTTCGCTCGGCAGGATGATCTCCAACGGCGCGCCCTTGGCTTTCGACTTGGCGCCGCGGAAGGCAAAGGATACGCCGATCGGGATTTCACCGGCCGCCGCCTGTTTGCAAGGCTTCGATCCGGAGTGCGTATACCAGGCGATATTCTTGTGCAGATCGTCCATGTACTTCCAACCGCCGTCTTCACCGAACATCTGCAGCCAGCTGGAGACGTCGAGGAAACCGGTTCCCGAAGAGTTCGGGTTCGGCATGACGACACTGCCCTGGTAGACGGGCTTGGTCAGGTCCTTCCATGACTTCGGCACCGGCAGGTTCTTCTTCCCGGCTTCGACGGTGTTGTAGCAAACCGAGGCGATCCACGCGTCCATGCCCGTCCAGTGCGGCGGGTTGGCGGAATCGACGAACTTCTTGTCGAGCTTGTCGACGCCTTTCGGCGCGTAGGGTTCGGTCATGCCTTCTGCCTTGAGAAGCATATAAGACTGGTGGCGGCCGGGCCCCAGACCACGTCGGCCTGCGGATTGTCTTTTTCGGCCATCAGCTTGGCCGTCACGATGCCCGTGGAATCGCGGACCCATTTGATCTTGATGTCCGGGTAGACCTTGTTGAATTCACGCGCGTAAAACTTAAGGTCTTCGGCCTCGACGGCGGTATAGACGGTCAATTCCGTCGCCGCCTGTGCGGCGCTGATGCCCATCGCGCCCGCGAATGCGGCGACGCTTGCCGAAACGGCAAGTTTGGATAGGAAACTGGTTTTCATTTTAGCCTCTCCTGTTTCTCCCTGGGGTACTTATTATCCTGCCCCCACAATTACCCAGGTGAACTCTAGTCGCCGACCCTACAATTCGCCAAGGGATAATTTTGTTTCGGTTTTGCTTCATTTCGATTGGGCCTTAGAAAGCTGTAATTGAAGGATAAAATTTTGATCCACGTGGGGCCCGTAAGAAACGATCCGCCTCGGTGGTCGACAAGAATCACCACAATAAACCACAAAAACCCAACGAAGGCCACATCGCGGGGCGGTCCGAGAAACTATGAACGAACTGTCTTTCGGTCGGGATCGTAAGGAGGGCGGGAAGACCGTTGGGCCCCGATCGGTTGGCCGAAACACTCGATCTCGACCGATTCCCGGTCCGCGAATTCAACGGGAACGTATCCGAGTACGATATTCCTGCCGACAGAATAACCGTGATATCGTTGATAAACTCGTCCGAAAGAGTGTTTTGGGCGTCCGCTTCTATTAAGAGCGGACGTTTATTCGCCGCCACTGGCAGATGCTGCGGCGGTTTTTGGCTTTGGTTGGCGGTTTCGCTGGTT
>Ga0209561_1000229_pt1 | contig 15034 bp, 10 predicted proteins | sample WorMettrBAHAMAS2_FD_187393 | JGI IMG/M metagenome (GOLD analysis project Ga0209561, IMG submission 187393) | Marine gutless worms symbiont microbial communities from Max Planck institute for Marine Microbiology, Germany - Inanidrilus... | ecosystem: Host-associated > Annelida > Digestive system... | reverse complement strand
TGCCGTCCGGCCACGTGATCACCAGGTTCGGACCCGCGTGACCAAACGACGCGTCACCCAATGGAAGCCCACCCGGAACCTCCACAACACCACCGTCCGTGATCCCAACAACCGACGGGGTGCCCGTACCTTGACCGGCGGTTTCGTCGTTAGACGCCATTTCCTTGCTCCGTCATTCCCGACCGTCGCTCTGGGACCCGCTGGAGCCATACCACCTTAACGTGGCGACCGTTATGTCTTTGTTAAAAAGCATAAATCTCGGTCGCTTTCGCTGTCAACGCGGCCCTGCGGCACCCTGAGGCGATTTCTGCGAGCGGCATTGCCTCCATCTGTGGCGCAACCGCCGGCAGGGTCGAATGTCCTGCATTACATTCAGGCTATACCGCTGACGGCCGAAAATCTGTGATTGGGATCACAAACCTTGTGGGCCGGTCGATCGACCAATAAACCCTTGTACTAAAGCCGGGATCCGCCGCCAACGGCGGCAAGAAATCCCTCGGTTGAACCCGCCCTGAGCAAGGCCAGAGCGCATCCCAGGACCTGGTCCTTGTCATCCTCGCCGGCCGGCGGGCAAGCGTCCACTTTGAGCGTGACCTGCCCGCCCTTGGCTTCTTCACCCTGGGGCGGCAGCGCGCCCGGAAGGTCGACCTCGCGCCGGGATTCGGTGTTTGCGGTGTCGGTGCCGGCGAGCTCGATATCAGGAACCAGACCACGTGCCTGGATGGCCCGGCCGGACGGCGTGTAGTAGTACGCTGTGGTCAGCTTCAGCGCGCCCTCCAGCGGCATCGGCATCACGGTCTGGACAGAGCCTTTGCCGAACGACCGGGTGCCCATCACCGTCGCCCGGCCCTGATCCTGCAAGGCGGCGCCGACGATCTCCGAGGCCGACGCCGAACCGCCGTTGATCAACACGACGACGGGAAGGCCGCCCGACAGATCGCCGGCATCGGCCGAGGAACTCCGCCCTTTTTCGGCGTCGCGGCCACGGACGCTGACGATCACGCCATCGTCCAGGAAAGCATCGGCCAAAGCCAAGGACTGCTCGAACAGACCGCCCGGATTGTTGCGGAGGTCCAGCGCGATGCCACGGCCCGAGTCGCCGAGCGCGTCCACAATTTCGCCCAACGCTCGCTCGATGCCGTGTTCCACCTTTTCATTGAACGCGACAACGCGGACGTAGCCGACATCTCCCTCGACGCGCCACCGTACGGCCCGAACGCGGATCACATCTCGCACAATGGCAACGTCGAAAGGCGCCACACCGGCCCGTTCGATTGTCAGCGTGATCTGCGTCCCCGGGCGTCCGCGCATCTCGTGCACCGAGTCCATGAGCGGCTGCCCGACGATGGAGACACCGTCAAGATGGGTGATCAGGTCCCCGGCTTTCACGCCGGCGGCGTCGGCCGGCGTATCCTCGATCGGCGCGATGACCTTGATCTTGCCATCCTCGACGGTGACCTGGATACCGAGGCCGCCGAACTCGCCGGACGTCGAGACTTTGGATTCCTGAAGTTCGTCCGGATCGAGATAGGTCGAGTGCGGATCAAGGGAGGCCAGCATACGGTCCAGCGCGGACGCCGCCAATTCGGCCGGAGGGACCGACCTGGGACCGGGGCCGTCTTCGAGGACGCCCTCGATTGCCGCATCGATCAGGGCGCGGTCATCGGGCGGGTGCACATAGGCGACACGTACCCGCTTGTAGGTGTCGCGGAAGTGCTTGAGCTGCCGGGTATTGTTGGGGTCCTTTGCGTGCTCGGCAAACGTCGTGTTGAAACGGTTCAGTTCACGGACGCTTTCCTCCGACAGCGGATAGACCTCGATGCCAATGGCTTCGGCGACCCGGCCAAGCGCGCCGTTTTCCGCGACACAGCCGGTCAGCGACGGCGACAATGCCGCGCCGAGAAAGACGGCCATGACGACCAGCGCCGCGGACCTCACGTGCCGAAGATGAATCACCGGTCAGGCCCCATCAAATGTGCGTTCCCGCTCAGAGTTCCGCCGCGATCCGGCTCACCAAACCGTCGAGGATGCGCGCCGCGGCGTCATTGTCAACCTGGCAAGAGCCGGCACCTGGATGCCCGCCACCGCCCAACGCCACCATGTGGCGGCCCAGGTCCACCTCCGTCCGCCGGCCGAGGACCGATCGTCCTGCGGCAATGACCGTGTTTTTGCGCTCCCGTCCCCAATAGACATGGAGGGAAATGTCGATCTCGGGAACCAGGGCGTAGACCAGGAACCGATTGCCACAGAAGATGAAATCCTCGTAGTGCAGGTCGATGATGCCGATGCGGCCATGGATGGCGGTGCAGCGCTTGAGCTGGTCGGCGAACGCGCGGGCGTGGTCACGATAGAGGGCGACCCGCTCGTGGACGTCCGGCTGGGCAAGCACGCGGTCCGGATCGGGTTCGCGCAGATGACCGACCATATCGAGCATCAGCTGCGTGTTGGATACGGCGAAATCGGTGAACCGTCCCAGTCCCGTGCGGGCGTCCATGACGAAGTTCAGCATCACCCACCCGGCCGGATCCTGGATGTCCGCCTCATCCAGGTGTCCCGCCGTGCAGCGGTCGACGGCGTCGATGAGTTCCCTCGAGATCTCAGTGAACGCATCCGTGCCGTAGTGATCGTAGATCACTCGCGCCGTCGACAGCGAAGCCATCGCGCGCGGTTCGACCGTGCCGACGATGCAAGGATCATGGCGGTGATGGAAACATAGAACCGCTTCGGGCCGCGTCGGCAAGGTGGCTAGGACGGCACCGCCGTCGACCGGTGTCCGGCCAGCCTCGACGTCACGGGGATGGGCGAACTCGACCCGATCGACGACCCCGGCGTCGCAAAGAAGGCGTGCCGAGACAATGCCGTCGAAGTCGGCACGTGTCAGAAGCCGATAGGGTCCATCGGCCATGCGCTTCCCCTGCCTTACCAGCGTCTCCGGTCGGGACGCAGCTCGAAAGTCGCCCACAACGCGGCGGTCAGCAGGACGACCGCACCGCCCTGGTGCGCCGCCGCGACTGACACCGGTACGATCATGACCAGTGTGGCGATCCCCAGCCCGACCTGGGCCACCGCTGCCACGACCAGCACGTCAACCGAACGGAGCGCGCGTACGGGCAGCGGCGACCGCCGGGCGGCGAACCAGAATACGACGACCGTCGCGAGGGTCGCGATCGCCAGCACCCGGTGATTGAACTGCACCGTCGTCACGTCCTCGAACGGATTGAGGTAGAGCGGCCGCAACGCCAGCAAGTGCTCGGGGATCAGCTCACCATCCATCAGAGGAAAGGTGTTGTAGGCGAAGCCGGCATCAAGGCCGGCGACGAAACCGCCGGACATCGCGGTGACGAAGATCAAAATGACGAGAGTAGCCGCGAACCGCCACGGTCGCCGTCGCGGCGCACCCAGGGGCTCCGGCGCCAGCAACTCCATGGCCGTCCATATGATGTAAGCGTAAATGACCAACGCCGCTCCGAGGTGCGCGGTCAAACGGTATTGGCTGACGTCGGGCCGGTCGACGAGGCCGCTCTTGACCATGTACCAGCCGAGGACGCCCTGCAGCCCGCCGAGGATGAACATCAAGATCAGCTTCGGCGCCAGGCGTCGGCCGATCCAGCCACGCACCGCGAAGACCACGAGTGGCACGGCGAAGGCGACACCGATCAGCCGCCCCCAAAGGCGGTGGAGGTATTCCAGCCAGAAGATGCCCTGGAATTCCCGCAAGGTCATGCCAAGGTTCTCTTTCTGGTATTCCGGGAACTGGCGGTAGGCCTCGAAGGTACGCTCCCACTCGGCTTCGCTAAGCGGCGGAAGCCAGCCGGTGACCGGCCGCCAGTCGACCATCGACAGGCCCGAATGAGTGAGCCGGGTGACCCCGCCGAGCACGACCATGGCGAACACCATGGCGGCGACCACCAACAGCCAGATCGCCATCACCCGATGGCGGTGGCGGCGCTCGAACTCGAAGGTAGCGGACACGGGTAATTCCTCTCGCGACGACGACCGCGAGAGTCAGGGCACGCGGGCGTCGGCGCCAGTATCCGCAAGGTACCGGCAGATACAACCCCCGGTGAAGCGGGCGATAGCGGCGCTTGCGTACCGCCGCCGGTTCGCCTACCTAGAGGAGCCGGCCCCCGCCGCGGGGGCTGTGGGGAGGAGCCAAGCGTGGCAAACGCCGCGGGACCCGTCTACATCGTCGGCGCCGGACCGGGGGACCCCGACCTCCTGACGGTCAAGGCCGTGCGGCTGATCGGTGCCGCCGACGTCGTTGTCTACGACCGACTGGTCTCCGATGCGGTGATGGCGCTGATCCCGTCCGGGACGACGCGCGTTTTCGCCGGCAAGGTCGCCCGCAACCACCACATGCCGCAGCCCGACATCAACGACCTGCTGGTCGGCCTCGCGCGGTCGCACCGCGTGGTCGTCCGGCTCAAGGGCGGCGACCCGTTCGTCTTCGGCCGTGGCGGCGAGGAAGCCGAGCACCTCGCCCGTGCCGGCATTCCCTTCGAGATCGTCCCCGGCGTCACCTCGGCCTCTGGATGCAGCGCCTACGCTGGCATTCCGCTGACCCACCGTGGTCTGGCCCATGGTGTCCGCTATGTCACCGGCCACACCCAGGAAGACGACACCCTGGACCTCAACTGGCCGAGCCTCGCCGATCCGGACACCACCCTGGTCATCTACATGGGCCGGATCACCGCGCCCCGGCTTTGCGAGCAACTGATCGCCCACGGGCTCGACGCCAAGACCCCAGCGGCGGCGGTGATCAATGGCACCCGTCCGGACCAGGAGACGGTAACGACCACCCTCGCCGACCTGCCCGACGCCATCGAGAGCTTGGGACGGGCGGCGCCGACGCTGTTGATCGTCGGCCGCGTCGTCGCGCTTTCCGACGCGCTGGCGTGGTTCGCCCCGAAACGCAGCAAGGGCGAAGAGGCGGCGGGTTAGAGCCTTTTCCGACCATACGTGGCCATTCTGATGGCCTGCGGCGTGGTGAACCGCCAGGAGGTGGCGCGACGGCGATGCTGGCGCATCGCCGAGGGTCGCCGACGCAGCGGGCACCCGCCGAAGGCTACGCCGCGGGCGCCGGGCCTTTCGGGGCTGGGGGGCGTCGGCCACCTCGCGCGTAGCCCCGCTACGCGCTTTGACGCCCTCCTGCCCCAGACCCGAAAGACCTCGGTCAGAATGACCACGTATGGTCGGAAAAGGCTCTAGGACGCGGACGCCTCGTCGCGGCCAATGGCACGGCCGAGCAGGATATAGAGCTTGCCCATGTCCGAACTGAGGAATGTCGTCGCCAGCACGCCCTCGCGGTCGCGGGCGCGGGCCTCGGTGAGCATCTTCTCGAACTCGGCGAGATAGCGGCCGACGGTCTCCCGAAACGCGCCGTCGTTCTGATAGGCGTCGTTGATCTGCGCCAGCTTGGCCTTGTCGCGAAAGCCGAGGAGTTTGCGCACGAACACGCCCTTTTCGCCGCGGTTGTAGCGGCGCCAGTCGTCCTCGGTGACCGAGGCCTCCATGATCCGGGTGAGATCGACGGCGATGGACTGCAGGCGCTCCGAGATGAACGTCGCGCGGTGCAGGAAGTCGTCGATCCCCGCTTCGGTCGTCCGCCGCTTCAGCGCACCGGCCAGCGTCGCCGCCTCCTGGCTGAGGCCCAGTAGGTCCTTGGTCTAGCCTTCGAACACGATGCTCGCTTCGCGCACCCGATCGGCGACCTCGCGCGCCGCCGCGCGCATGGTGTCCGCCCGCGCCGCCAAAGTGCGATCCCAAGCGTCGACGCGGTGGATGGCATCGGCCGTCGCCCGGCCGACATGCTCCGAGCGCTGACCGACCACCTCGGCCAGCCTGGCCAGTCCCCGTTCGGCGTTTTCGGTCGTCTCGCGAAGCTCGCCGAGCAGCCGGCCCAGGGCCTGCCGGCCGGCATCCGCCCGGGTCACCGCGGTATCGACATGCACCGCGGCCTCGGCGACATGGCGCCGCAACGCCGTGTTGGCCTCGTCAACTCTGGCCACTTGGCGATCGGTGGCCTGCGTTGCTTCCTGAACTCGCTCGGCCTGAACTTCGAGTGCGTGGGTGATGCGCTTGGCCGAATCCTCGGTCGCGCCAGTGACCAGTTCGGCCCGGCCAAGCAGGCCGTCCACGGCGGAGCCGAGGTTCGATGCCGCGCCATCCGCTGCCGACGACAGAGCCTGCAGGCGCCGGTCCCAGTCCTCGCCCGCCGTGCGCAGGTGGTCGAAACTGCGGCCGGCGACGCCTTCGAGGTCGGCAGTCCGTGCGCGCAAGGCGTCGGCCAGCGCCTGCACTTCTCCGCGGGCGTGTTCGGCGGCCGCTCCCGCCTCCGCCGACTGACGGCCGAGGGCGTCGGTAACCAGGTTGATCAGCTTCGCCGCCTTGTCGACGGCGCCCGCAACCTCACCGGCCCGCGCATCCAAGCCCTCGCCTACCGTGCCGAGGCGGGCCGCGGCATCATCGGCGGCCGCGGTGAACGCTGCGGCCTCCTGGTGAAGGGTTTCGGCGAAGGCCCGCATATGGCCGGTCGAGCGGGCGTGCGCGTCACCCAGGTCTTCGGTGCGCTGGCGCAACACCTCGCCAATCTCGGCCAGCCGCCCGGCGGAGCGCTCGAGGGCCGAGTCCAAATCACCAGCATGACGGCGCAGGGTATCTCCGACCCGTTCAAGCCGATGCGCGGCATCGTCCGTTGCTGCCGTCGCGCCGGTCGCCTCGCGCCGCAGAACCTCGCCGGCCAAGGCAATCCGCGCCGCCTGAGCGTCGGCGGCTTCGTTGACGTCGCGAACGCCGTCGCGAAGCGCGGCGATGGTCGCCTCCACCCGGTCGGCCGCCGCGTCGGATGCCTGGCCGAGCTCGACCGTCCGCGCACGGACGGTGTCACCGAGTTCCTGGGCCCGCTCCCGAAGTGCTTCGGAAACTTCGCGGGCGTGGGCGTCGAGGGCATCGGCAAGCTCGCGCGACTTCGCTCGCAGCTCGTCGGAAAGGCTGTCGGCGTTGCCGCGCAGCAGTGCGCCGGCATCGGCCAGACGGTTTGCGGTCTCGTCGGCCAGATTGCCGAGCGCCCGGGCACGGCGTTCCATTATTTGCCCGGCGCCGTCGAGACGGTCCGCCGCCTCGCCGGTCGCCGTGCTCAACGGCTCGGCTTGGCGCTGCATGGCCGCCGACACCAGCGTCATCAGCTTGGCCGCCCGCTCCGAGGATTGGGCAACCTGGCGGGCCCGGCCGGCGAGGACCTGCCCGGCACGGCCGACGGCATCGGTGGCCGCCTCGCCGGCCTCTCCCAGATCGTCGGCATGCTGGCGGAAGCCGTCGACGGCGGCCCGCAATCGCTCCGCGGCCTGATCCGACGTCGCGACCGTTCCCTCGGCGGCCACGCGGAGCGCGTCGCCGATTCCGCCGAGGCGGGCCTGGGTCCGTTCGGCAATGGCGTCGAGACGGGCGCCCTTTGCCTCCAGCGCGGCATCAGCGCCAGCGAGTATTTTTGCCGCCTGGTCCGAGACCCGTGACAGCTCGCCGGCCTCGATGCGCAGCGCCCGGCCGAGGCCCTCGATGCGCACGCCGGCGCTGTCGCTCGCCTCTGCCACCTCGCGGCCACGATCGTGGATGACTTCGGTCAGGTCCTGGATACGCGCCGCGGCGGAATCTGCCGTCTCGGCGGCATCGCGGACGTGGCGGCCGAAGGTGTCAACGGCGTCTTCGCTGCGGGCCGCAATGACGGCGATGTCGTCGGCGCCCGAACGCATGGCCCGGACCACCTGCGCAACACCCGCGGCACCCGACGTGCACGCGGCCGTCGCGTCCCGAGCCACCTGCGCCAGCGCCTCCGACAGGACGTCGACGCCCGCATTGCCACGCTCGATGGCCGCGGACAACGCCTCGCCGCGCCGCCGCAGGGCATCGTCGACAGCCCCAAGACTGCGGAGGCCCTGGCTCGATGCCCGCGCCAGATCATCTGCCCGTCCCTGCAAGGCCTGCGAGGCCGTTCCGAGCCGGTCCATGGCCTCGTCGGAAAGCGCGGTGACTTCGGTCGCCCGCCTGCGCAGCAGTTCGCCCAGCCGTCCCGTCTTGTCGAGAACCGCGTCCGAAACGGTGGAGAGGTCGTGGGACGATTGGCGAAGGAGTTCGCCAACGGACCGCGCCTTGCCTTCGGCGCGATCGGCGGCGTCGGTCATTTCGCGGGCTTGGTCGCGGAAGGCGTCGCCACCGGCTTGAACCCGCCGCACCACCTTTTCGGCGGTCTCGACCAGTTCACGGCCCCGCCCAGCCAGCACCTCGCCGACAGTGGCGACCTTGTCGGTACCGTGGTCCAGCGTCTTCGACAGCACCCGCGTCTGCTGATCGAGCCGGGGCTCGATTTCCGCCGCACGCATGGCGACCAGCTTGCCGGTCGCGCTCAGATCCTCGCCCTGCCGGCGCAGCGTCTCGCGCACACCTTCGGCCTGGTGGGCCAGGCGGTCCGACCGCCGCGACAGGTCTTCGGCGTGGTTCTGCACCAGTTCGGCGGTCGTGCGGATGCGGCCATCGGCCTCACCAAACGCCTTGGTCAATGCGCCAAGACCCGACGTCATCGTCTCGCTGGCTTCGTCGGCGGCGGATCGCATTTCCGCCGACGCCCGATCCAGGGCGCTGGTGCGCTCGCCGATCACCTCCGCCGAGGCCATGGTGCGCTCGTTCGCCTCGTCGGTCACCCGGGCCAGGTCCTCGCCCCGCCGGCGCAACACGTCGCTCAAGTCATCGGCCCGCGCCGATGACCGGTCGGCGACCGCCGCCATTTCGCGGGACCGCTTGTGCAACAGGTCGCCCGCCTCGCGTGCCCGTGCCTGCGCGGCGTCGGCCGAGGTGCGGAGGTCCTCGGTCTGCCGTCGCAAGACCTCGGCGACGGCCTGGGCGCGAAGATCGGCGTCCTCCGACGCCCGCGACAGCTCGGCGATCCGCTGGCGTACGGTTGTGGTCACGACATCGGCCCGGGACGCAGCTTCCTCGGAAGCGCGCGTCAACTCACGGGCCTGGCGGCGCAGCGACTCGGTGATCTCACGAACTCGGGTTTCGGCGCGGTCGGACGGATAGGCGAGCCGGCGGAGCTGCCAGCGCAGGGCCTCGCTTTCGTGGCGTAGCGACCGCCCCCGTTCCAGGTACGCGACCACCATCCACAACAGCGCCAAGGGCGTCAGCGCGCCGGCCGCCATGCCGCCGAGCTCGTGGGGCAACAGCGCGAACAGGTCATCGCCGTTGACATGTTGCAGGATGAAACCGGCGGCGAGCGCAATCCAGGCGACGCTCAAGACCACGCCGGCGATGGTCGGCAGGCGGTAGCGGAGGTGGAAAGGCGGCGTCCACGGATCGGCGACGAACTCGTCGCCGGGGCCGACCAGCGCCCCATCCGAGGCTTCACGTCCGGCCGGCGCGGGGGTTTCAGATGCCGGGGCGTCTTCGCCGGGCTTCCCGGTTTGATATGCGATCTCGACGGGCGGCCGCCCGGCATCGTCCGCATCACCGCGGCGCTTCACCATCTCCGCCTCCCATGTTGCCGCCAAGTCTTGCGCCCGCACGCGGGCGAAGCCCGCATCATACACGCTCCATATATTGATGGTAAACGGAGAACCGTTACCAGATGTAGGGCCACGATGGCTTCGGCTCAGGAGTCCCGCATCCGCCCGGATGCGGCGGCCGGGTCGAACCGGCAGAATCCAAGGACATACCTCGATCGCAGATCGGTTTGTGCCCTGGCGGGACGATTCCTGTCGCATTCCGATGAGATCGTTTGATGACCCGATACATATCATCGGGGCTGCTCGACCCCTGTCTTTTCAGTGCAGCGGAGACACTCGGTTCAGTGCAGCGGAGACACTCGGTGCGGGTCCCGGACAACGGAAAGGGTGCCATGGCTCACGACGTGAGCGCGAACCGTTCCGAAGACTCATCCGTGCAGGGCATCGTCTACCTGGTCCTGGGCCTCAGCGTATTTTCCCTCCAGGACGTGATCATGAAAGCCTTCAGCGACGAGATCGCGTTGCAGGAGGTCATCTTCCTGCGCGGCTTCGTGGTCCTGCTGACGATCAGCTCCCTGATGGTTCTCAACGGGGGCCGGAAGGCCTTCGTCACCCGCCAGCCCGTGCTGTGTGTCCTGCGCGGGTTCGCGGGATTCACCTGCTTCACGACCTTTTCGATGGCGCTCGCCGTGTTGCCGCTCGCCGACGCCATGCCCCTCTACTACACCAGTCCGCTGTTCGTTATCGCGCTCTCCATTCCCATCCTCGGCGAAACCGTCGGTATCCGGAGCTGGCTGGCGATCCTGGTCGGATTCGTCGGGGTTGTCCTGATCGCGCAGCCGACCGCCGACGGGATCGACCCGGCCATGATCCTCGCCATCGTCTCGGCGTTGGCCTACAGCGCGCAAAGCCTGCTGGCCCGGAAGCTGGGATCGACGGAAAGCGCCTTGGGCATGACCTTCTATTCCATGCTCACCTTCGTTTTCCTCAGCGGGTTGTCGGGGCTCGTTTTCGGAAACGGATGGCTGGATCAGTTCGGGCACCCCAGCGCCCGCTACCTGTTTCGCTCCTGGTCGGTCCCAACATTCGAGCAAACGGGCCTGATCATCGTCGTCGGTTTTGTCGCAACGGCCGGCTTTTTCTGCATCAGCCAGGCCTACCGACTGGGCCGCGCCGGGATCGTGGCGCCGTTCGAATACAGTTCCCTGCCCTTCGCCGCCCTCTGGGGCTGGGTGTTCTGGAGTTCGATCCCTACGGCAACCACACTTGTCGGCAGCGCCCTTATCGTCGGCAGCGGCATCTATGCCATCCGCCGCGAGTTGGCGACGGGACGCAATCTGATCCGCCGCCGCGGTCTGCGGCGCCAAGTCTAGGGCGTTTTCCGCCCTTTGCACGTATGTGCGGCGATCGCGCTAGAACAGGTGCTGGCCGCCGGTGACCCAGAGTTCGGTGCCGGTGACGTAGCCGGCGTCCTCGGAGCACAGATAGAAGATGGCGTTGGCCACTTCCATGGGCGAGCCCATCCGCTCCATGGGAATGCGGGGGATCAGCACCTCGTATTCCGGCTGGATCATGTCGGTTTCGATCTCGCCCGGAGCGACGGCGTTGACGCGGACGCCGAGGGCGGCGAACTCGCTGGCCATCTCGCGGGTCAGCGCCGACAACGCCGCCTTGGAGACCGAGTACGCTGAACCGGCGAAGGGGTGCAACGCGTGGCCGGCGATCGAGGTCACGTTGACGATGGCGCCTTTCCCCTTGTGCAGGGGCGCGGCAAATCCCCGGCCCAGCTTGAGCGCGGCGAAGAAGTTGATCTCGAAGACCTCGCGCCAGGCTTCGATGTCGCCGTTGAGGCAGCCAAGCCGTTCCTTGTAGGGAGTCTTGGGCGACAATCCCGCGTTGTTGACCAGCGCATGCAGCGGCTTGCCATCGAGGACTATGTTCGCCTCTTCGACGAAGGCCGAGAGGCTCTCCGCGCTCGCGAGGTCGGTGGGGATGTGGCTCGTCCAGTTCGGGTCCCGCTTGCACTCCTCCGGAACCTGGTCGCGCGAACAGGTGATGATCTTCCAGCCCCGATCGAGAAACAGACGCGCGGTGGTGTGACCGATGCCACGGCTGGCGCCGGTGACGATGACGGTCTTGCGGGATTCGGTCTCCGGTTCTGTCATGCCGCGTCCTCAATGCGCCATGAGCACCGGCAGCGTCGCCTCCTGCAGCACGTGTCGGGTCACGCCGCCGAGGATCAGCTGACGCAGGCGGCTGTGGGTGTAGGCGCCCATGACCAGGAGGTCGGCATCGTCTGCCACACAGGTCTCCAGCAGCGCCTTGGCCACCGGTCCATCGCTTTCGGTCAATGAACGCTGTCCGGCCGAGATGCCGTGTCCGGCAAGATAGCCGCTCAGTTCGCCGGCGGCTGTCTCCGGTGTCTTCTCGGTTTCGGTCGTGAAGATGGTCACCGCCTCGGCCGATGCGATCAACGGTAGCGCCCCATGGACAGCACGGGCAGCCTCGGCACTGCCGTTCCAGGCGATCGCCACCCGGCGCCCGAAATCGGTCGGCGGCACCGGCGGCGCAACAAGCACCGGCCGGCCGCTCTCGAAGACGGCGGCGTTCACCGTCAAGATCGATGGTGCTTCGGAGTCCGCCGCCGGCCGGCCGACGACGATGAGATCGGCGAGCCGCCCGCGCCACGCCGCCAGTTCGTCTTCCCGGCCGGTGGTTTCGCGCCACCCCGCCGTCGGTCCGGTGCTGCCGGGTCCGTCCGTTATGGTGACACCGTTTTCCGCGCACAGCGTATCGAACATCGAGCGGGCGCGCTCGCACCATGCCTCGGCTTCCTTCTCGGTCAGGTCGATCAGTTCCTCGATCATCGCGCCGGACATTCCCTCGCCGAGTAGCGGGACCGCGTCCTTGGGGTCGGCGCGTACATGCAGGGCCTCCAGATGGGCGCCGGTTCTTTTCGCCGTGACCAGCGCAAGCTCAAGCGCCGGCCGGGCGGCGTCGCTGCCGTCCAGGGGCACCATGATGATTCGAATGGTCATTGGCTTCCCCAGAGAGTTGAAAGACTTATCATGACAATCAGCGCAATGATTGGAAAGGGCCTACCGGGCGTTAGAGTCCTCGAGTCCCAGGCAGTCGAGGGCTCGACCCACCGAAATTTCACGCGGTCCCGAGGTGTCGACCCGGTGCCAGTCGATGGCCCCGAGGTCATACCCGAGTTGAATCCGCACGACCGCGGCGGTGGCATCCGAAACGTTGCGCCGTCGTCGCATCACCCGTTCCTGCATCGTCCCGGCCGGCGCGTCCAGCCACAGCCCGTCGAAGGTCACACCCACCTCGGCGGCGATCCGCGCCATCGCCTCGCGCTCGCCCCGATCGGCAAATACCGCGTCGGCGATCACCGACTGGCCTGTTGCCAGCACCTCGGCGACCTCCTCGTACACCGCCTCGTATGTGCGTTGGGTCATCTCGGGGGTGTAGCCATCGGGACCGAGGCGGCTGCCGAGAGGCACGCCGGCGAGCCGCTTCCGCGTGCTGTCCGTGCGGACGATCCGTGCTCCAGGCGCTGAGCCTATCCGCGGTGCAAGTTCCCGTGAGATCCGCGATTTGCCGCTCCCCGACAGGCCACCAATGGCAACCAGGCGCGGCTCATGTGGCTCCAAGTACGCGCGCGCCGCATCGAGATACCGCCGTGCCTCGCCGCGCAGGTGATCTGCCACTTTCGAGTCCGACTGATTGGCCGTGGCGACGGCATCGACAAACGCCCGGATCGCCGCCCGCATCGACAGACACAGCAGCAGCATCACCGCCAGCCCCCCCGAGTCCGCGGTCACATCGAGATAGCGGTTGAGCAGGATGCTGGCGAGCCCACGCAGGTTCTGGTGATCGAGGTCCATGATCAGGAACGCGAGGTCATAGAGCACGTCGATATCGGCGAAGAAATCGCTGAACTCGATGGCATCGAACAGTGTCGCCCGACCGGCGTAGAGGAAGATGTTGCGAAGATGCAGGTCGCCGTGGCAATGGCGGACCCGCCCCTCGTCCCGGCGCGCGTCCAGGATCGGCGCCGACCGCGCCACCACCGCGCGTGCCGCTTCGTTGAGCGCCTCGACCGCAGTGCCGTCGAGGATCCCGGAAGGACACTCGTGGAAACTCGCCGCATTGTTCTCGACGATCGTGGCCATCCCGACCCCGCCGCCGGCCCCCGGGCGATGTTCGGCGGCGGCATGGAAACGGGTGATGGCATCGGCCAGGTCCTCCATGGCGAAACGGTCGAGCGCTCCTTTCTGGGCCAAACGGTCGAACCGCGTTTCTTCGTCGAACCGGTGCATGACGACCAGCCAGTCGACGGCCTCGCCGTCACCGCCGAGCTCCAGTTCGCCGCCGGGCGCGCGGGTCACGGCGAGCACACCCTCATAGAGGTCGGGCGCCGTCCGCCGGTTGACCGCCACTTCGGCCTCGCAGAACCGGTGCCGGCGGTCGACGGTGGAGTAGTCGAGGTAGGGAAACCGAACCGCGCGCTTCAGCTTGTAGGCGTTTTCTTCGGTCAAGAAGACGACGGACGCATGGGTGTCGACGCGGTTCGGCGCCGCCCCGGCACCGAGCGTGCCTGGCGTCGACAGGAAGGAGATGACTTCCGACTGGTCTTCGACGATCATCGCTGCCGACCTCCCGACGCTCCGGCCCTCAGAGTAGAGCGTTAGCCGCCCGAAGCAAGGGCCGAGACTCAGTGATCAGGCCGCCGGCCGGCCGTCGTCTCGCAGCCAGACGTAGAGAGCAGGAATCACGAGCAACGTGAGGGCCGTCGACGAAGCCAGCCCGAACACGAGCGAGATCGCCAATCCTTGAAAAACGGGGTCGGCAAGGATGAAGGCCGCCCCGATCATCGCCGCAGCGGCGGTCAAAACGATCGGCTTGACCCTGATCGCCCCGGCCTCCAACAAAACATCCCGCAACCCGGTTTCCGCAGAACGTCGTTGGCGGATGAAATCGACCAGGAGAATCGAATTGCGGACGATGATCCCGGCGAGCGCGATGAAGCCGATCATTGACGTCGCCGTGAACGGCGCATCGAACAACCAATGTCCCAACACGATACCGATCAGCGTCAACGGAACCGGCGTAAGAATCACCAGCGGCAAGGTGAAGCTCCGGAACTGCCCCACCACGAGCAGGTAGATGGCCATCAGCGCGACGCCAAAAGCGGCGCCCATGTCGCGAAACGTGACCCAGGTGATTTCCCACTCGCCATCCCACAACAGCGTGACCTTGGACTCGTCATCGGGCTGTCCGTGAAGGCTGATCCGCGGTGCGCCTGCCGGTCCCCAGTCCCGGTCAGCCAAGGCCTTGCCCACGGCAAGCATCCCGTACACCGGTGCCTCGAACCGGCCGGCGAGTTCGCCGCTAACCATCTCTAAGAGTCCGTCCGGAAAGTTTATGAGTAAACGCAGTATCGTGTGATCCGCCGCAGCATGAGCCTGATGGAGGCGAGGCGGATGAAGGCCAGGGCGATGCGGTTGAGGTTTTCGTAATCCTTGGCGAGC
>Ga0209561_1000228_pt1 | contig 15065 bp, 16 predicted proteins | sample WorMettrBAHAMAS2_FD_187393 | JGI IMG/M metagenome (GOLD analysis project Ga0209561, IMG submission 187393) | Marine gutless worms symbiont microbial communities from Max Planck institute for Marine Microbiology, Germany - Inanidrilus... | ecosystem: Host-associated > Annelida > Digestive system... | reverse complement strand
GCTCGCCAAGGATTACGAAAACCTCAACCGCATCGCCCTGGCCTTCATCCGCCTCGCCTCCATCAGGCTCATGCTGCGGCGGATCACACGATACTGCGTTTACTCATAAACTTTCCGGACGGACTCTTAGAGAAATGGAAGCGACGCCGCACTCGGGCCAGTGCGGCCACGGCCGGCCGACTTACGTCGAGCTCAAACTCGCCGACATCGAGAAGCTGTTCGGTCGGCGGTAGGTCAATATTTAAAATACAATCTTAATTCTTCTGTATTTGTTTATATTTGTTTTAATTGATCACATCTCGCCTCGATGATAATAAAAATAGAGCCGGCGAGAATATTTTACTGAAGAATCCTAAAATAGGCTTGCCGGATCCTATCGACAATGTCGGGAGGCCGCCATGCCCTCGGACTGGAACGACGCCGACGATTTCGATGCCCGGGGCGGCACCGGTGCTGTCGGCTGGGCTCTGCGCAAATGCCTGATCTGTGGCGCCTTCGGGCTGCTCGCCGTCGTTGCCATCAACATGGTGCCTGACGGCCGTGACCCCGCCGACCTGTTGAAGGCATTCACCGGCAAGCGGCCAAACGCGGTGACCGAAGCGCGCCGCGTGCCGGCAACACCCGCCGCGGCTTCCCGGACCCTGTCCATTCCCGCCGGCCGGGGTGGCCATTTCCTTGTTGACGCCCGCGTCGAGGGAACGCCGATCCGTTTCCTTGTCGATACCGGCGCCACCGGTGTCGTGCTGTCGCCATCCGATGCCCGCCGCATCGGTCTCCGCGTCCGCGACCGCGACTACACCCGCGAGGCGCGGACGGCCAATGGCATCGTCCGCACCGCGCCGGTGCGCCTTTCCGATATCCGCATCGGCCCGTTGACGGTGCGCGGCGTCGAGGCGACGGTCAACGAGCAGCCCATGGGAATCTCGCTGCTCGGGATGACCTTCCTCTCGCGCCTCGACGGCTACGAGGTCGCCGGCGACAAATTGATCCTCAGGTGGTGATCCCGGATTACGGCCCGAATCGCAAGAAAACGACCCGCGCCGCGCCGTAGACGCGCTCGTCGATAGTCGCGTACCGGTGTGGCAGCACAAGCGGTTCTTTTGCCCCAACCTCGACCACGCACACGGCACCGGCATCGATCCAGCCTTTCACCGCCAGCCCGGTCAGGGCCGGCGTGGCCAAGCCGCTCTCATAGGGCGGATCGAGAAAGGCCAACGCCGCCGGCGTTTCCGCCGCGCGCGGCGGCGGCGCCAGTCGCGTCCCGTCCAGCTTGAGCAGCACAATTGACGACGCCTCACCGAGTGCGGCGGCGCTGCGGCGGATCTCCTGTAACGCCCGGCTGTCCGTGTCGATGAACGTCGCCCGGGACGCACCCCGGGACAGGGTCTCCAGACCCAGCGCGCCGGTTCCGGCGAAGAGGTCGATCACGCTGGCACCGGCGGACCCGTCCCAATCGATGCCGTGCTCGAGGACGTTGAACACGGCCTCGCGGACGCGGTCGGCGGTCGGGCGAATTCCGTCGAGGGGCGCGCGCAAAGGCCGGCCTCGGTGGCGTCCGCCGACGATTCTCACCGCGTCTTTTCCTTTTCTTTGCGCGGCCGCTCGCCGAGTTGGTCGCGCAGCACCTTCGCCGGCACCTCGGCGACCTCGCCCCGCTTGAGCCCGCCAAGCTGGAAGGGACCGTAGGCGACGCGGATCAGCCGGTTGACGCTGAGGCCGATGTGTTCAAGAGCCCGGCGCACCTCGCGGTTCTTACCCTCTTTCAGCGCGACGGTCAGCCAGACGTTGGAACCTTGCAGGCGATCGATGGCAGCGTCGATTTTACCGTAACGGACACCGTCGACGGTGACGCCGCGGGCCAGCCCTTCGAGGGCGCTTCCGTCGACGCGGCCGAAGGCGCGCACCCGGTAGCGGCGTGTCCAGGCCGTCGCCGGCAACTCCAGCCGGCGGGCAAGGCCGCCGTCGTTGGTCAGCAGCAACAGGCCCTCCGAAGCGATATCGAGCCGGCCGATGGAGATCACCCGGCCAAGCTCCTCAGGCAGCGCGTCGAACACTGTCGGCCGCCCTTCCGGGTCGCGATGGGTGGTCACCAGCCCTTCAGGCTTGTGATAGCGCCAGAGCCGGGCCGCGACCTTGTCGGGTAAGGGCTGGCCGTCAACGGTGACGATGTCCGACCCGCCGACTGTCACCCCCGGAGCGTCGAGCACGGTGCCGTTGACGGCGATCCGGCCGTCGGCGATCCATCGTTCGGCTTCGCGGCGCGAGCACAGGCCGGCGCGGGCGATGACCTTGGCGACCCGCTCGCCAGCGCTGGCGGGAGCGGATTCGGTTTTGGCCTTGCTCATCACCGGCGGGCGGCGTCGACGAAGGCGTCGAAGATCCGCCGGTCGCCGTCTGACAGCTCGAACTCCGGATGCCACTGGACACCGATGCAGAACCGATGCGCGGACGTCTCGATCCCCTCGATGACGCCGTCCGGCGCGCGGGCATTGACAATCACGCCCTCGGGGACATCCTTGGCCGCCTGGTGGTGGGCGCTGTTCACCACCATCTCACCCACGCCGACGATCTCGGCGAGCATTGTGCCGGCGACGATGGCGACGGCGTGGTCCGGCTCGTCACGGGGGTTGGGCTGCTCGTGGGCGAGGGCGTTTTCCACCTCGTCGGGGATGTGCTGGATCAGCGTGCCGCCGAGTACAACATGGAGCAGTTGCTGGCCGCCGCAGATACCCAGAACCGGCTTGTCGGCATTGAGGGCGGCGCGGACCATCGCCGCTTCGAAGGCGGTACGGCCGTCCTTGGTGGCGACCTTCGGGTGGCGCTCGGTGGCGCCGAACAGTGCCGGGTCGACATCGAAATCACCGCCAGAGACCAGCAGGCCGTCGAGCGTAGCGGCGTAGTCATCGACGCGTTCAGGTTCGTGGGGGAGCAGCACGGGAACACCACCCGCACGGACCACGACGGACGCGTAGTTGCACCGGAGCGCCAGCCACGGGAAGACCGAGTAGCCGCCGCCGTCCTCCGAATCCACCGTGATGCCGATAAGGGGTTTCGTCATGCCGGGCAATCTAGGCTCACCGGCTCAGTCGGGCCAGAGCTTGATTCGATCGGCCGCTGCCGACATGGTGCGCGGATGGGCGACAATCCGTTCATGCGCGCGGCGCTCGCCGAAGCGGAAGCTGCCGCCCGGCGCGGCGAGGTGCCTGTCGGCGCGGTCGTCGTCGATGGCACAACCGGCGCTGTTCTCGCCGCCACCGGCAATCGGGTCGAGGAACTGAACGACCCGACCGCGCATGCCGAGGTCCTTGCCATTCGTGCCGCGGCGGAAAGCATCGGCGCGCCTCGGCTCCCCGAGTGCGACCTCTACGTCACCCTCGAACCCTGCGCAATGTGTGCTGCAGCGATCTCGTTCGCGCGTATCCGCCGGCTCACCTTCGGCGCGTACGATCCCAAGGGCGGTGGTGTCGAGCACGGCGCCCGGTTCTTCGAACAGCCGACCTGCCACCATCGCCCGGAGATCGTCGGCGGTGTCGGCGAGATCGAAGCCGGAAAGCTGCTCAAGGCATTTTTCGAGGACAGGCGCTGAGGTGGTCGGGGGAGCGGAATCGCCCGTGGGTCAGTGCCCGGCGATGACCGCGTGGAGCGGCTTGGTTTCCTCGAACTGGCGCTTCTGTTCCTCGCTCGCCTCGGTCTGATAGGCCGCCTTCCACTCGTCGAACGGCATGCCGTAGATGATCTCACGGGCTTCCGGGTCGCCCATCTCGATGCCGCGCTCCTGGGCGGCGGCGCGGTACCACTTGGAGAGGCAGTTGCGACAGAACCCGGAGAGGTTCATCAGGTCGATGTTCTGCACGTCGGTGCGCCGTCGAAGGTGCTCGACGAGACCGCGGAATGCCGCCGCCTCCAGTTCGATGCGCGTCTTGTCGTCCATATGAATTCTCCGCATGCGATCGCCACGGCGCCGTTCGCCGGTTCCCTCACATATGGGTTCGGTTCGGGGACCGCCAACTCCTACCGGTCGATCGCCCGCCAGCCGATGTCGCGGCGGCAGAACCCTTCCGGCCAGTCGATGCGGTCGACGGCGTCGTAGGCCAGCTTCTGTGCCTCGGCGACGGTCGAGGCGCGGGCGGTGACTCCAAGGACCCGACCGCCGTCGGCAATAATCCGACCGTCGTCGGACTTGGTCCCGGCATGGAAGACGACGACGCCGTCAAGCGCATCGGCATCTTCGATACCGCGGATTTCGGAACCTTTCGGGTAGTAGCCGGGATAGCCCTGGGCCGCCATCACGACAAGAAGTGCGGCGTCGTCGTACCATTCCAGATCAATGGAATCGATCTTTTCGTCGGCGCAGGCGACGAGCGCCGGGAGCAAGTCCGACTTCAACCGCATCAGCAACGGCTGGCACTCGGGATCGCCGAAGCGGGCGTTGAACTCCAGGACCTTCGGCTCGCCATCCTTGATCATCAGCCCGGCGTAGAGAAGGCCCTTGTACGGATGGCCTTCGGCCCTCATCGCCGCGACGGTCGGATCGATGATGCGCTCCATGATTTTCTTGGTCAGATCCTCGGTGACCACCGGCGCCGGCGAGTACGAGCCCATACCGCCGGTGTTGGGTCCCTCGTCGCCGTCGTGGGCGCGCTTGTGGTCCTGGGCCGACGCCAACGGCAGGACACGCTCGCCGTCGACGAGAGCGAAGAAGCTCGCCTCCTCGCCCTCGAGGAACTCCTCAATCACAACCTCGGCGCCGGCCTCGCCGAACGCCGATTCGATCATGATGTGGTCGATGGCGGCGTAGGCCTCGTTCTCGTTGTGGCAGACGATGACGCCCTTACCGGCGGCCAGTCCGTCCGCCTTGACCACGACCCGTGTGTCCTGGCGGAGGATGAACTCCTTCGCCTGGTCCGGTTCGTCGAAACGGCCATACGCCGCGGTCGGGATGTCGTAGCGGGCGCAGAGGTCCTTCATGAACCCCTTGGAACCCTCGATGCGGGCGGCGGCTGCGCTCGGACCGAAGGCTTTGATGCCCGCCTTCTCCAGGGCGTCGACGAGGCCGGCGACCAGCGGCATCTCCGGGCCGACGACGGCGAAATCGACGTTCGAGTCCTTGGCGAAGCGCACGATTCCGGCAATGTCTTCGGCGCCGACCGGGACACATTCGGCGATACCGGCAATGCCGGCGTTGCCGGGTGCGCAATAGAGTTTGTCGCAAAGCGGTGATTTCGCGATCGCCCAGCAGAGCGCGTGTTCACGTCCGCCGGACCCCACCACGAGCACGATCATCCGGGAATTCTCCTTTATCCCGTGCTTCTTTCGCGCACGGGTTCGGTTGGTTCATACTGGCCTTGAATGGCGGACCATCCTATCACCGGCGACGGCGATCACAACCTGCCCGTCCTTTCGGTCAGTGAGATGTCGCTCGCCCTGAAGCGGCGGGTCGAGGAGTCGTTCGATCGCGTGCGCGTTCGGGGTGAGATTTCCGGCTTCAAGCGAGCCGCCTCCGGCCACCTTTATTTCTCCCTGAAAGATGCCGACGCGGTGCTCGACGGCGTGTGCTGGCGCGGCGCCGCGGGCCGGCTCGGCCTCGCACCCGAGGACGGCATGGAAGTGGTCGCAACCGGCCGGCTGACCACTTACCCAGGTCGGTCGAAATATCAGATCGTCGTCGAGTCCATGGATCTCGCCGGCGAAGGCGCGCTCCTGAAGCTGCTCGAAGATCGCCGCCGGGCCCTCGCCGCCGAGGGCCTGTTCGACGCCGAGCGCAAACAGCCGCTGCCGTTCCTGCCCGAAGTGATCGGCGTCGTCACCTCGCCGACGGGCGCGGTGATTCGCGACATCCTGCACCGCCTCGCCGACCGGTTCCCGCGCCGTGTGCTGCTGTGGCCGGTGCTGGTGCAAGGCGAAGGCGCCGCGGCCGAGATCGCCGCCGCCATCAACGGCTTCAACGCGCTTCCGAAAGACGGACTGGTGCCCCGGCCCGACCTGCTGATTGTCGGACGCGGCGGTGGAAGCCTCGAGGACCTCTGGGCGTTCAACGAGGAAATCGTCGTCCGAGCGGCGGCGACGAGCGCCATTCCAGTGATCTCCGCCGTCGGCCACGAATCCGACACCACGCTCATCGACTTCGCCGCCGACCGCCGGGCGCCGACACCGACGGCGGCGGCCGAGATGGCCGTGCCGGTGCGCATCGAGCTCTTGGCCCAGGTCATGGACTCGGGTACCCGCCTTGTCGGCGCCGCCAACCGCCTGTTCACCGAACGCCGCAACCGGATCGAGGGTCTGGCGCGGGGGCTGCCCCGACCCGGCCGGCTGGTCGAGGAGGCGCGCCAGCGCTTGGACGACTGGGCCGAACGGCTGGCCAATGGTCTTACGGTCGGGCTGGATCGGCGGCGGAATCTAGTCGCCGCGTTGAGTGGCCAACTCGCGACCCCTAAGCCGATGATCGACCATGGCCGTAGCCGTCTCGCGGCGGAAACGCGGGCCCTCGTCACCGCGGCAACGGCGGCGCTGCGCGACCGGCAAAGCCGGATCGAACGGGCCGGCGCGCTGCTGGAAAGCCTTTCCTACCAGCGGGTCCTGGAGCGCGGCTACGCGGTCGTGCGGACGGCAACCGGCGAGACGATCGCCCGCGCCGCGGCGGTCAAGCCGGGAATGGCGCTGTCGCTCGAATTCCAGGACGGGGCGACACCCGCCACGGCAGACGGCGGTGGACCGCAGAGGCCACGTGCGAAACCGAAGGCTAGGCCATCGGACGACGATCAGGGATCGCTGCTGTGAAGATGGTTCAGCTAGTCGCCGCGCTGGTTTTGGCGATGGCTGTGGCGGCGCCAGCGCGTGCGGAGGTGCGGCTGGAGGGGCCGTTGGTCCAGGGCGGCCTCGTTGTCGGCACGACGACGCCGGGCGCAAAGGTCAGCTTGGACGGCCGGCCGGTGCGCGTCTCCGACGAGGGGCGGTTCCTGCTCGGTTTCGGACGGGATGCCGCCGATCAGTCGGAGCTGAAGGTCACCGCCAAAGACAGCGCGACCGAGACCCTGACCCTGGCCGTCACCCGCCGAGACTGGAAGATCCAGCGGATCGACGGCCTGCCGCCGCGCAAGGTGACGCCACCGCCGGAAGACCTCGAACGCATCGCCGCGGAGCGCGAACTCATCGTCGCCGTGCGCCGCGGGGACAGCGAGGAGCCCTTTTTCGAGGAGGGCTTCGCTTGGCCGCTGATCGGGACCATCACCGGCATCTTCGGCAGTCAGCGCATCCTCAACGGCGCGCCCCGCAGCCCCCACGCCGGGGTCGACATCGCCGCGTCGACCGGGACGCCCGTGCGTGCCGCCGCGACCGGAACGGTAGCGCTCGTCCATGCCGGCATGCTTCTCACCGGCAAGACGGTGATGATCGACCATGGCCATGGCCTCACCAGCGTCTACATTCACATGCACACGATTGCCGTCGCGGCGGGACATCGTGTGGAGCAAGGCGACATCATCGGTACCGTCGGCATGACCGGCCGCGCCACCGGTCCGCACCTGCATTGGGGGGTCAGTCTGTTCGACGTCGCCCTCGATCCCGAACTGCTCGTCGGGCCGATGCCATCCGCCGGTCAGTCCGGCCAGCGGCGGTGAACCCAGAGCCACTGTTCGGGACGTTCACGGATCCAGCTCTCGATCAGCGCATTGACGGCGGCTATGGCATTGGTGATGTCGGCCCGGCGGTCGCCGGATTTTTCGAACACCATGGGCGGGAAAACGGTGAGGCGGAAGCGGGCACCGCCGGTCCGTTCGATCCGCGCTGGCAGCACGGGGCACTCGTAGCGGAAAGCGAATTGGGCCAGCGCCGGCGCGGTCATCGCGTCGCGGCCGAAGAACGGCACGGGGATGCCGTCGTTCATTTTCTGGTCGACGAGCATGCCCAAATGGGCCGTGCCCTTGAGCAGTTCGAGCGCCCGCTTGGCCCCGGCCGAGCCCTTGGGGATCATCTCCGCCTCGCCGGAACGCCGGTGGTGATAGAGCCAGCTCATGAACGGGTTGTTGGGTGCCCGGTAGATAAGGTTGAGCGGTGCTCCGCCCTCGGCCGAGCACAGGCCCATCACCTCCCAATTGGCGAAGTGGCCGGAGAACAGGATGCCGGAGCGGCCGTCGTCGCGCATGGCCTCGAAGTGCTCGACACCGCGCAATTCGACCCGGCCGCTGGCCATCAGCGGCTCGCGGTCGAGGTTGGGATACTCGAAAGCGGTGCGCCCCAGGTTGTCCCACATGCCGCGGACGATGGCTTCGATCTCGGCTGGCGACTTTTCCGGGAAGGCGCGGGCAAGGTTGCGCCGCGCGAGCTTGCTCTTGCCGAACCGGGGTCCGATGGTCCGGCCCAGCCAGCCGCCCACCGCGGATGCCGTATCGAGCGGCAACATCCGGGCGATTCCGAACAGCGCCCGCGCGACGGCGGCCTGGAACCAGTAGAGAATCCGGCGGCTGCCGGACGGCGACTCAGCAAGCATGGTCGAGAACCGGAGAGAGGAGCAATTCGAGCGCCGTTTCCTTCTCCCATGCGACGGCAACGGTCAAGACTTCGATTGCCTTGCCCGTGGGCGGCAGGCGCTTTGCATCCTTGGCCGTGGTGACAAGCTTGGCGCCGGCGGCCTCGGCGCGGGCGGACAGGGAATCGATGTCTCCGTCGGTGAAGGGATGGTGATCCGGAAACGCTGACGTCGATTTGACCCGGCTGCCGAGCGCACGCAGCGTCTCGAAGAATTTTGCCGGGCGGCCGATGCCGGCGAAGGCGACGACCGGGTGGCCGACGAGATGGTCCGACGCCGCGGTGGGGCTCAGGCCTCCCCGCAGCACCGGGAGATCGCCGGCCTGCGAGGTGACGTCGGCGTTGCCGTCGCCCATGACCACGACGGCATCGGCGCGGGCGAGACCGTGGGAAACGGATTCACGCAAGGGTCCCGCCGGGATGACGCGATTGTTGCCGAAGCCGGCTCCGCCGTCGACGACGACAAGGGAAAGGTCCTTGACGACGGTGGGATTCTGGAACCCGTCGTCGAGGATCACCACCTTTGCCCCCTCGGCGACGGCGGCTTCGATCCCGGCCCGTCGATCCTTGGCAACCCACGCCGGGCATGCCTCGGCCAGCAACAGGGGTTCGTCCCCGACGGCCCGGAAGCCGTGACGGTCGGGATCGACTCGCAGCGGTCCGGCCTCAGTGCCGCCGTAACCACGGCTGATGACATGGACGTCGATGCCTCGCGCCAACAGCCTGCTCGCGAGATCGAGAACGACAGGCGTCTTGCCGGCGCCGCCGGCGACCAGGTTGCCGACGCAGATCACCGGTACCGGCGCTTTCCAGGGTCGCGCCAGCCGCAGGCGAAGGGAGACGACGGCTCCGTAGACCCAACCGAGCGGCGCCAAGAACGTCGCCGCGACTCCCGGTGGCTGGTACCAGAACTCAGGCGCGCGCACGGCGGTCCGGGGTCAGGGGTGGGCCGAGGAATGGGACCAGCGCGTCGACGATGGCATCGACGACACCGGTTTCATCCGAAGCCAACGCCCGCGCGGCCTCGGCACGCGTTGCGCACAACTCGGGGTCTGCGAGCAGCCGCCCGATAGCATCGGCAAGGGCATCGGCATCGCCGACGGTCTCGGCCCCGCCGGCCGAGACCATGCGCCGGGTGATCTCCTCGAAGTTGGACACCTTCTGGCCGGTAACCACGGCAGCGCCAAGCTGAGCGGCTTCGATCGGGTTCTGGCCTCCGTCCGCAGTGAGCGACTTGCCGATGAAGGCGATGGGCGAAAGCCGGTAGAACAGGCCAAGTTCGCCCATGGTATCGGCGATATAGATGTCGGTTTCCGGACCGATCGGTTGACCCGCGGCCCGCCGGGCGACCGTCAGGCCATCGGCGGCCAGAACGGCAGCGGTTTCCGCGCCGCGGTCGGGGTGGCGCGGGACGATGATGGTCAGCAGCCCCGGGTGGTCCGGTGCGAGGGTCGCATGGACGCTGCCGGCGATCTCCTCTTCTCCCGCGTGGGTGCTTGCCGCGAGCCACACCGGACGGGATCCAATGGCACCCTGCAACTGGGCCAACGCGTCTTCGTCGGCCGGAAGCGGCCGGCTGGCGAACTTCAGGTTCCCGGCACACCGAGCATCGGACGCACCCAGCGTCCGTAGTCTTTCTGCATCGGTTTCGGTCTGGGCGAGGCACAGGGAGAAACCGTCGAGCAGGCGGCGGATAATCCCCGAGTACCGCTGCCACCTTCCATACGAACGCGGCGACATGCGGCCGTTGACCAGCACCAGGGGAATGCCGCGCCGGCCCGGTTCGCCGACCAGGTGCGGCCAGAACTCGGACTCCGCCCACAACACCAGATCGGGCCGCCAGTGATCCAAAAACCGCCGCACATAAGCGATGCGATCGACGGGGACGTATTGGTGAACGACGCCGTTGGGCAGGCGCTCAGCCATCAGCCGGGCTGAGGTCACCGTGCCGGTGGTCATCAGGAGCCGGTGATCCGGCCAGTTCCGTTGCACGCCCTCGATCAGCGGAATCAGGGAGAGGGACTCGCCGACGCTGGCGGCATGGAGCCAGATGAGTGACCCCTCGGGGCGCGGCTGCGACGGCTGGCCGAGGCGTTCGGCGAACCGTTCGTTGTCTTCCTTGCTCCGCGCTCGGCGTCGGGCGAGGTAGAGGTGGATCAGCGGCGCGCCGATCTCGGTCAGCAGGCGGTAGAGCGCGAGTCCGGTCATGCGCCGGCCTCGCGTGCCTCCGGAGCCGGCTCCACGGGGGCGTGGCCGGTCATCCGGTCGGCGTCTTCGGTCAGCCGGTTGAGGGCGTCTTCGATCTCGCGCCGGGCACGTTCGAGGCCCTCGGTATCGGCGTCACGGGGAACGTCGATGGGATCGCCCCACAGGAACACGCCGCGAGTGAACGGCAGCGCGATGACGAGGCGGTCCCACGTGGAGAGCGAACGCCGCCGGCTGACACCGAAGGTGGCCGGGATCACCGGAACGCCCGATAGGCGGGCGACGGCGGCGATACCGTCGCTGGCCCGCATGCGCGGACCGCGCGGACCATCGGGCGTGATGCCGACGTAGGCACCACCACGGAGCAGGCCGACCATGGACCGCAATGCGGCGGCACCGCCCCGACTGCTCGATCCGGCAACGGTATCGATGCCGAAGTGGCCAACGGTCCGAGCGATGATTTGGCCATCGCGGTGTTGGGAGATCAGCATGTGGATGGGCACGCTACGCCGCCAGCAATAGGGCATCATCAACAGCCGCCCGTGCCAGAAGCAGAGAATGAACGGCCGGCCGTCGTCCCAGAACTTCCGGGGCACCTCGTCGCCGACTGCGGTCCAGCGGCCGGTGGCGTGAACGAAACGAATGTAGAGGGCGCCTATCGCGCAAAGCACGCGGCGCACGCCGTCGCTGGCGAGGATGGACTTGAGCCGACTCATGACGCGGTCAGCGGACGGCCACGGCGGCTTCGGGCGCCGCGTCCTCGTCGGCGAACTGCAACGCATGCAGCCGCGCGTACGTCCCACCCCGTGCCAACAGCTCGGCGTGGGTCCCTGATTCGACGATGCGCCCGCGGTCAATGACGCAGATGAGATCGGCGTCGATCACCGTCGATAGCCGGTGCGCGATGATCAGCGTCGTGCGTCCGCGCATCAATTCGTTCAACGCCTGCTGGACCTGGCGTTCGGATTCTGTGTCCAAGGCCGAGGTGGCCTCGTCAAGCAGCAGGATCGGCGCATTCTTCAGCATCGCCCGGGCGATGGCGAGGCGCTGGCGCTCGCCGCCCGAGAGCTTGGTCCCGCGTTCGCCGACGACGGTGTCGTAGCCGTCGGGCAGCCGTTCGATGAAGTCGTGCGCCGCCGCGTTCCGCGCCGCGGTGACGATCGCGCCGTCGCTGGCGCCCTCGCGGCCATAGGCGATATTGGCGCGGATCGTGTCGTCGAACAGCATGATCTCCTGGCTGACCAGTGCCGCGTTGGCATGCAGCGAGGCCAGCGTCACATCGCGCACGTCGACACCGTCGATGGTCACGCGGCCGCCGCTGACATCGTAGAATCGGAGGATCAGATTGAGGATCGTCGACTTGCCGGCGCCCGAGGGGCCGACCAGGGCGACGGTCCCGCCGGCGGGTACGTCGAGGTCGACGCCGACCAGGGCCGGGGCATCGGGGCCGTAGGCGAAGTCGACGCCCTCGAAGCGGATGGCGCCGGCGGTGACATGCAGCGGCCCAGCGCCGGGCCGGTCCTTGAGCTCGGGCTCGGTATCGAGCACGTCGAACAGCCGCTGGGCGCCGGCCAATCCCTGCTGCAGGCTGGCGTTGAGGTTGGCGAGCCGCTTCATTGGCTCGTAGGCCATCAACAGCGCCGTGATGAACGAGAAGAACGAGCCGGGGTCCATGCGCTCCAGGATCACCTGATAGCCGCCGTAGACGATGACGATGGCGATGGCGACACCGCCCAGGGTCTCCATGATCGGCCGCGACAGTGCCCGGATTCGCGCCGCCTTGACCGTCAGGCCGTAGATGCGCTCGACAAGACCGGCGACCCGGCCGCGTTCGTAGGCCTCCATGCCGTAGGATTTGACCACGCGGATGCCTTGGAAGGTCTGTTCGAGGAGGGTCGAGAACAGGCCCATCTCGTGCTGGGTGTTGGCGGTCACCTTGCGCATGCGGCGGCCGAGTCGGACGATGGGAAAGCCGGCCAGCGGGAAGACGAAGAAGGCGATCGCCGCCAGCTGCCAGTCCTGGATGAACATCATCGTGACCAGCCCGATCAGCGACAACAGGTCCTTGCCGAGGCTGGTCAGCGCGTCCGAGACGGCGGTGCGCATCATCGTCACATCAACGACGAACCGCGACACCAGACGGCCGGTCGCATTGGCATGGAAGAACGCCAGGTCCATGCGCGAGAGATGGCTGAACAGCCGGTTCTGATTGTCGGCGACGATGCGCAGGCCCACGTTGCTCATCAGCAGCGACTGGCCATAGTTGGCCGCGCCCTTGAGGCCGAAGGTTACGAGGATGGCGGCGCTGACCAGCCACAGCGCATCGAGGCGCTTGGCGATGAACACCTCGTTGACCACCGGCTCCATCAGCCACGCACTGAGCGCGGTCGTCCCCGCGACCACCACCATGCAGGCGACGGCGAACGCCAGCCAGCCGACGTAGGGTCGGACGCAGTCCCGGATCAGGCGCCGCATCAGTACGCGGGTGGACTGGTGCGGCCGGTGGTCGCTCGATGGCGTGTCGGTCAAGTCCCGGCAATCCTCGATTGAGGGCGCGGGAACTGTTCTAGCACGGGCGCGACTCTGCGGCCAACGGGCGGGCGCGGCCCTTCGCCGATCAGCGGAAAACGTCGAGGTTGCCGAGGAACTGATCGACGCTGGCCTGCCAGGAGAACCGTTCGGCGTGGGCGCGGCAGACGTCGGCAGGAATGGCCAGGGCGTCTCGCACCGCGGCACCCAGATCTTCGTCGAGACAGCCGGCGCCGCAGCCGTCGACCACGTCGAGCGGTCCGGGTACGGGATAGGCGGCAACCGGTACCCCGGAGGCCAAGGCTTCGAGGAGCACCAGGCCGAAGGTATCGGTGCGGCTCGGGAACACGAACACGTCTGCGGCGGCGTAGTGGCAGGCAAGGTCCTCGCCTGTTCTGACGCCGACGAATCGGACGTCGGGATAGCGTGCGGTCAGTTCGGCCCGTTGCGGCCCGTCGCCGACGACGACCTTGGTGCCGTCGAGGGGTAGGGCGAGGAAATCCTCGATGGTTTTCTCCACCGCCACGCGTCCGACGTAGAGGCTGATCGGCCGCGGAAAATCGAGAAATCCTTTGTCGCGGGGACGGAACAGTGTCGTGTCCACGCCGCGGGTCCACCGCCGGATATTTCGGAACCCGCGGCTTTTCAGCGCGTCTTCGATGGTCTGGGTCGCCACCATGATGCCCGAAGAGGGCCCGTGGAAGCGGCGCAATCCCCCGTATAACCAAGATACAGGAAACCGCCAGCGGGCATGGATGTATTCGGGAAAGCGCGTGTGATAGGCCGTGGTGAACGGGTAGTTCTTCCGCAGACAATGCCGCCTGGCGACCTAGCCGAGCGGGCCTTCCGTCGCGATGTGGATGGCGCTCGGCTGAAACCCGTCGATCATCCGGCCGACGGCCGCCGGTGAGCACAGCGCGAGGCGGATCTCGGGGTAAGTCGGACAGGGAACCGAGCGGAACATCCCCGGCGTGATCAGCTCGACGTCGTGCCCGCCGGCAGAGAGCCGGGAACTCAGAGTATCGAGCGTGCGAACGACGCCATTGACCTGAGGATACCAGGCGTCGGTGACGATGAGGATTCGCATGTGGTGCTCTCGGCCGTTGCAAAAACGACCTCCCCGGCCGCTTCGACCATTTCGGTCCAGCGGAGGATCTCCAGGTGGCCATCGGCATGTTCGACGAGGGCCGTGCAGCTTTCGACCCAGTCGCCATCGTTGCAGTAGACGATGCCGTCGATGTCGCGGATTTCGGCGCTGTGGATGTGGCCGCAGATGACCCCGTCGGTGCCGCGGCGGCGCGCCTCCGCGGCGACGGCGTCCTCGAAATTGCTGATGTATTCGACGGCGTCCTCGAAATTGCTGATGTATTCGACGGCGTCCTCGAAATTGCTGATGTATTCGACGGCGTCCTCGAAATTGCTGATGTATTCGACGGCGTTCTTGACCTTGTGCTTGAGATAAGCCGAAAGCGACCAGTACGGGATGCCAAGCTTGCGGCGAACGAAGTTAAACCAGACGTTGATGGTCAGCGCCATGTTGTAGGCGTTGTCGCCGACGAACGCCAACCACTTGGCATACTTGACGACACCGTCGAATTGATCGCCGTGAAGCACGAGGTAGCGCTTGCCGTCAGCGGCGACATGGACTGTTTCGTTGAGTGTCTGTCCGGCAAGTTAACGGTTTTTTAGAATAGGTCATGATTGAAGAGGGCATCTTCTGATTTTTGTGGAGGGATGCCCGATGTGGACAGTCGAGAACCGCGCGCTTTACGACCGCAAGGGTGGTCGCTATCCGAGCGACCTGACGG
>Ga0209561_1000227_pt1 | contig 15075 bp, 12 predicted proteins | sample WorMettrBAHAMAS2_FD_187393 | JGI IMG/M metagenome (GOLD analysis project Ga0209561, IMG submission 187393) | Marine gutless worms symbiont microbial communities from Max Planck institute for Marine Microbiology, Germany - Inanidrilus... | ecosystem: Host-associated > Annelida > Digestive system... | reverse complement strand
GCTCGCCAAGGATTACGAAAACCTCAACCGCATCGCCCTGGCCTTCATCCGCCTCGCCTCCATCAGGCTCATGCTGCGGCGGATCACACGATACTGCGTTTACTCATAAACTTTCCGGACGGACTCTCAGAGGTTCGGTCGTCTTCAGAGGTACGGAGTCTCCACTCCGGCGATTTCGCTTTGACCCGAAAAGCGAAGGGGCCAGCCCTGTCCAGGCTAACCCCTTGCTTGAAATGGCTCCGGAGGAGGGATTCGAACCCCCGACCAATCGGTTAACAGCCGACCGCTCTACCGCTGAGCTACTCCGGATCGGTTGGAGGCGCGGACCGGAATCGAACCGGTGTACACGGCTTTGCAGGCCGCTGCGTAGCCACTCCGCCACCGCGCCAGCCTGGAAAACCTGCCGGCACTTGCCGCAAGCGGAATCGGTTCCGATGCGCCGGGCGACGGAAGTTAGACGCTTGAAAACCGCCGGTCAAGGCGCCGAAGCCCCTGCATTGCACCGCCGTGGCGCCGGATCGAGGCGAAGGCTCGGCCGACGCGCCGAACGACAGTTTTCAATTCGATATGGTTGGAAATCCCGCAAACTGCTATATAGCGTCGCTGCAGGTTCGCCGAGACGCCGGAGACACCATGGACCGCGCCGCCGCCCGCCACAACATGGTGGAAAACCAGATCCGCACCAACAGAGTCACCGACCCGCTGGTCGTCGAGGCCCTGGCGGAGTTGCCGCGCGAGGCCTTCATGCCAGAGCGCCTTCAAGGGATCGCCTACGTCGACGAGGACCTGGCGCTGGGCAATGGCCGCTATCTCATGGAGCCCCTGGTACTCACCCTGCTGCTGCAGGCGGCGGAGATCGGCCCCGACGACATCGTACTGGAAGTCGGCGCGGCGACCGGATACGGGGCGGCGGCGATCGCCCGCATGGCGGCCACCGTGGTCGCCCTCGAATCGGACGGCGATCTCGCGGGATTCGCCGAACGCGCCCTCGCTGACCTGGACGTCACCAACGTCGCAGTGGTCACCGGTCCGTTGGCCGAAGGCTACGCGCGACAAGGTCCCTACGACGTCATCGTCTTCGGCGGCGCGGTCGCGGAGGTCCCCGACGGCATCACCGAGCAGCTCGCCGAGGGCGGCCGAATGGTAGCGGTCGTCAATGACGGCGGTGTCGGCCGCGGCACCCTTTTCGTACGCCGGTCCGGAATCGTGTCGGGACGCGCCGTTTTCGATGCCGGAACGCCGATCCTGGCCGGCTTCGAAAAGGCGCCTTCGTTCGTCTTCTGAGCGCACCGCGCGGCGCCCCGGCCCTTGACCTGACACCGCGTATCTGGTCCCCTGCCGGCGATGTCGGCGAGAGGTGCCGGCTGAACCATTCTTTGGTGCTGAAATGACGTCACGGTCGTTGGTCTGGATGTGCGCCTTCGTGGCAGCCGGCGTCGTTGCCGGCATCACTCCCGTTTTGGGTCAGACCCTGGAACAGGCGATGATCGAAGCCTACCTGGGCAACCCGACCCTGGCCGCGCAACGGGCCAGCCTGCGGGCCACGGACGAGCAGGTGCCGCAGGCGCTGTCGAACTGGCGCCCGACACTGACGGCGGAGGGTGAAGCGGGCACCGAGGCGATCAACAACAGCGCCGCTACCGGTACCGCCCGAGGTCAGCATCGCGATCCCCGAAGCATGTCACTGGCGCTCGAGCAGTCGCTGTATCGCGGCGGGCGGACACTGGCGGCGACGCGTGAGGCCGAAAATTCCGTCCGCGCGGCCCGGGCCCGTTTGGCCGCCGTCGAGCAATCGGTACTGTTGGAGGCAACGACGTCGTTCGCCAACGTTTTCCGCGATCAGGCGGTTTTGCGCCTCAACATCGCCAACGAGCAGCGGTTGCGGCGCCAGCTGGAGGCCACCCGGGACCGCTTCGAGGTCGGCGAGATCACCCGCACCGACGTCTTCCAGGCCGAAGCCCGTCTGGCCCGGGCCACCGCCGACCGCATCCAGGCGGAGGGCACCCTGGAGGCCTCGCGCGCGGCCTACAGCAATGCCGTCGGCGCCGCTCCGGGCGTGCTGTCGCAGCCGGCGATGTCGACCGACGTCCCCGACAGCTTCGTCACCGCCGTCGACGCTGCCGAAAAGGGCAATCCGTCCGTCGCGGCCGCCGAGTTCGACGAGCGGGCAGCGATCGACAACGTCGACGAGGTTCGGGGCGAGCTGCTGCCCACCATCAGCCTCAATGGCTCGGCCAGCCGCAGCTTCGAATCGGCCAGCGAATCGTCCCGCGTCGACGCCGTCTCTGCAACCGTGAACCTGACGGTGCCGTTGTACCAGTCCGGCGCCGTCTATTCCCGACTGCGCGAAGCGCACCAGCTTGCCGCGCAAGCCCGGCGGACGTTGGAGCAGGAGCGCCGCGACGCCATCGAATCGGCGACCCGTGCCTGGCACGACCTGGAGGCAGCGCGGGCTCAGATCCAGTCGTTTACCACCGAGGTCGAAGCCAATCAGGTGGCCCTCGAAGGCGTCGAGCGAGAAGCCGCCGTCGGTGCCCGGACCGTCCTCGATATCCTTGATGCGGAACAGGAATTGCTCGACGCACAGGTCAGTCTCGTGCGCGCCGAACGCGACGCGCTGGTCGCGGCGTTCGAGCTGAAAACGGCGCTCGGTACGATGACCGCGGCCCGGCTCGGCCTGGGCGTCGATCTCTACGATGCGGATACGCATTACCAGGAAGTCCGTGGCAAATGGTTCGGCGGCTCCAGCAGTGGCGAAGTGGATACCTCCGGCGGCGGTGGGACACCCACCGACTGAATTCACCTGCCCGGGCTAAGACGCAGGTAGCCCTTGGCTTTTCGAACCGGCGTGAATTAGTCTGAGCTTGGGGGGAGATCCGAGCGAAATGTGCGATCGATGACCGACGACGAAAACGCTGAAGCCGGCCAACAAGAGCCGTCGATGGAGGACATCCTCGCCTCCATCCGCAGAATTCTCTCGGAAGAAGGCGAAGAGGAAGGTGCCGAAGCCGAACCGGCGGCGGAGCCCGCTGCCGCTGCGGAACCCGAACCGGAAGCGGAACCAGAGCCCGAACCGGAACCGGAACCTGAACCTGAACCCGAGCCGGAACCCGAGCCCGAACCGGAACCTGAACCCGAGCCGGAACCCGAACCGGAGCCGATCTTCGAGCCCGAACCCGAGCCGGAACCCGCGCCTCCTCCGCCACCGCCACCGCCACCGCCGCCGGTGTTCACCGCACCGGAACCGGAGGACGTGCTCGAACTGACGCCGCAGATGAAGGCACCGCCTGAACTACAGGTGGTATCACCGCCGACGGCGCTGTTGTCCACCGACGTGCTGTCGGAACTGGCGAAGGCGATCCTCGACCGCCGCGACATGTCCATCGGCGCCCGCGACGTCACCCTGGAGAGCATGGTTCGCGAGATGCTGCGCCCGCTTCTCAAGGAGTGGCTGGACCGCAACCTGCCCTACCTCATCGAACGGTTGGTCAAGAAGGAAATCGACACGATGATCAACCGCGCCGAGCGGCTCGAGGATTGACACCCCCGCGGCTCTGCGGTTAACACACCCGCCGGATTTCGCTGCCGACCCGGCCCCGACAGGGCCGGCGCGACGCTCTACGAAAGGGACGAGCCGTGACGCTCGAAAAGACCTATCGGCCCGATAAGGTCGAGCAGAAGCATTACGCCGCGTGGGAGCGCGACGGCGCCTTTGCCTCCGGCCGCCGGCCCGGCGCCGACACCTACACGATCGTCATTCCGCCGCCCAACGTCACCGGCAGCCTGCACATGGGCCATGCCCTCAACAACACGTTGCAGGACATCCTCATCCGCTACATGCGCATGCGCGGCCGCGACGCCTTGTGGCAGCCCGGCACCGACCACGCCGGCATCGCTACCCAGATGGTCGTCGAGCGCCAGCTCGCCGCCGACAACGTCACCCGCCGCGACCTCGGCCGGGATGCCTTCATCGAGCGGGTGTGGACGTGGAAGGCGGAGTCCGGCGGCACCATCACCGGCCAGCTTCGCCGCCTCGGCGCCTCGTGCGACTGGTCCCGCGAGCGGTTCACCATGGACGACGGGCTGTCCGCCGCCGTGCGCAAGGTCTTCGTCGATCTCTACAAGCAGGGGCTGATCTACCGCGACAAGCGGCTGGTCAACTGGGATCCGTTGCTGCACACGGCGATCTCCGACCTCGAGGTGGAGCAGCGTGAGGTCCAAGGCCACCTGTGGCATTTCAAGTACCCGATCGAGGAGCAGCCGGGACGTTTCGTCACCGTCGCGACGACCCGCCCGGAAACCATGCTCGGCGACACCACCGTCGCCGTCCATCCCAACGACGACCGCTATCGTGACGTGGTGGGCGCGACGTGCATCCTGCCGATCATGGACCGGCCGATGCCGATCATCGCCGACTCGTATGCCGATCCGGAGAAAGGCACGGGCGCGGTGAAGATCACGCCGGCCCACGACTTCAACGACTTCGAGGTCGGCCAGCGTCACGGCCTGGAGATGATCAATGTCCTCGATCACGCGGCGTGCATGAACGAGAACGTGCCCGACCGCTACCGCGGCCTCGACCGCTACGAGGCGCGCGACGCCATCGTCAAGGAGATGGAGGGCCTGGGCCTCCTCGAGAAGATCGAGGGCGCGACGATCATGATGCCCTACGGCGATCGCTCCGGCGTGGTCATCGAGCCGTGGCTTCTGGAACAGTGGTTCGTCGATGTGGCCACCCTCGCCGCCCCGGCGATCCGCGCCGTCGAAGACGGCCGCACCCGCTTCGTGCCCGAGCAGTGGACCAAGACCTACTACGAGTGGATGCGCAACATCCAGCCGTGGTGCATTTCGCGGCAGATCTGGTGGGGACACCAGGTCCCGGCGTGGTACGGCCCCGACGGAACCATCTTCGTCGAGCTTAGCGAGGAGGACGCCCACGCCACGGCCGAGGCGCACTACGGCAAAGCGGTCGAGCTGACCCGCGACGAGGACGTCCTCGACACGTGGTTCTCCTCCGCGCTGTGGCCGTTCTCGACCCTCGGTTGGCCCGAGGAGACGCCGGAGCTGACGCGCTACTACCCCACTGACGTCCTGGTCACCGGGTTCGACATCATCTTCTTCTGGGTCGCGCGGATGATGATGATGGGCCTGCACTTCATGGACGAGGTGCCGTTCCACACCGTCTACATCCATGCCCTGGTCCGCGACGAGAAGGGCCAGAAGATGTCCAAGTCCAAGGGCAACGTCATGGATCCGCTGCACCTGATCGATGACTACGGTGCCGACGCGCTCAGGTTCACCCTGACCGCCTTCGCCGCCCAGGGCCGCGACGTGAAGATGTCCGAGAGCCGGGTCGAGGGCTACCGCAACTTCTGCACCAAGCTGTGGAACGCCGCGCGGTTCTGCCAGATGAATGGGTGTTCGCCGGTGCGCGGCTTCGACCCCGCATCGTCGACCCAGACCCTGAACCGCTGGATCGCCGCCAAGGCCGCCGAGACGGCCGAGCGCACGGCCGCGTCCATCGAGGCCTATCGCTTCAACGAGGCCGCCGCCGCCGTCTACCAGTTTACCTGGGGGACGTTCTGCGACTGGTTCATCGAGTTCGCCAAGCCGGTGTTCCTCGGCGGCAGTGCCTCGGCCCAGGCCGAGACCCGGGCGACGGCCGGATGGGTGCTAGATCAGATCCTGCACATCCTGCATCCGATCATGCCGTTCATCACCGAGGAGTTGTTCGAACAGATGGCCGACCGCGGCGGCGAAATGCTGATCGGCCGGCCTTGGCCGGAGATCGCCTTCCGCGACCCGGACGCCGAGATCGAGATGGATTGGGTGGTGCGCCTTGTCGGTCAGGTCCGCGCCATCCGGGCCGAAATGAACGTGCCGGCGGCGGCGCGGATTCCGCTGCTGCTCAAGGACGCCAATGCCGGGTCCGCCGCCCGCCTCGCCACCCACCGCGACCTGATTGTCGATCTCGCCCGGCTGTCCTCGGCCGAGACGCTTGATGGCGAGGTGCCGAAGGGTGCCGTGCAGGCGGTACTGGACGAGGCGACGGTGGTGCTGCCCATCGCCGACGTCATCGACATCGATGCGGAGAAGGCGCGGCTGGCCAAGGAAATCGGCCGGCTCGACGCCGAGATCGAACGGTTCGACAAGAAATTGGCGAACGAGGGCTTTCTCGCCAAGGCGCCGCCCGAGGTGGTCGAGACCGAGCGCGAGCGCCGCGCCGACGCCGCCATGGCCCGCGACAAGCTGGGCGACGCCGCCGCTCGTCTTGCGTCCCTCTGAGTTCCGGTCATGCTATAGTCCGGGGCTTCGCAGCGCGCCTGGAACAGCGATCGTCCCGTGTCCCCGACGCTGATCAAGAAGATCCTCATAGCCGGCGCCGTCATCTGCCTGATGATCTGGCTGCCGATGCTGGTCTACGTCGTGGCCTCGCCCGAGAACCCGACGGTGAAGGTGGTGATGAAGTATTCGATCATCCTCGCCCTGGTCGCCGGCGGCGCGGTGCTGTGGCGGATGATCGTCAAGGGGTTTTTCGAGGGCGAGTGATCCCAGGCCGCATCTTCAACGGCCCGCCAATATCCTTCGACTCGCGGCTGCGCCGCTGCTCAGGATGAGGACGGGAACGAGACTGCCCCGCCACCCAGGATGAAGAGAGGTGTTGCGGCTACCCCCAATCCTCATGCTGAGCAGGCGCGCCAGCGCCGTGTCGAAGCATGTTCGGGCGGACCCCCCCCGAAGCACTTTGCTTCGAAGCCCAATTCGGTCAGGCGATGCTTCCTGATGCCGGTTCGCACGGGGATTTACGCGGCGCGCACGGAGCGACGACCGCCGAGGCATCGTCGTCGGCCTTGCGTCGGTTTGACCCCTCGTAGAACATCTGGCGCCGCCGCCGGTCCGGGCCGAAGAACCCGCGGGTGCGGACGAATGCCCGGTGCTGCTCGATCGCCGCGCAGATGCGGGCATAGAGGCGTTTCGCCGCCACCGGCTTGGCGATGAAGTCGGTGGCGCCCGCATCGCGGGCGACGCACACGTGACGCAGTTCGGTATGCGCGGTGACGATGATAATCGGCACGAACGGATCGGCGCTGCCCTCCATGTCGCGCACCAGGCGCAGAAAACCGATGCCGTCGAAACCCGGCGACTAGTCGGTGAACACCAGGTCCGCCGGCCGATCGTTGAACATCTGCGCCGCGGTCCATGGATCGGACGCGGAGCGCACCTTGCGGATCCCCAGCGCCCTGAGGACGTCACAAATCAGATCGCGCATGAATTCGTGATGGTCGCTGACGATGACGTCGAGGCGCGTTAGATCATAGCTCTCCACGCCGCCTGCCTCCCTGCCGAACACATTTTTTTCCGTTTTTTACCATCGTCGATGGGCGGAAACCATGACTTCTGTCACGTTTGTGTCATCGGTGCGTTCACCGGAACGCCGCGTCGCCGTCCTCACCGGCCGCCGGCGCGCCGCGCAACGCGGGTAGTCCTTTGGCCGTTTCTCGACGGGTTTCCGCCGGCGGTTTGGTCAGCCTGGAGACGAACCAGCGGATGCCGCGCCAAACCTTCGGCAGCAGCCAGACCAGCAGCAAAACGAAAATCGCGAAGCCGACGAGGAAGGCCGTCGGTGCGACGATAGCGAGGAGAATCCCGCCGATGGCGGCGATATCCTCGGCGATGGACGCGGCCCAATTGGTGAACGGCTCGGGCGACGTGTTGATCAGCGCCCGGCTCCCCGCCTTGGCCGCGTGGGTGCCGCCGGTGATGGCGCCACCAGCCAGCAGCGCGCCGACAAAGGCCAATTCTCCCTGGTCGCCCATGGCGCCGGCCGCCATCAGCGCACCGGCCGGGATGCGGATGAAGGTGTGGATCACGTCCCAGACGGTATCGACACCGGGGATCTTGTCGGCGAAGAACTCGATCGCGTACATCGCCGCCGCGACCGCGAGCACCGTCGGATCGCCGAGCATCTCAAGCCCCGCCGGAAGCGTGACCAGACCCAGGGCATGCAGGCCACCGAGGATCAGCGCCGTGGCGTAGAGATTGAGCCCACTGGCCCACGACGCGCCAAGCGCCAGGGTCAAACTTTCAAGCAAATCCATCCGTTTAGGACCGTCGCAACTGCCATCGCAGAACCGTAACCTTCGCCCCCCTGACCCGCCGCCCGTCAAGCGTGGCCCCGATCCGGCGACGACGCGGTTGATCATCGGCACCTGTATGGCTACCGATAGACGATCGGCGACACCGGTCGGAAGGAGATACCAAATGGCGGCCAAGCGCATTGCCATCGCCTGCCAGGGCGGCGGCATCAACGCGGCGTTCACCTGGGGGGTCCTGCGCACGATCCTTGCCGAGAAGGCGGCCCGGGACGCCGGCAGAGACGGTCAGCGCTTCGATATCTGCGGCCTCAGCGGCACCTCGGCGAGGGCGCTCTGCGCCTTCATGACCTGGTACGGCCTCGCCAACAAGGGCGGCCAGGTGGGCAGCCCCGAGGTGGCGGTCGCCGCCCTCGACCACCTGTGGGAGACTTTCGCCGCCCGCACGCCGGCCGAGATCGCCTTCAACGCCATGGCCGTCGGCATGCTGCGCGCCCAGTCCCGCGGACTGCCGGCGGCGCGCGTCAGCCCCTACAACGCCGCCCTGGACATGGTGATGAGCCGGCTCGACCGCTTCGGCCTCAGGCCCGAGTTCTACGACTTCGGCGCGCTGATGGAGGCCTGCGCCCCCGACTTCGAGGCCATCGAACAGGGAACCGTCACGCCGCGGCTGCTGATCGGCGCCGTCGAGGTGCTGAGCGGCAACTTCGTCGCCTTCGATTCGGCGGCCGAGCCCGGTTCGCGGCGCGGCATCAGCCTCGCCGCCGTGCGCGCCTCGGGAACCCTGCCGGAGGTGCGCAAGGCCGAGCAGATCGACGGCGTCACCTGTGTCGACGGGGTCTGCCGCGACGGCTATTTCTGGGACGGGCTGTTCTCGCAGAACCCGCCGATCCGCGAGTTCGTCAGCCGCACGGCCCTCGACAGGCGCCCCGACGAAATCTGGGTCGTGCGCATCAATCCCCAGGAACAGGACGACCCACCGGAAAGCTTCGAGGACATCGAGGACCGCCGCAACGAACTGGCCGGCAACCTGTCGATGAACCAGGAGTTGGCGTTCATCCAGACCGTCAACGGCTGGTGCAGCCGCTTCCCCGAGATGCTCTGTGATCGCAAGCAGATCACCGTGCGCACCATCAAGATGAGCAAGTCGGTCAGCGACAAGCTGGACGTCGCCTCCAAGTTCGACCGCGCGCCGTCGTTCATCGAGAAGCTGCGCCGTGAAGGGGAGACGCGGGCATCGGAATGGCTGGCAAGCTGGCCCGACGGCGTCGGCGCATGGCCGGCGGACGCCGTCTACGCGGACGGCGAGGGTTAAACGACCGGTGAGCCGTAGCCCCAACTGTAGGGCACCGGACCCGAGAGCGCGACCACGTCGCCGTCGTCGACGACGCGCTCGGTGTTGATCTCGTCGTACAGGCTGGCCGTCACGTCGCGGCCGTTGCACAGCGCCAGGAACACCTGCGAGGCCGAGAGGCCGAGGCGGCGGAGGATGTCGCCAATGGAGCTCCCCGCCGGCAGCACCAGCCGCCGCCGCGCACCGCCTGGACCGGCGGTCTCGGCGAGGCTGTTGAACAGCCGCACCTCGATCTCGATGGTGATGTCCGCCACATTGTGGCCGATCATCGCGTGGTCCATGGCGTTCTCCTTCACGCCCGATGCTACGCCCCTCATCAGTTGGGCGATTTGACCGAGGTCAAGTTTCCTGCCTCCCCAGTGGCAGCAATCCGTCGCTTCAATCCCTCTCCCCTTGGCGGGAGAGGGTGGCGAGCGCAGCGAAGCGGGTGAGGGGGAGCCGCCGGCAGGCGGCAAGAGAGTCATATGACACGCAGACGCGCTACCCCTCACCCCGCCCTCTCCCGCAAGGGGAGAGGGGGATTTTTCGGGTTGAAACTCGCCACTAGCCGCCTCGGCGCGTGGCCGTGCGCGGCTCGCCTCACTCGTCGTCCCCCACCCTGCCCCGCGTTCGCTTGACCGCGCCACGGCGGCGTTTGTCTTCGAGGCGGCGTTTTCGCGCCGCCGTGGGCACACGGGTCGGACGCCGGGGCCTCGGCGGCTCGGCGGCGCGGGCGATCAGCGCGCTCAATCGGTCGATGGCATCGGCCCGGTTCATCGCCTGGCTGCGGTGGCGGCGCGCATCGATGACCAGCACGCCGTCGGCGCTCATCCTCTTCCCGGCCAGACGGCGGAGCCGCGCCTTCACCGCGTCCGACAGCGCCGACGATGCGGCGACGTCGAAACGCAACTGCACCGCCGTCGCCACCTTGTTGACGTTCTGCCCGTCCGGCCCCGAGGCGCGGACGGCCGAGAACTCCAGTTCGGCATCGGGGAGGACAATGGTCGAGGTCACACGCATCACGCCCGCTCCAACGCCTAGATTCGTTCGAATGGCGACCGCCTGCGCGGATCGCACCCTGCAGCGTACACCTGCCGGCGGGCGGTTCATCAATGCAAGACGGCGACGTGAGGTCTCTCCGACGCCGGTCGGCGCCGGGCTGTCTTCCCTACGACGATACCAAGGAGGCCGGCACCACCCGGTCGACGAGCCGCAACGGTGGTCGCGGGACAAGCGCCTCCGGGGACAGCAGCGGGCAGTGGAACGGGCAGAAATCGTGCTGAAGGAACTGATCAAGGTCGGCTTTCCCGAGCGGCCGACTGATCAGGAAACCCTGGACCTCATGGCATTCCTCGCGGCGCAGGATCGACAGCTGACCCATGGTCTCGAGACCCTCGGCCGTCGCCCGGATGCCGAGGCTCCTGCTCAGACTTACGGAGGCGCGGACGATCGCGAACGCCTCCTCCCGGTCTTCGATATCGCCAATGAATGAGCGGTCGATCTTGATCTTGCTGAATGGGAACTTGCCGAGGTAGCTGAGGCTTGCGTAGCCGGTTCCGAAATCATCCATGGCGAAGCGCACCCCGAGCTCGTGAAGGTGCTGCAACGCCTGCAGCGTCTCGTCATCGTCCGCCATGAGGACACGCTCGGTAATCTCGAGTTCCAACCTCTCCGGCTGCAATCCGGTTTCCGCCAGCACGGCCTTGACCCGGCCGACGAGATCGCCATCGCGAAACTGTGCCGGGGACAGGTTGACGGCAACGGCAAGCCCGTCATAGGGCGCGATGTCTTCGCAAGCCTTGCGCACCACCCATTCGCCGATTGGCACGATAAGTCCGGAGTCCTCGGCGACTGGGATGTACTCGCCGGGCAACAGCAAACCGTGTTCCGGATGCTGCCATCGAAGGAGCGCCTCCACGCCGACGACGGCGTTGGACACCAGGTCGAGCTGCGGCTGGTAGTGGACCTCGAACTGGCCGTCGGCGAGTGCGGTTTCGAGTTCGGTCTCCAGGGTTTTGCGCCTCTGCACCTGATCGTTCATGGACGGTTCGAAAAAGCAGTACGTGCTGCGGCCGCTCTCCTTCGCCTTGTAGAGCGCAAGGTCGGCGTTCACCATGAGCTCTCCCGCCGACGAAACGCTTTCCCATTGGGCCAGCGCGATGCCGATGCTCACGCCGATACTCACTTGGCGCCCGTCGATCTCAAAGGGGGGGGGCGTCAGGCATTCGATGAGCCGCTCGGCCAAGGCCAATGATCCTTCCGGCTGCTGGTTGGCCGATTTCTGAATGATGGCGAACTCGTCGCTGCCTAGGCGAGCCAGGACGTCGCCGCTGCGGATCTGCTGGTTCAGTCGTTCTGCGACGGCGATCAGAAGTTGGTCACCGACGGCGTGACCAAGCGTGTCGTTGACGTTCTTGAATCGGTCGAGGTCGAGGCAGAGCACTCCGACCCGATCGCCGCGCCGGTCCGCGGACGCGAGAACCTGCACCAAGTGGTCACGGAGAGCGTGCCTGTCCGGCAATTCCGTTAGTAGGTCGTGGCTGGCCATATAGGCCATCCGCCGCCACGCTTCTTCGAGCGCCCGCAACGGAAACCTCCGGATGGCCGCATAGGCGGCAACCCCTAGCAGCGACGAAAAGAGGGCAAGGCGGCCAAAGCCGAGCAGAATCGGTTTCGTGGACCAGACGAATTCGATGACGGCGACATTCCGGCCCGCATCGTGGACAGAGCTGCTCACCGTGACACGCGGCCAAAGGGGGCCATCGGTCACCTTACCTTGGATGGAGGCGATCTCGCGCCCGTTCGGATCGATGATGCGCCGAACCTCGCAAATCTCCCGGCCGGCCACAAATGCCAGCGTGTGTTCCAAGCGTTCGACTTGGAACTGCCAAAGGTCCGGCGACCTCGCAACGACCTCGGCAAGGAGAATCGCCGTCGAATCGACACGAATTTGAGATTCCGTGCGCCCCCCCGGTCAAAGCCGTCAGGGAATAGACGGCCGGCGGAAGAACGGCGATGGCCAGCGCGATGACAATGAGCGCCAGCCGCGCGACCCGAAACGTTTCGGTGTTCGTCAATACCATGTCAGCGCCGGACGGTGACGTCCTCGAGCGGATGGCCTTTCGCCCGAAGGATTGACCGCCCCGGCCGGGAACGGACGACGTCGATAAATGCGCGGGCTGCGATGGACACCACGGCCAGGGCGCACGCAATAAACATCAGGAGAAGGATTCGGTGTCCGACGGAATCCACGGCAATCGTCATCGCTCTCGATCCGCTGATGGTTTCACCGCCCGGCACTGAACGCGTGGTGCCATGGTATCGGTTGGAACGCAGGAAGGCCGGTCGTCCATCGGTAGGATGCGGCGGTGCATTGGTAGTACGGCCCCGCCGCGCCCGTGCAATCCACCGCTGGGCAACGGCCCGCGGGCTCACTATGTTCAGGGTGGACACACGTTGAGCTTCGATCGCGGGGAGGCCCGAAGCATGCCCGAATACCGTTCGCGCACCACCACCCATGGCCGCAACATGGCCGGCGCCCGGGCGCTGTGGCGCGCCACCGGAATGACCGACGAGGACTTCAACAAGCCGATCATCGCCGTCAGCAACTCGTTCACCCAGTTCGTCCCCGGCCACGTGCACCTCAAGGACCTGGGCCAGCTGGTCGCCCGCGAGATCGAGCGCGCCGGCGGCGTCGCCAAGGAGTTCAACACCATCGCCGTCGACGACGGCATCGCCATGGGCCACGGCGGCATGCTCTACAGCCTGCCGTCCCGCGAGATCATCGCCGATTCCATCGAGTACATGGTCAACGCCCACTGTGCCGATGCGATGGTCTGCATCTCCAACTGCGACAAGATCACGCCGGGCATGCTGATGGCGGCGATGCGGCTCAACATCCCGGCGGTGTTCGTCTCCGGCGGGCCGATGGAGGCCGGCAAGGTCATTGCCAAGGAGGGCGAGAAGGCGATTGACCTGATCGACGCGATGATGATCGCCGGCGACGTGCGCGCGCCCGAGGCCGAGGTCCTCGAACACGAACGTTCGGCGTGCCCGACCTGTGGCTCTTGCTCGGGCATGTTCACCGCCAACTCGATGAACTGCCTGGTCGAGGCGCTGGGGCTGGGCCTTCCCGGCAACGGCTCGGTGCTCGCCACCCACGCCGACCGCGCGGGACTGTTCCTGCAGGCGGCGCGCACGGCGGTCGAGATCACCCGGCGCTATTACGAGATGGACGACGAGAGCGTGCTGCCGCGCTCGGTCGCGAGCTTCGAGGCATTCGAGAACGCCATGACCCTGGACATCGCCATGGGCGGGTCGACGAACACCGTCCTCCACCTGCTCGCCGCCGCCCGCGAGGCCGGCGTCGCCTTCACCATGGCCGACATCGACCGGCTGTCGCGCCGCGTTCCGAACATCTGCAAGGTCGCGCCGTCGGTGCCCAACGTCCACATGGAGGACGTGCACCGGGCCGGCGGCATCATGGCCATCCTCGGCGAGCTGGAGCGCGGCGGACTGATCCACCGCGACGTGCCGACCGTGCACACGCCGACCATGGGCGAGGCCATCGATGCCTGGGACGTGCGCCGCGCGACAAACCCCAAGGTCGACGAGTTCTACCGGGCCGCGCCCGGCGGCGTGCGCACCACCCAGGCGTTCAGCCAGGAGCGCCGCTATACCGAGGTCGACCGTGACCGCGAGGGCGGCGTCGTCCGCGACATGGAGCACGCGTTCTCCGAGGAAGGCGGGCTCGCCGCGCTCTACGGCAACCTCGCCGAGGAGGGCTGCATCGTGAAGACCGCCGGCGTGCCGGAGTCGGTGTTCACCTTCTCAGGCCCCGCCGTCGTCTGCGAGAGCCAGGAGGAGGCCGTCGCCCGCATCCTCGGCGGCGAGGTCAAGCCCGGCGACGTGGTCATCGTCCGTTACGAGGGGCCGAAGGGCGGGCCGGGCATGCAGGAGATGCTGTACCCGACCACCTACATCAAGTCCCGCGACCTGGGCGCCGTGTGCGCGCTGGTCACCGACGGGCGGTTCTCCGGCGGCACCTCGGGGCTCTCCATCGGCCACGTCTCGCCCGAGGCCGCCGAGGGCGGCGCCATCGCGCTGATCGAGGAAGGCGACACCATCGAGATCGACATCCCCAACCGCTCCATCAACCTCGCCGTCTCGGAGAAGGTGCTGGCCGACCGCCGCCGCGCCATGGAAAGCCACGGCCACGCCGCCTGGAAGCCGACCAACCGCGACCGCCAGGTGACCCCGGCGCTCCGCGCCTACGCGGCGATGACCACCAGCGCCTCCAACGGCGCGGTCAGGGACGTGCATCAGGTGGATCGGTAGAGGAGAGTGTCAGGTAGCGTGTAGGAAAGTACTTAAGTCGAGACCTCCGACACGTCCACTCACCATTCATGAAGTGATTGGTCACGTACCGATCTCGGCAAAAGCTGCTTAATTCGCCGACTTTGCAAATCGGGCTTGATTGTCAAGAGTGCAATTGCACAAAAAGCAAACGCTGCCCGCTACTCTGTTGCCCGTGAACAATCTCCAAACCCCTGGCGCTGAATTGCTTTTCCGTCTGACGGAGTAACCGAAACCGCAGGCTGTCGAGGTTTTTGCCGCGAAACCTTGCGATTTCGGATTCCGTTTTCGGTC
>Ga0209561_1000225_pt1 | contig 15279 bp, 15 predicted proteins | sample WorMettrBAHAMAS2_FD_187393 | JGI IMG/M metagenome (GOLD analysis project Ga0209561, IMG submission 187393) | Marine gutless worms symbiont microbial communities from Max Planck institute for Marine Microbiology, Germany - Inanidrilus... | ecosystem: Host-associated > Annelida > Digestive system... | reverse complement strand
CGTAGAAGAACTTGCCCTGGTCGTCCGACAACCGCCCCATCATCGTTCCGCCCTCCACCGAATCACTCGGGAAACGGAATCACGATCTCAGAAACCGATCAACAGGGGTTTATCAACAGTATCCGCATTTTGACGGCGCTCGACGTATTCCGGGCGCCGAAGTTCGAATGCGAAAGAAGCGCAACCTTGGGTGTCATGCCGAACCGCCGAACCGCATCGGCACAAAGCTCCGTCATCTCGGCGATTTCCTCGGCCGTTGGATCGTGTGTGACTTGCGTGTCGCATAGGAAAAACGTGCCGCGCCTGAGGATCAGCGTGCTCATCGCCGAGATGTCGTTGACGCCTTTAGCCTTGCCGATGACCTCCAAAACGTGGCGCAGATGCCAGTCGTAATGACCGTAGGTGCCGCAGATCATGGCGTCCGCTTCGCCGCGTTTCAGCATCATCGCCGAAATGACCGTCGTGTTGGTGCGAATAATGGTGCGCGCCGTTTCCGGCGACACTCCGTCGCGTTCCATGATTTCGTGATATCCCCGCCAATATTCCTCGTAGCGCGGGTCGTGTTCTGGATTGGTCAGGCTGAAATCCTTGCCGGCTCGGATGCGTAGACCGAGCTGTTCGATACGGTTGGCGACGGCCGGTGCGATTTCGACGATAAGGCGCAGATCAAACGGTTTCGGAATAAGGTAATCGGCACCGAACTTCAGGTCCTCCTCTTTGTAGGCGTTTGCGACGACCTCGGAGCTTTCCGCCATCGCCAGGTCGGCAATGGCGCGTACCGCGGCGACTTTCATCTCTTCGTTGATCGTTGTCGCCCCGACATCAAGGGCGCCCCGGAATATGAATGGGAAGCAGAGGACGTTGTTGACCTGGTTGGGAAAGTCGGACCGCCCCGTAGCAATGACAGCGTTGGGATTGGCGGCTTTGGCATCGTCCGGCAGGATCTCCGGAACCGGATTGGCGAGCGCCAGGATGAAAGGCCGTTCGGCCATTCTTTCGACCATGTCTTTCTTCAAGATTCCCGGCGCCGAGAGGCCAAGGAACACGTCAGCGTCGTCGATCACTTCATCGAGGGTCCGCGCTTCGGTATCTTGGGCGTAGACCGCCTTGTGGGGGTTCATTTCCTCTTCGCGGCCGCCGTAGACCACGCCGACATGGTCGACGAGCGTGATGTTCTCCTTCCTGACACCAAGGCTGACAAGCAGGTTGAGGCACGCGATTCCGGCGGCGCCGCCGCCGGTGGAAACGAGCTTGATCTCGTCAAGAGCCTTTCCGATGACGCGTGTCCCGTTGAGGATGGCGGCGCCGGCGACGATCGCCGTGCCGTGCTGGTCGTCGTGGAAGACCGGGATATTCATGCGCTCGCGGCATTTCTCCTCGACGAGGAAACACTCGGGCGCCTTGATGTCCTCGAGATTGACCGCGCCGAAGGTCGGCTCCAGGGCGGTGACGATGTCGACGATCTTCTCTGGATCCTTTTCATCGAGCTCGATGTCGAAAACGTCGATGCCGGCGAACTTCTTGAAGAGTACGGCCTTACCTTCCATCACCGGTTTAGACGCCAGGGCTCCGATATCGCCGAGGCCGAGCACGGCCGATCCATTGGTGATCACCGCGACGAGGTTCTGCCGGGCCGTCAGCGTTGCCGCTTCCGCCGGGTCGTCCGCGATCAATTCACAGGCGGCGGCGACGCCGGGCGAATATGCGAGAGCCAGATCGCGCTGGTTGGCGAGCTGTTTGGTGGCGGTAATCTCCAGTTTTCTCGGCTTGGGATACCGGTGATAGTCAAGCGCCATTTCCTTCAGAGTGTCGTCGGCCATTTCCCCCTCGCGTGAATTGTGACTCCTCTCCGCGCCAAGGGTGATGGGATTCGCGAGGGAGGGCAACTGCGTTTTGCGGATGCGGCACGGGAGGAGAGCTCGATCTTTCTTTTCCTCCAAGCCTGTGAAACAGTCTCTCCCCATGAACGGCAGCGGGCTCATCGCGTGAACGGCATTTTCTTCACCATCGTTCTGGTCTCCTTCGTGGTCGCCGCCTACCGCCAGATCGTTTGGTCCGGCAGCGGCGACGCCTCGCCCATGGAGGCTGTCGGCAAGGCCATGATCGACGCGGCGGCCGGATCTGTGACCCTGGCGATCGGACTGGTTGGCGTGATGGCCCTATTCCTCGGATTGATGAAGGTGGCCGAGGAAGGGGGGCTGCTGGTCATTATCGCGAGGGTCGTCCGGCCCTTGATGGTGCGCCTGTTCCCCGAGGTGCCGGCCGATCACCCGGCCATGGGGGCAATGATCCTCAACATGTCGACCAATGCTTTGGGCCTCGGCAATGCGGCGACACCTTTCGGTATCCGCGCCATGCAGCAGCTGGATCGCCTGAACCAAAGCAAGGGAACGGCGACCAACGCCATGGCGCTCTTTCTCGCCATCAACACCTCGTCGGTGACCCTGTTGCCGACCGGCGTCATTGCGCTACGGGCCGCTACGGGGTCGGCGGACCCGGCCGGAATCGTGCCGACCACGCTGTTCGCGACAATCTGCTCGACCACCGTCGCCATCATCATGGCCAAGCTCTGCCAACGGTATTTTCCGATGCCGGTTGCGGGCGTCGGAAGCGGGGAGCCGGCGTCCGAGGAAGGACCGGAGCACGAGGACCACGAAGATCTACCGACGGAGGATGGCGGGGCCTATCCGCTTTGGGTCTCGGTGTTGGCCCTGGGATCGATCGCCGCTCTGATCCCGCTGACGGTCGTGTACGGTCGCGCCGTGGCGCCATGGATCATTCCGAGCCTGATGGTCCTGCTGCTCGGGTTCGGTTTCGCCAAAAAGGTTCCCGTATATGAGGCCTTCGTCGAGGGGGCCAAGGAGGGTTTCCAGGTGGCCCTTCGCATCATTCCCTATCTGGTCGCCATTCTCGTCGCCGTCGGCATGTTTCGTTCGTCCGGCGCCATGGAAATGGTGATCGAGCCTTTGGGTTCCCTGACCCGTCTGGTCGGATTGCCGCCGGAGGCATTGCCGATGGCGATTCTGCGTCCCTTGAGCGGATCGGGGGCCTACGGGATCATGGCCTCGATCATCCAGGACCCTGCGATCGGCCCGGACAGCTATACCGGCTATCTGGTCAGCACCTTCCAGGGTTCGACGGAGACCACGTTCTACGTTCTCGCCGTCTACTACGGCGCCGTCCAGATCCGCCGCATCCGGCATACCCTCGTCGCGGCGTTGAGCGCCGATGTGGCCGGTATCATTGGCGCCGTCGCCATCGTTGCCTATCTGTACGGCTAGGCCCGTTAAAACGACTGGACAACGACGTACCCTTGAATTCGATTCTGATTGGCTCCGCGGCTCCCTTGAAAGGGATCGCCTATATGGTCGTGGGCGGTGCGTTCCTAACCGCCAACGATGCGGTTTTGAAATGGCTCACCGGCGTATATCTGACGGGTCAGATCATGGCCTTGCGCGGGCTGTTCGTCTTGTTGCCCATCGCATTTCTGGTTTGGCGTCAGGGGGGCGTGTCGTCGCTGCGCGTCGGAAGCGTTAGAGGACAAGGGTTCCGCGCCGGCCTGGTCGTCACCGGGACCTTCCTTTTCGTGACGGGTCTCGACGACCTCCGCGTGCTGACGCGAACTGTCCGCGACGTGATCGGCGCGGTAGTAAGGTCCTCCCTCACCAGACAGAGCCTTTTTAGCGGAGACACCGGTAAGCATCGACCACGCCTTGTTGACGAAAAGATAACGGCCATCGACGGACTTGAGGTCCAGCGCCGCTGGATTGCTGTCGAAAAACGCCCGGGCAATGTCACTGGATGAGCGTGTATCCGATACCGGATTTTCCGACACCGGCGGGACAAGCCAATCGATAATCGCTTTCTTGTTGCGCCCCCACGGCATTAATAAGTTCGTGTCCTCGTTTTCATCGGGATAGATAAGTCTTGGACTTGAGGCGACTGCGATAGGGCCGCCGCCGACCGGTTGCATGGTCAAATGGCCGAAAATGCATCCGTGTTGATTTAAACCGGCGGCCGTTCGGCGTTCAACAGATTTATGCCTGTGAATTTCAACCGGAGAGAATCAATTCGATTTGAAATAGTTTCAGGTCAAGGAAACACTTCACCAGCTCGCTCCGGGACCGGCGGCGATCGCCCGTTTGAGCTGGTCGTATTCCTTGCAGCCGAACACACAGGCCGAACTCAGCCGGTTCAACATCTCTCGTGCCTTATCCGGCCGACCGTTTGAAGGTAGAGCTCGCCTAGATACTCCAAGGTCCCCTTATGGCTGGCATTCAATGCCAATGCCCGACCATAGTGTTTTTCCGCAACGTCAAACCGTCTGAGCTTTCTGTTTGAATACCCCAAGAGATTAAATAAATCCGGATTTTTAGGCGCTTTACCCGCTGCCTGTTCCAGCAAGGGAATGGCATCCGCGTATTTCCCGCCCTTGATCAGGTTCTTGGCCCTGACGAATTCTGCGGGAACGGAGGCCGAAGGGGACGGTACCGTCGATGAGTCGGAACCGCCACCGCCACCGCCGCCGCCTGCAGACCATGCCGGATGTTGAACCGAGGCGGTCAAAAGCAAGGCCAGAGCCAATCCCAATCTGCTCAACGAAAACATTGGAAACACCCTCCGGTGGTCATGATCTGTGGGGCATGCCGGTGCCCGGCTCGCCAGATACAGTGATGGGGACTGGCCGGCTATTCGTCAACTTTCACTTGATCACGTTTCGATGAACGCCGCGGACAGAGCCCCCGTTTATGGGGATCGGTCTGGTTTTCCACCAACGATTGAAGCACTTCGTTAATGATTTTTTGCCAAGATCGAACCCGGGTTTGCGATAATGGCGGCTGACCGGTAATGGAGCCGGCAACGGGGCAACGATGACCGAATCGCCGAAGATGAGACACGGGCACCCTGTCCTCGAAGACGGGACCACGAATTGGGAAGCGGTTTTCGAGCATGAAGAGAACGGCCTCATTCATCTCGTCAACCAGACCCATGACTCAGACGCAATTCGCCAATGTGCACAATTGATCATTCGCAAGCTGTTCACCCGCAAGAACGACCAGGACGAGGTCGTCCGGCTGAATAAAGAGCTCGACGGCATTCTCGCCAAAGTCGAGAGTCACGGATTCGAAGCGGCCCAGAAGGCGGTCGTCACCCTGCTACGCCGCATTAAGGATGAACGCATCCGCCGCGCCCGTGCATTCGTCGAACGCAAGATTTTTTAATCAGAAAACTCGCTTTTTCTTGTTTACAGGCATTGTTCAAATTCGATTTGGCGAGCTCGTTTGCGATTGCAGGGATTTTGTCCCTAATCCATACGGCATCATAATCGTTGTCGTTTGGTTCCTCCACCCCTTCGACCGCTCGGAGCGCTCGACGGCTTTCAAATCGAGCCTGCTCCAGCCTCCAATCGGCGAGTGCTTCAGCGCCAACAGCTGTCTCTTCTGCGTGGCCGATCTGAGATTCCGATTGAATTGCAGGGTCGCCCGCCTAAGGCGATCTAGGGTCTGTACCCAAATAGGGGACTCTCGGATTCGCTGAAATAGGGTTCAAGCTTCCAACGGACGCCGAAGGCTTGGATGGCACGATCCTTTTTTTGGCTAAACGACGATGCGTGGCGGCGGTTCGAATCTTATCTTCCGCGTGGTCGGTGCGTCGCGCATACGACCGCGTCGACTACTGTGGCCGCAACACCATCGAGCGCATGATTTGCCGGCTCAACGACTTCCGCAGAATCGCGTCCCGCCAGGACAAGCGCACCGACACCGACTTGGCTGCGGTCATCATCGCCGCCGCCAGCATTTGGTCGCCCAATAGAGAGCGGATCCAAAAAGAACTGCTTGACGTTCATATTGTGAACGCCGTATGTTCACGCCGTGAACGTCGCTGGATTCGGAGCGGATTCCCTTGCAAAGTTCCAATCAATCTGAGGCCGAGCTAACACTCAGCCTCCTGCGGGCCATTGATAAAGACAAATCCATCACTCAGCGCACTGCGGCGCGTGAGATTGGCGTGGCCTTGGGCTTGGTCAATGCCTACTTGAAGCGCTGCGTGAAGAAGGGCTTGGTCAAGGTCATTCAGGCGCCGTCCCGTCGCTACATGTACTATTTGACACCCAAGGGGCTCTCCGAAAAAAGCCGCCTGACTGCGGAATTCCTAAAACAGTCGCTTAGCCTGTTCCGGCAGGCACAATCGGAATACCATACCCTGATGCAATTGTGCGAGGCCCATGGTTATAAGCGCCTCGCGCTTTGTGGCATGAGCGATCTTGCCGAGGTGGCCTCTCTCTGTGCTCGCGATTTCGACCTCTCCATCGTTGGCATCATTGACCCCGAGGCCAGCAATGAACAATTCCATTCGCTGAAAGTCTATTCTAGCCGCGCTGAACTTTCGTCGGTCGACGCTTACATTGTGACCGCGCTGCAGAACACCCAGGCTGTCTACGACCGCCTCGTCGAGGAGGTGCCGCAGGAGTTGGTCCTAGTACCGACCCTACTTGAGATCATGCAGTTACCGGAATCCGGTGAGAACGGCCGACAATGAACAACTGGTATGTGGCCAACACTCACGCTCGCAAAGAAAGCGTGGCGGTCTTTCATATCGAGCGCCAGGGTTTTCGCACCTATCTACCGCGCTATCTCAAGCGCCGCTCCCATGCCCGCAAGGTCGACTGGGTGCCGGCACCGATGTTTCCGCGTTACATATTCGTCCGGTTCAATCCGTCGCAGGACCGTTGGCGGAGCATTCATTCATCTGTCGGGGTCGCGCAACTCATCAGCCATGGGGATTCACCGACCCCGGTGCCTAGTGGCATCGTCGAGGAAATCATGCAGCGTGAGGATGACCAGGGCCTGGTTTCGCTCGGAAGCATGCATTCGCTCCGCAAGGGCGACAAGGTCCAGGTGATCCATGGCGCCATGCTCGACAGCGTCGGCATCTTCGAATGCGCGGACGACCGCGCGCGCGTTTACATTCTTCTCGACTTGATGGGCCGGGAAGTGAGAGTTCGCCTGCCGAGGGAAGCTGTCGCCGCCCTCGATTGACGAACATCGAATCGTATTCACTCGCTGGGCGGCGCTGTTTCACCCAGTTTGCGGTAGCATGCCTGGAATCTGAGATGACTGCTCCTTCGAACACCGTATCCGATCCGCTCCCTTCGGTCCCTGTCCGTGTCTTCATTCAGGCAAGGATGAGCTCGAGCCGATATCCGGGCAAGGTGCTCGCGCCGCTTCACGGTCGGCCCGTGATCGATCACGTGGTATCAGCCTGCGCCAAAGCCGTCGGGGTGGAAAACGTTGTCGTTCTGACCAGCACCGACCCGACCGACGATCCACTGGCCGCATATCTCACGGCCCGGGGCACCCACCTTTTCCGCGGCGATCTCGACGATGTTTTCGATCGTTACCGGGCCTGCCTGGCAGTTTTTCCCTGCGATTGGATGGTCCGGATTTGTTCCGACAGCCCGGTGATCGACGAGGGCATCATCAAGTCCGCGGTCGGTGAAGCCTTGGGCAGCAGGTTTGACTTGGTGACCAATACTTTCCCTCGTTCCTTCCCGCGTGGCCAGAGCGTCGAGGTGATCCGCACTTCGACATTCCAAACCATCGACGCCGCATCGCTCAACGAAACACAACGCGAACACCTGACGCAGGTTTACTACAACCGCTCGTCCGACTTCCTGATTGCCAACATCCGCGCCGAGACCCCATCTGATGTGGAGCCGGGCTTATCGCTGGACGACTTCGAGGACTACCAACGACTCGCGGCCCTCCGCGACCTACCGCGCTTCCCAGTCAAGCCCGGATTAGACCATGAAAAGGGCTCAGGCCAATGATCTCTACGCTTCCCGACATCTCGGTAATCGTCGCCTGCTACAACCATGGGCACTGGATCGAGCGATGTATCCGCAGCCTCAGCCACCAGCAGGGCCACGGAGAATTCACTTTCGAGATCATCGTCGTCGACGACGGCAGCCTCGACAACACCGGCGACGTGCTGGAGAACCTGAAGATTCTCGACAACCTCAGGATCATTTGCAACGAAGAGAACCGTGGCCTACCGGCGTCCCTCAACGTGGCGCTGCATCAGGCGCTGGGGCGTTATGTGGTGCGCGTCGACTCGGACGACTACGTGGCGCGGGAATTTCTGTACACCATGAAGTTGTTCCTCGACGTCAACCGCAAGTATCAAGCTGGCCGGTGCGGACATTGCCAAGTTCCAACTCGGCTGGCGTTGCGGCCCCGGTGAAATCAACCAGATCACGCCCGAAATTCTCGACGAGCTGATCCGCTGGTGCGATTTTTACGGCATCGAACCTATGGCGTCGTTGATCACCCGCGACGCCTTTGAACTCGCACGCCCGCGGGACTTCCGCCGCTACAAGGTGGCCTCGCGCACGGTCAAAGACGACATCGAACTGGTCCGCGACATCATTGCCGAGGGCAAGGAGACGATCGTGTCCCTGGGCATGTGGGAAGGTGACGGGCTTCCGGTCGAAGCGTCGGATCAGATAAAGTTCCTCTGGTGCAAGTCACACTATCCGGCGGCGCCCTGGGACCTGACCGAGATGCCCAAGGATTTCACCGCCACCCCATATGCCGGTTACAGCGACCACTCACTCGGGATCGAAGTGCCCCTGATGGCCATCGCACGGGGCGCCAAAATCATCGAAAAGCACTTCACGCTCGACAAATCCGACACCACCATCCGTGACCATGCACTCAGCGCAACACCGGACGAGTTCGCGGAAATGGTACGACTTGGCCGCGCCATGGAACGCTACCTATCGCAGGGAGTTTGAGCCCAGTGATAGACTCGCGGCGCCAGTACTGGGAAGCACAATCGGTCAACCACCGGGATTTTGCCTACCAATACGGAAAAAATCCGGACCAGCGCTATCCACAATACGAGATTCGCCGCGACCGGCTGATCGAATTGCTCGATCCCCATGACCGGGGGCGGTTACTCGACGCCGGATGCGGGACCGGCAACGTGCTTGCCGCCTGTCTGCAAAATGGCTGGGACGGATATGGCGTCGACTTTGCCGAAGGCATGATTGAAGGCGCCCGGGCGCTGCTGTCGGAGGCCGGCGAGAACCCCGACCGGGTCTCGCACAGTCACATCTGGGACCTGAGCCAATTCGAGAGCGGTAGCTTCGCTGCCGTGGTGATCATGGGGGTTTTGTCCTACGTAACCGACGAGGAGGAGCGGCGCTTCCTGGCGGAGGCAGCGCGAATTCTACAGCCAGGTGGCGTGCTGGTTACACACAATATCAACACCTTGTTCGACATGTTCACGCTGAACCGCTTCACCGTGGATTTTTACGACCGGCAATTCTTATCCCTGTTCTTCGACGACGCGGCTGAACGGGCCGACGCCCGCAGCCGTATCGCCGCGCTTCTGGCTCACCCCGAGGCGCCGGCGCCGGGCAGCAGGATGGCGCCGACGCGTGACCAGGCGCCGTCACGCCAAGCCAATCCCCTGACCTTCGGCAGCCATGTGGAGCACTTCGGTTTCGCCCAGAAGGACCAAGTGTATTTGCGTTTCCACGCCGTGCCGCCGCTGTTGTTTGAACAGCGTCCCGCGGACGAGGCGCTGCCGGTCGAACACGAGACGGCGTTGTGTCGCGACTGGCGAGGTATGTTCCTGGCCTCCAACTTCATGACCGTTTTTGCCAAGACGGAAACTGCCAAAACCGTTTGAAATTGGGCTCGGCACCCCAAATATCGCTATAACCGCGGAAAATCCGAAGCCAAAGCGTCTACTCCGAACTGAACGGGCGTCCTCAGTATTCGTAGGAAACGACAATGAATATCTTTCTAGCAGACCTTCAAAACTCTTATTTCCGCTACCTTCGGAACTCCGTTCCTATTGGTATGGGCTACGTCTACGCCTATCTCGACAAGGTGTTCGGCAAGGACATCGACCTCTATCAATTCCGCAAGTTCGAAGACCTTTACGACGCGGCCAAGACCACTAAGCCAGATGTGGTGTTATTCGGATCCTATTCGTGGAATACCCGGCTCACCAAGATGGCCGCCGCCTACCTTCGCCAACAATTCCCCGACGTGATCATTGCTGTCGGCGGGCCCGATGTTTCACCCGTGGTCTCGCTCACCGAATCGCAACTGCGTGCCCATCCCGATTTCGACTACATGATGCCCAACGAGGGCGAGGGGCCGTCCCGGATGCTTGTCGAGGCCGCCATGGGGGCCGGTTCGCGCGGGCAACTGCTCAGAACGCCCGTGCGCGGCTGCCTGTCGATCGACCCCGACAGCGGCAACCTGATCGGCGACGTCCTTTCCCGCTTCGAGGACGATATCAACGAGATTCCGTCACCCTACTTGGACGGCTTCATGGACCCGTTCCTGGCCGAAAAGGATTACCTGGCAATTGTCCAGACGGCACGCGGATGCCCTTACCGCTGCACCTTCTGCGTGTCCGGCAAGGACACCTGGAGCAAGGTCAAGGAATTCGATATCGATCGCGTGAAGGCGGAAATCGACTACGTTGCGGCCCGCGCCCAGAACCCTTACTTGCGTCTGGCAGACGAAAACTTCGGCCTGATGCGCCGTGACCCGGAGATCGCCGACTATATCATCAAGGTCCGCGAAAAGACCGGCTTCCCGTCGGCCATCTCCATTTATACCGACAAGCACCCGACCGACCGGGTGAAGTATATCAACCAGACGCTCCGCGACCTACTGCCGTTCTGCATCAGCTTCCAGTCATCAACGCCGGACGTGCTGAAGAACATCAAGCGGATCAATCTGAAGGAAAGCGAGGCCTCCAAGGCCGTCTCCTTCGCCCGGGACAACCGTCTGACTCTGGTCACCGAGCTGATCTTCCCGCTGCCGGGCGAGACCAAAGAGACCTTTCTCGAAGCGGTCGATGCCTTGATGGAACAGCGGTTCGACAGCATCGTGGTCAACCACATGCGCATCCTGAAGGGCACGGAAATGGACCTCCCCGAGGACCGCGACACCCACAAGGTAGTGACCAAATTCCACATGTCGGAAAACGGCTACACCGACCACGAGGCGCTGGAGAACATCGAAATCGACGAATCGGTGATGGGCAACGCCACTATCTCCGAAGAGGGCGTCGATGAAATCAACCGTTTCATCATGCTGTTCGACATCGGCCACTACCGCGGCTTGTTCAAGGAGCTGTTGTTCCTGTTCGAAAGCCAGGGTCTGAAGGCGACCGAGCTGTTGCTGCGCTGCGCCACCGACAAGGACTCCTGCCCGGTGTTGTGGGAATACGGCAGTCGCTACGCCGACGGCATTGAGGCGATGATGTTCGACACTGAAGAAGAGGTCGTCGATTGGGTGCGCAAGCAGATCAAGGAAGATCCGTCCACCATGTTCGATATCGCCGAGCTGAAAAACCAGCTGGCGACGGATCTGCTGATCAGCGAACGCTATGAAGTCGCCATCTCGGAGTTGGTCGCCATGGCGACGCGCCTGCTGACGGAGAAGCACGGCACCCTGCCTGACGCAATTGCCGAAGAGATCGGGGTCATCCAGGATCTGGTCCTGTATTCCTTCATTCCGTTCTCCGGCCGCGTACCCAAGGAACTGGTCCTCGGCAGCCCGTTCGATATCCTAGCCTGGGCGCAGGAAAACTACGCCCGGCCGTTATCCGACTACCGGCGGCCGGCGCCGGTCGGCACGGCGCTCCGCATTCCCAACTACGCTATCTACGAAACGGTATGGACCAGCGACGAAACCCCTCGCGACCGCTACAGCAAGTACACCAAGTCCATTAACTCGGCCAATCGCCGTCGCATCCTGGCGGAACCGTCTACCGACGGCCATGCAGCAACGCAGGAATTTCGGCTGTCCGCCTGACCCACGTCCCCAACCGCCGCCGTCACCACGACTTGTCCATGGATTCAAACATCGGAACCGCCATGCATGCGCTGATGGAGGAGTTATTCCCTATCTGCCGCAGCCTTACCGGCTCTGGTGTGCGTGAGAGCCTCGAGATTCTGAAGCGCATCGCGCCCCTGGAAATCCACGAGGTGCCGTCGGGTACGCGCTGCTTTGACTGGACCGTGCCAGACGAATGGTCGGTGCGCGAGGCCTACGTGGCCGACTCGTCGGGTCGCAAGGTCATCGATTTCGCAGAAAACAACCTGCACCTGGTTGGCTACAGCGAACCGATAGAGGCAGAGATGGACCTGGAAGACCTGCAGGTGCACTTGCACTCCATACCCGACCAACCGGGAGCCATACCGTACCGGACGTCGTACTACGACCGGACGTGGGGGTTTTGCCTGTGCCAAAAGGACCGTGACGCCCTTGTTCCCGGCACCTACCGCGTGAAAATCGACAGCACGCTCGCACCCGGCGTCCTGAACTACGCCGAGCTGATCATTCCCGGCGAGCAAGAGGATGAAGTATTCCTGGCCACCAACATCTGCCACCCAAGCATGGCCAACAATGAACTGTCCGGACCCGTCACCTGCGCCTTCCTAGCGCGGCATCTGCTGGAGAAACCGTGCCGCTATACCTATCGCATCGCCTTCGTGCCCGAGACCATTGGCGCGATTGCCTACCTCAGCCGGAACGTGGAGCGGATGAAGGCGCGCACCATCGCTGGTTACCAAGTGGTCTGCACAGGCGGCCCGGACGATTTCACGTATTTGGAAAGCCGCCAAGGCGACACTCTGGCCGACCGGGCGGCGCGCCATGTGCTGACGCAGTCCGGGGCCGCGCACCGCCTACTTGACTATACCCATCGGGCGAGCGACGAACGCCAGTACTGCTCGCCGCGGATCGGCTTGCCCGTGGGCTCGCTGATGCGCAGCAAGTACCACGAATATCCGCAATACCACACATCCCTGGACGACCTGGATTTCGTCACGGCGGAACAACTGGCCTCCAGCTATGCTCTGTACTGCTCCATCCTCGACGGTATAGAAGCCAACCGCACCTATCACACCACCCTCGACGGCTGCGAACCGAACTTGGGTCGGCGCGGATTCTATCCGACGCTCGGTGGCCAAAGCCATAAGGCCGCGGACACCCGCCTCTATCGAGGCATTATGGCCTACGCGGACGGAGACCACGACCTGATTGGCATCGCAACCCGCCATGGCTGGTCCATTACCGACGCCGCCCGCGCGGCGCAAACCTTAGTTGAGGCTGGCTTGATCAAAGAGGCCGCTCGCTCAACCGGAAAGGAAGAAACCCTGCGCAAATGACCATCATTATCGGCATAAACGACTCGCACGACGCCGCCGCCTGCATCGTCAAGGACGGCGCGCTCGTCTGCGCGGTATCAGAAGAGCGCATCCAGCGGGTCAAAAGCATCGGAGGCTTCCCCGCCAACGCCATCGACGCGTGCCTGGACATCGCCGGTTTGGGCCGAGGCGACGTCGACCACGTCGCCTTCGGCAGCAATAAGATGTCACCTTTCAACCTGCACAATGCCTTCGCCACCCTGACGGTAGAAGACCACATCCGGATCGAGGAAGAATACTGGCAGCCTGTGATCTACGATGGTGCCGACGTGAAGTTGCGCGACGTCCTGCCCGATTACAAGCCGGCGGGCATACTCAGTTACCCGCTCGACGACATTCCATTCGCCCACATGCGAGAACTCGACGACAGCATCTCGGACCGCATTCACGCCATGCGCCGCGAATTCGCCGCGTCGTTCTTCGGCATCGAGCCGGCCAACGTCCACTTCATCGATCACCACACGGCGCACGCTTATTACGCCTTCGTCGCCAATCCACTGCGCGGCCGGGAAAAAGACTTCCTGATCGTCACCGGCGACGCCGGCGCGACCATGCGCGGTTTGCCGCCATTCCCTGGCGCCTACCTGGGTAATAAGGCGGATGCGGCGTCCATCGCCGCCCTGGCCGAGCACCCGCTTATCCGCGCCGACTACGATATGATCGCGGATGGCACACCGGACGACGTGGCGCATTATTTGGCGGCAGGTGAGATTTGCGCAGTGTTCTGCGACGCCATGGAATTCGGCCCTCGCGCTCTCGGGCATCGGTCGCTGCTGGCAGACGCCAGCCGACCGGATTCAAAAGAGCGCATAAACAACGCCATCAAGAAACGTGACTTTTGGATGCCTTTCGCCCCGGCGGTCCTTGCCGAGCGGTTCGACGACTACGCCATCAATCCGAAGAAGGGAACGGCCACCTACATGACCATGACCTTCGAGACGACGGAACTGGCCCGAAAACACCTGGCCGCCGCCTTGCATCCCGTGGATCTCAGCGGCCGGGTGCAGAGCGTGGAGAAGGAACGCTCCCCCATTCTGCATGCCATCCTGAAAGCGTTCGAGGCACGCACCGGCATCGGCGGCGTGCTCAATACGTCGCTCAATATTCACGGCAAGCCCATCGTTATGGAGCCGGTCCAGATCGCAACCGAGATTCTTTCGGCCGACGGCATCGAACTGAACGTGCTCTTCATCGAAGGCACCCTCTTCGTGAAGAAAGGCACCCAGCCCTAAGGCCGGCGGATGCCAATAAGACGAAACGGATGAGAACCCAGATCGTACAAGCCTTGAAGGCCTTGGTGGCGCCCGAAGACCGGCTCGTCGTCTGCTATTCCTCCCTGCTCCATTTGGGCGCCGAGGCATCCGGGGACAAATGGGCGTTCCTTTACGCGATCAAGCGGCTAACCGAGGGCGGGGTCACCGTGGCGCTGCCAACGTTTACCCTGTCATTTTGCCAGTCCGGCCGTTTCGACCAGGCCAGAACACCCTCGGAGACCGGCGTGCTGGGTCAGTGGGCTCTGGCGCTCGATGGTGCGCGCCGTACCGACCACCCTATCTATTCCTTCGCCCTCATCGGCCCTCTGGCCGAAAAGCTGGCGGCGGCGGATACAGCGACGGCGTTCGGTGGCGGGTCCATCTTCGATCTGTTTGAACGGATGGACACCCGCATCATCATGCTGGGCTGCGGCTGGCACAAGTGCACGCAGTTCCATCGTTACGAGGAGACCGCTGCCGTTCCTTATCGCCGGTTCAAGACGTTCACCGGCGTCGACGAAACAGGCGGCGGCGCCGTGCCGGTCGAAACTGTCATGTTCGTGCGCGACACGATCGTTGGCGCCGCCAACGATTTTTCCGCCGCTGCAGGTGTTTTACGTGCCGACGGGCTGATCCGTTCAGTCGCCTTGCTGGAAGGTCGCGCCGAATCGGTGGCTTGCCGGGACTTGGCCGATATCGTTGATAAACTCGTCCGAAAGAGTGTTTTGGGCGTCCGCTTCTATTAAGAGCGGACGTTTATTCGCCGCCACTGGCAGATGC
>Ga0209561_1000224_pt1 | contig 15449 bp, 18 predicted proteins | sample WorMettrBAHAMAS2_FD_187393 | JGI IMG/M metagenome (GOLD analysis project Ga0209561, IMG submission 187393) | Marine gutless worms symbiont microbial communities from Max Planck institute for Marine Microbiology, Germany - Inanidrilus... | ecosystem: Host-associated > Annelida > Digestive system... | reverse complement strand
GGGCATGGCACCGGCGTCCAGGAATGTTATGATCCGGTCCAGTGTTGTGACAGGCCTGGGGATCGAAAGACGCCATGGCATCGAGTGCCGACTTGCCGCATGTCCTCGTCGTCGACGACGACGACCGCCTGCGCGAGCTGCTGTCCAAGTACCTCAATGAGAACGGCTTCGTCGTCGCCAGTGCCAACAACGCTGCCGACGCGCGAGCGAAGCTTCGAGGGCTGAGTTTCGATATCATCGTTCTCGATCTCATGATGCCTGGAGAATCGGGGTTGGACTTTGCCGAGGATCTTCGTCGAACCAGCAGTGTTCCCATTCTGATGCTGACAGCCATGAGCGAACCCGAGGACCGCATCACCGGTTTGGAACGTGGGGCCGATGATTACCTCGCGAAACCGTTCGAACCTAGAGAACTGCTTTTGCGTATACACAACATCCTGAAGCGCACGCCAATTCCCCAGGAGACGCCCAGCGACATCTCGCTCGGTAACGCCGTCTTCCGGGCTGACCGAGCCGAACTGGAAATCGACGGTAAGCGGGTCCACTTAACGGATATCGAGGCGGCGCTCTTGTCCGCGCTGGCTTCTCACCCCGGTGAGGTCTTGAGCCGCGAAGTCCTGATCGACTTGACCGGCGCCAGCGGCGGCGGACGTGCCGTCGACGTTCAGGTCACACGATTGCGCCGGAAGATCGAGGATGATCCGCGGCTACCGCGTTATTTGCAGACCGTGCGCGGTCAAGGATACGTCCTGAGGCCGGACTAGTGGGTGTTCAAAGGTGGCATCCATGATCAAACGTTACCTGCCGAAAAGCCTTCTTGGGCGTTCACTCCTGATCATCGTCATGCCGTTGGTCATCCTTCAGGTGGTATCGGGGGTGATCTTCTACGAGACCCACTGGGACAAGGTGACTCTGCGATTGGCGCGCGGCGTCGCCGGCGACATCGGCGCGGTCATCAATCTGATGAGACGTCACCCGGGATCGGAGAACCATAATTGGATTTTCGACGTGGCGGCGCAGAACATGCAGATGGAGATCGATTTCAGACCCGACGAGGTTCTCGACAATGCGCCGATTTCCTATACGAGCTTGATGGAGCGGATGTTGTCGCGGGCTTTGCGGGAATACATCGGAAAACCGCATCGGATCGACAATGAGAGTGTCGACCGTCATGTCGTCATTGACGTTCAACTGCCGAACGGTGTTTTAAACGTGGTGACAACTCGAAAACGATTGGTCAGCAGCACCGCATATGTGTTCGTCATATGGATGGTCGGAACATCACTTATCCTTTTCGCGGTGGCGACGATCTTCATGCGCAACCAAGTCAAACCGATCCGTAGATTGGCCCTGGCGGCAGAGAACTTCGGTAAGGGCCGTGACGTATCCCACTTCAAGCCGGAAGGGGCCAACGAAGTTCGTCAGGCCGCCTCCGCGTTCATCGCCATGCGGGACCGGATCTTGCGGCAAATCGGCCAGCGTACGGAAATGCTCGCCGGTGTATCGCACGATTTGAGGACGCCGCTAACTCGCATGAGGCTCGAGCTGGAAATGATCGGTGATGATGTTGCGGCAAGAGAATTAAAGTCGGACGTCCAGGAAATGGAGCATATGCTTGACGGCTATCTGGCATTTGCCCGCGGCGAGGGCACGGAACAGCCGCAGTCTTCGAACCTTACGGCGTTGCTCGAAGATGTGGTTACGCAGGCGCGGCGCAAGGGCGGCGCCATCGATTTTCACGCTGAGGGCCGGATCGAGATGCCGTTGCGGGTGAATGCGTTCAAACGCAGCATCACGAATTTGATCGATAACGCGATCCGCTATGCCGGACATGTGACCGTTCGCGCCGGTGAACGGTCAGACTCCGTCGAAATACTTGTCGACGACGACGGGCCCGGAATTCCGGAAGACAAACGGACTGATGTGTTCAAGCCCTTCTTCAGGATCGAAGCGTCGCGGAATCCGGGTACTGGCGGTGTCGGCCTCGGTCTGTCGATCGCGCGCGACGTCATCCAAAGCCACGGAGGAACCGTCGAACTGGCGGATTCGCCCAACGGCGGTTTACGGGTTCGAATTAGCTTGCCGATTTAGGCCGCATAAGCAGCCTACCCGGCCGTGGCTAGAACATCCGCCCGCCGTCGGGTACGGCGCGTTCCGGCTGCAACAGGACGACCTCGCCGTCTTCATCGGGGAAGCCCAGGACGAGGATCTCTGACATGAACTTGCCGATCTGCTTGGGCGGAAAATTGATGACGGCCGCGACTTGCCGGCCGACCAGGTCATCAAGTCCATAGTGGCTTGTGATCTGGGCAGACGTCTTCCGTTCCCCGATCTCGGGGCCGAAGTCGACCCACAGTTTGAACGCAGGCGCGCGGGCTTCCGGAAAGGGTTCGGCGTGAACGACAGTTCCGACCCGGATGTCGACCTTCAGGAAATCATCGAATGCTATCGGCATGGTCTTCCTCCATAGGGCGCGCAAGAAAGTCGTCGAACGGAGGCGTTTTGGCAAGGGGTGGATGAGGCTGACCAATAAGAAAACCGCCCGCTTCCGTGAGGAAGCGGGCGGCTTTTCGAGCAGTATGATCGAGAGCGTTCTTACTTGAACTTCAGCGCCAGTGACTTGATCTCGTCGAGACTCTCGGCGATACGCGCGTTGATCGTCTCGGCGCTCTTCTCGTTTGAGGTGGCGACCAGTTCGGCCAGTTCGCGCATGTTGGTGAGGGCTTGTTCAAAAGCCTTCTTGGCGATTTCGGCCTGCTTGGCGGTGGCGTCCTGCGGCGATTTGACTTTACCGAGGGCGTCGGCGGCAGCCTTGGCTTCTTTCAGCGTCTCGTTGAGGATGGCGTTTTGACGCTCGGCCAGGGCCCGCACGCCGTCGACGGCGGCTTGGTTGGCCTTGGTCAGGGCTTCGATGTTTTTCTTCTGGCTTTCGACGAGGACGCCCATGTCGACGTTCGGAATCTGCATGGTGCCGAACATCTTCGTGAATTCCTCAGCCATTTTCGTCGGGTCGAAATCGGCCGTCATTTTCGTCAGGTCGAACGCAGCAAAGGGGTTGGCGTTCTTGGTCATTGTCACACCTCCTTGTTGGTGGCGGCCGCTGTTACGACGTTTCAGGCGGTCAGCCGTGAATTCATTATGTTGCGCTGCAACATAATGCAGTTATCGGATAAACGTGTTTGAAAGTCAACGGAATTTTTTGCGCTGCAACATTGGTTTTGCAATGCAAAATGAAGATGGGTCAGGATTCGTTCGAAGGGGTCTCTTCCGCTACAGTTCTCCGGTGTCCAGGCCAGCATAAACCGGCTAATTTCTCGGCGCGCCGCAGATTGCGATCAAGGGCCGCCATGGTCTGGGTCAGGTCCTGGCTGTCGTCGCCGAGCCAGGTCCGAAAGGCGTCGCCGTAGGCGACGAGCAATCCCTTGACCCTCAACGCGCCGGACAGACCGGATGTCGAAATACCGGCGAGCTCCAGCGTCAGGGCCATCGATCTTCCCGCGCGGGGCAGAACGCAGATGGCCTCCAGCGGTTGCGACGAACAACCGGCCAGTATGGATGCAACGCCTTCTTTGTAGGGAGCCAAGGCATCGAACCGCGCCATCAGCAACTCGAACAAGCGGTCCCTGGCGCCGTCGCCCAGGTCGCCGTAACGTTTCGGTACATCAGCTAGCATGGCCTCGTCGATCTGTGAAAACAGAGCTGCCAGGATCGCCGGTTTCGAAGGGTATTGACGGATGAGATCGACGACGGGGACTTTCGCCCGCTCCGCTATATCGATCATGCCGGTGTTCGACCAACCACGTTCGGCGGCCAGGGTCATCGCCACTTCGATGGCTTGGGTGTCCAAACCCTTTCCTGATGCCTTGCGGGCCACGTTTCGCCTCCCGTCAACGATGGCAACGATTGGAATATGGGAATCATGGCGCAAACTTTGAAGGAGGCCAAGGCAGCTTTTTCGCGACTTGATCTTCGTTAAGGCGGCCCCCTCTGCCGACGATCACACTCCTCGGATCGCCTGCCGGGAGCGCCAATCGGGGTCCGGCCGGGCAATAGGGTGTATTTGGTCGCTTTTGGCTGGAGGTTTCGCCATTTCATCGCTTCCGTCGCGGGGGCCGGAAAGGGGTTCCCAATACCGCTCACCGCCACTGTCGCCGGTGATGATCGCCGGCTTGGCCATGCGGCCGTTGCCGCTGGCCGGACTGCAACCGCTGTTGGCGATCAGCGCGCGTATGATCGAACGCCGCCATCCCGACGTCATCGAGCGATTGAGCACCTACGGCGATACCCGGTTTATCATCGACCCGACCGATCTACCGTTCCGCCTTTTGTTGGCCCTGGATTCCGGCGGGCTGGGGCTGACGGCCATCGCCAAGACAGTTGGCGATGGCGAAGAGGATCTCCCTGTGGCGGCACGAATTGAAGGGCCGTTTCTGTCGCTGGTCCGATTGCTCGAAGGTAAGGAAGATGGCGACGCCCTGTTTTTCTCGCGCGAACTGACCGTCATTGGCGACATGGAATCCGTCGTCGCCCTGAGAAACGCCGTTGACGGTGCCGAGATCGACTTGGTCGAGGACGTCCTGAAGTCGCTTGGACCTTTCGCCGGCGTGGCACGCCGTGTGGCCGACCAGGTTTGGCAATTGGGTCGCCGGGCGAGCGCCGATATTGAGGCCGTGGGCAGCGCCATCCGCGAGCCGCTCCAGCGTCGCATCGATGCCCAAAACGCCGTCATTCGAAATCTCGAACGGCGGCTCTCCGAGCTCGATAACCCGTCGACCCGCCGCAAGGGCTCGACCCGATGACGCGACCGCTTGAACTGGTTTGTCCGGCCGGAACCCCGGCTGCGTTGCGCGCCGCCGTCGAAGCCGGTGCCGACAGCGTTTATCTCGGGTTCCGTGACGAGACCAACGCCCGCAACTTCCCGGGCCTGAATTTCAGCCGCGACGAGTTGGCCGAAGCCGTCGAATTTGCTGGCCGGCACGGCGTGAAGATCCTCGTTGCCATCAACACCTATCCGAGGGCCGGCAATCCGAGCCCCTGGCACGAAGCAGTTGATGCGGCTGCCGACCTCGGGGTATACGCCGTCATCCTCGCCGACATCGGACTTGCCGATTACGCGGCACGCAATCATCCGCAACTGCGCCGCCACCTCTCGGTGCAGGCATCGGCCTCCAACGCTGAGGCGATCCGGTTTTATTCGGAAGCCTTCGGAGTCAAACGCGTGGTCTTGCCCCGGGTCTTGACCATTCCGGAGATTGCCGCGCTCAACAAGAAGATCGACGTGGAAACGAAAATCTTCGCCTTCGGCGGTCTCTGTGTCATGGCCGAAGGCCGCTGTTCCCTCTCTTCCTATGCCACCGGTTTGTCGCCGAACAAGGACGGGGCCTGTTCGCCGGCCAGCCACGTCCGCTACGAGGAGCACGACGGCGAACTGGTCACCAAGCTGGCCGGCTATACCATCAACGCCTTCCCGGAAGGCGAGCCGGCCGGCTATCCGACCCTGTGCAAGGGGCGGTTCGCCGCATCCGACGGTATCTCCTATTTGTTCGAGGAGCCGACCTCGCTGAACGTTGCCAACGTTCTGCCGCAACTAATGGAAGCTGGTGTCACTGCCCTTAAAATCGAGGGGCGCCAACGCGGCCGGGCCTATGTGTCGCAAGTCGTGTCGTCGTTCCGTCGTATTGTCGACGCGGCGGCGGCCGGCCGGGAGATCGATTCTTCAGACCTTGCCTTCCTCACGGAAGGCGGGCGGGAGACGTCCGGCGCTTACCGAAAGGAATGGCGCTGATCATGGCAGAGCGAGGTGACACGGCGGTCCTGACCCTCGGTCCCGTGTTGTTCAATTGGGCACCGGAGACATGGCGTGACTTCTACTTCGGGATCGCCGATGAGGCGCCGGTGGATGTCGTCTTCGTCGGCGAGGTCGTTTGTTCGAAGCGCGCGCCGTTCTTCGAGCCGGTGCAGGTCTTCGGTCGCTTGCCGCTGGCCATCTCGGCGCGGTGTTATCATGCCCGGTCCCGGGGGCTGGCCAAAGACAGCTGTCAGTTCGTCTGCGCGGAGGATCCGGACGGCATGGCCGTCGACACCTTGGACGGGACACCGTTTCTCACTGTCAACGGCACCCAGACTTTGTCCCGGTCCTGTCGTCGCCTGGACGGCGAGATCACCGAATTGCTGGACGCCGGTATCAGGCGTTTTCGCCTTTCCCCGATGGATGTGGATATGATACGCGTTTCACGGTCTTTCCGTGCGTTGCTGGACGGGGCGCTATCGCTCGACGGCTTGCGGGATGAACTGGGGGATGTAATGCCGAGGGTGTCCTTTTCGAACGGCTTCTATCACGGAAACGTGGGGGCGGCCTACATTTCCCAAGGCGAATAAGCCGACTATATAGGCCGGGACGGAAAAGACCGAAGGCTGGAGGCAAAGATGGAAGTTACCTGGTCGAGCCTGGGCAAGGAACGGCTCGAGAAGATGGCCGAAGCCGGGGCGCAGATTCTCGAGTGTTATCGGCTTCTCAACAAGGGCGGCAGCAATGTCGTCGCCGAAGTCCTCAAGGGCCAGGGCACGTTCTACGAAATGGACCATTACCCGGAAGGCGACGCCTACGATCCGGAAACCCACTCCCAGTTCTATTACCATTCACACCGGGAAGGTGAACACGGCCACTTCCACACGTTCCTCCGCGAAGCCGGAATGCCCGCCGGCATGCGTCCGGCCCGGCAGACTCGAGCGCCGTTCATGGATGACCGCGACGACACCCTTTCGCACTTGATCGCCATTTCCATGGACAAGTCCGGTTTCCCCACCCAGTTGTTCACGACGAACCGCTGGGTGACGGCGGACCACTGGTACAAGTCCGAAGACGTCATCACCATGCTCGACCGGTTCGACATGGACATGAGCTTTCCGTCGCTGGTCACCAACATCTGGCTGACCAACGTGGTCCGCCTTTTCCGCCCGCAAATCGAGGAGTTGATCCGGGCCCGCGATGTCAAGGTCGAGGCCTGGGCCGCGGAACATCCCGATGAAGACGCCTTCGAGGACCGGGACCTGGAGATCACGTCGCTACTCGACATCTCGGTCGAGGCGCAAATCGAGGCTGTCAGCAAGGCACTGGCCAACTGAACGGGTGACCGGTTAAGGACCGTTACGCTTGGACTTGTGGAATCGAATCAGCCGGCCAGTTCCCGGGAGCGTTTGGTCGCCGCGGCGATAGCCTGGTTGATCAGCGACTGCCAGCCGTCATCGGCCATCAGGACCCTCAAGGCTTCGGCCGTCGTGCCGCCCGGGCTGGTGACGTTCTTTCTCAGCGTCGCCGGCTCCTCGTCGGATTGGCGCAGCAATTCGCCGGATCCCGATACGGTGACTCGCGCCAGCCTTTCCGATAGGTCGCGCGGCAGACCGGCCGCGACACCGGCCTCGGCCAGGCATTCGACGAGCAGGAACACATAAGCCGGACCGCCGCCCGACAGCGCCGTTACCGCGTCGATCAGTCCTTCGTCATCGACCCATTCGACGGCACCGACGGCCGTCAACAGGGCATCGCAAATCCGCTTCTGAGGCTCCGTGACGTGGGCATTAGGACAGGCGACCGTAATGCCGCGGCGGACAGCGGCCGGCGTATTGGGCATGGCACGCACGACGGCGGAGCCGCTGCCGAGCCTGTCCTCGAAGTATCCGATGGGTTTGCCGGCGGCGATGGATAAAATAACCGTTTGGGGATCGTCGAAGCGCGCATAGTCCGGGACGACGCTGTCCATGACCTGCGGTTTGACCGCGAAAACGACGACGTCGGGAGAAAGATCGGTGGCCAGATCGGGAACCCCGCTCACCGCATTGACCCCGTGCCGTTGACGCAGGGCATCGGCCATTTCGGCGACCGGTTCGACCACATGGACGGCATCCGGACTGACGCCTTGGTCGAGCCAGCCCTCGAGCATGGCACCGCCCATCTTGCCGCATCCGGCGAGAACCAGGGTCTCGATCATCGGTTTTGACTTAGGCTTCGCCGACCGTGTCGATCATTGCCGCCGATATGGCATCGTCGGCGGTCTTGCCGCCCCAGATTACATATTGGAAGGCCGGGTAAAAACGCTCGCACTCGACGATGGCCGTCTCCACCAGGTCTTCCATCTGCTCCATGGTCGGTCCGCGCAGGCCGCGCATCGGCAAGGTGTGCCTGTACATGGGCAGGCCTTCGTCGGCCCATACACCGAAATGCCCCAGCCACAGGCGTTCGTTGACCAGCGTAAGGAACTCGTAGACGTTCTGGCGTTGATCGTCGGAAACCCGCATGTCGAAGGCACAAGTAAAATGCATGGCCTCCATCTCGTCGTTCCAGGCGAAATAGAGGCTGTAGTCGCACCAGGAACCCGGGACCTGAACGGCCATTTCCTGGTCGCTGCGCCGGTCGAATAACCATTCGTTGTACTCGACGATTCTCTCGACGATATCCAGCGGGTTATGTGCGAGAGCTTCGTGCGTGGTGTCGATCGCTGTCATGTCCGCTTCCCCCAAGCCCCCTAAGGCTGCCCGAATTGCGGACCGGTTGGAGCGTACCACAATATTTCGTGTTTGCCGCTATATATTGTGGAACCTTGCCCGGCCTAAACAAGGTGTAGCCTGCCCCAAGCCTGAATCACGCGCAAGGGTTAAGTGGCGCGGGACAAGAAAATACTGTGGAAAATTCACACGTTGCGGTTTTGTACCGCCGAGCCGCAGGAACCCTTGACTCCGGTATGGGAAAGTCTGACTCGCTCGAAGGAGTTATTTCTTGGGTGTCGGCTTGCGTGTTGCCGCCCGGGCCGGCTTCTTTGCCGCGGTGGTTTTCGTTGCCGCAGATTTTGAAGCCGTTGTCCTCGCCGTCGCTGTCTTCGCAGTCGCTGTCTTCGTAGCCGTGGCCTTTGGAGCCGTCGCCTTCAAGGCGGAACGCGGCTTTGCCTGGCGGGTTGCCGGTTTGGCGGCCAACGCCTTTTCCAGGGCGGCGACCTTCTTTTCGAGTTTTTCCTGTTCGGCCCGGGCATTGGCGGCCATTGCCTTGACCACTTCGAACTCGTCTCGGGTGATCAGGTCCATGTCGGCGAGAAAGCGCTCCATTTGCTGGCGCACCATCGCCTCGACCTCGCCCTTGATCCCAACCACGGTCGACATGGCGCCATTCGCGACTTTCGCCAGGTCGTCCAGAATACGGTTCGACGTCTGCATGGTCATCTGCCCTTCAATCTGCGGAAGCGTCATTATGGGGAAACGGCCGAGTTCCGGCAAGCGCGGCCACCGCTTGCAGGGGGCGTTGGCAGTGCCTATAAGGGCCGAAACCGTCCGAAGAGGTGATGGATGTACGTGGTTACCGGCGGCGCCGGGTTCATCGGTTCCAACATCGTCTGGTCGCTCGAGCGACGCGGGCTCGGCCCGGTCGTCGTTGCCGACCGCTTAGGGACAGGCGACAAATGGAAGAACATCGCCAAACGGGAGATCGCCGACGTAATCCCGCCCGGCCGCCTGCGGGAATTCCTCGACGCCAACGCCGGCTCCGTTTCCGCGGTCATCCACATGGGTGCCATATCGGCGACGACGGAACGCGATGGTGATTTGATCTTCGAGAACAACTTCGCCCTATCCATGGATCTCTGGCGTTGGTGCACGGCCCACGAAGTGCGTTTCATCTACGCTTCCAGTGCCGCCACCTACGGCGACGGTGTGCAAGGATTCGATGACGATGCGACACCGGAAGGTCTGGCGCGCCTTCGGCCGATGAACGCCTACGGCTGGAGCAAACACCTGTTCGACCGACGCATCGTACGCATGGTCGAGAACGGTGAACCGAGGCCGCCGCAATGGGCCGGGCTCAAGTTCTTCAACGTGTTTGGGCCCAACGAATACCATAAGGACCGCATGAAAAGCGTGGTCGCCCAAATCCAACCGGTCGCCGCCCGCGGCGAAACCTGCCGCCTATTCCGGTCCCACCGCCCGGACTACGAGGATGGCGGCCAGCTCCGCGACTTCGTCTGGGTCGATGACTGCGTGAAAATCGTCGATTGGCTGCTCGACAACGAGGGTGTCAGCGGCATCTTCAACGCGGGAACCGGCCAGGCACGGAGTTTCCTCGACCTAGCGACGGCCGTCTATCGGGCCCTCGATCGGGAACCGCAGATCGAATACATCGACACCCCGGAAGACATCCGCGACCGCTACCAGTATTTCACCCAGGCCAATATGGACAAGTTGCGGGCCGCCGGTTTCGAGGCTCCGATGACGTCGCTGGAAGACGCGGTCAGGTCTTATGTCGTCGATTTCCTAAGTGCCGACGATCCGTACCGGTAACCTGGGCAAAATCCGGTATCGACGATGTTAGCGGCAATCCCATTCCCGGAGATCGACCCCATCCTGTTTTCCCTGGGGCCGTTCGCCATTCGTTGGTACGGCCTCGCATACGTCGCCGGCCTTCTCTTCGGCTGGTGGTACCTGGCGCGCCTGGCCAGGGCCGAACCGAAGGTCATGACTCCCGAAGACGCCGGCGACTTTTTGACTTGGGCGACGATCGGCGTCGTTCTCGGCGGGCGTCTCGGTTACGTCCTTTTCTACAAACCCGCCTTCTTTCTCGCCAATCCCGGTGCGGTCTTCACCGTCTGGGAAGGCGGCATGTCGTTCCACGGGGGGCTCCTCGGGGTCGTTATCGCGGGAATCCTGTTCACACGGCGCCGGAAGATCGATCCGTTGCGATTCGCCGACATGCTGTCCTGCGTGGCCCCCGTCGGCTTGTTCTTCGGCCGCATCGCAAACTTCATCAACGGTAAACTGTTCGGCCGCGTTACGGACGTTCCCTGGGGCGTCGTGTTCCCTCATGGTGGTCCCGAACCGCGCCATGCCAGCCAATTGTACGAGGCCGCCCTGGAAGGGATCGTATTGTTCGTCCTGGTCAACCTCCTGTGGCGCCAACCGTCACTACGGAATCGGCCCGGCCTGGCGACGGGCGTCTTCATCGCCGGCTACGCCATTGCCAGGAGTCTCGTCGAGCTGTTCCGTCAGCCGGACGCCCATATCGGATTGCTGGCGCTCGGTAGCACGATGGGTCAATGGCTGTCCCTGCCCATGCTCGCCATCGGTATCTATCTAGTCGTCAGGTCAAAGGTGAAAACGTGAACCCATTCATGGTGCGATTGCTGGAGCGGATCGACCGCGATGGTCCGATGACCGTCGCCGAGTACATGCAGGCCTGCCTGGCCGATCCGGATCACGGCTACTACACGACTCGCGACCCCTTCGGGTCGGACGGCGATTTCATCACCGCGCCGGAGGTTTCCCAGATGTTCGGCGAGCTCCTGGGGCTTTGGTGCGCCGTCCAGTGGCAGGCCCTGGGCCGTCCCGAGGCTGTACGCCTGGTCGAGCTCGGGCCCGGCCGCGGCACCTTGATGGCCGATGCGCTTCGCGCCGTCAAAGGCGTGCCGGGATTAACCGAAGCCGTCTCGGTCCATCTCGTCGACATCAGCCCGTCCCTGCGCGCCAAACAAAAAGAGGCGCTCTCCGGTATCGAGGTTGCATGGCACGACACGATTGCCGACGTGCCGGACGGTTTCGCCTTCGTCCTTGCCAACGAGTTTCTCGATGCCCTGCCCATCCGCCAGTTCGTTATGGGTGAAACGGCGTGGCACGAAAGGATGGTCGGGCGAAACAGCGACGAAAACGAACTCGCCTTTAGCCTTTCCGCTCCTCTCGAGGAGATGCCGCCCATTCCAGCCCGGCTCCGATCCGCGACCAACGGCGCAATCGCCGAGATCTGCCAGCCCGGCGAGGACGTCATGGCGGCGGTCGCGCGCCGGATCGTTCGCGACGGGGGCTCGGCGCTCTTCATCGATTACGGTTACGGTACAAGCGCCTGGGGAGAGACCCTGCAGGGCGTCGCCGCGCACGGATACATCGACGTCCTGGAAGCTCCCGGCGACTGTGACATGACGGCCCACGTCAATTTCGACACCTTGGCCAAGGTCGCGGAAAACGCCGGCGCCCAGGTGTCCGGTCCAGTCGGCCAGGGCCGGTTCCTGAAGACGTTGAGGATCGACCAGCGCGCCGAGGCTCTGCTCGCCCATGCGACGGAAGAACAAGCCCGTGATATTGGTCAGGCCCACCACCGTCTCACCGATCCGGAGGCCATGGGTACGGTGTTCAAGTGCTTGGCCGTATCCGCGCCGGGCAATCCGCCGCCGCCGGGTTTCTAAGGACCTCCCGTTTGAGTGATTGCAGGGGCCGGCAACCGCCTGATAGAACCGCTGACATGCTGGAAGCAGTCAATCTGCGAAGTCTGGCGGGTATCCGCCACGGGTTTTTCAATCGCGACGGTGGCGTTAGCGACGGCGTTTTCGCTTCGCTCAACTGCGGCTTTGGATCCGGCGATGTTCCGGAAAACGTGACCACCAACCGCGAGCTGGCCCTGCGGCGCTTGGATCTTGATCCGGGATCATTGAACACGTGCTTCCAGGTGCACTCGGCGACCGTCGTCGAGGTCGCCGCGCCGTGGTCGCGTGATGCCCGGCCGGAGGCCGATGCCATGGTGTGCAGCGAACCGGGAATGGCCATCGGAATCCTGACGGCCGATTGCGCACCTGTACTCCTGGCCGATGCCGAAGCCGGAATCGTCGGGGCCGCCCATGCCGGTTGGCGCGGCGCCTTGTCGGGAGTCCTCGAAAACACCATTGACGCCATGGTCACACGAGGCGCCCGCCAGACGTCCATCACCGCTGCCATCGGTCCCTGTATTCATCGGGAGTCGTATGAGGTCGGTAGCGAATTCCGTGACACTTTCATTGCCTCCGATGCGACGCACGACCGCTTTTTTGAAGCGGGAGAACGCGATGCCCACTTCCAGTTCGATCTCCTGGGGTTTGTCGCTTCCCGTCTGGAGGCGTTGGAATTGTCTAGTATCGAGGCGGTTCCTGTGGATACCTATCATGAAGAGAACGGTTTTTTCAGTTTTCGCCGCGCGACCCATAAGGGGGAAACGGATTATGGGCGCGGGCTCTCGATGATCGCTCTCGACGGCCAGAGGTGAAGGGGGACCCCATGGCACTGCATTTCAGCGAGGACGAATTGACCGAGCGCCGGCGCCGGACGCAGGAGGCGATGGCCGCCTCCGGTCTCGACGGCATGCTGATATTCCGTCAGGAAAGCATGTTCTATCTGACGGGATACGACACCTTCGGCTACGTGTTCTTCCAGTGCCTCTATATGGGCCAGGACGGACGCATGTTCCTGTTGACCCGGGCGCCGGACCGACTGCAGGCACAGCATACGTCGGTGATCAGCGATATCCGGATCTGGGTCGATGCGCCCGATGCCGATCCGGCCCGCGAGTTGCGTGGGTATCTGCAGGATCTGGGCCTCGCCGGAAAGCGCCTGGGGGTCGAATGGGATACCTATGGCTTGACCGCGAGAAACGGCCAACGGCTAGCTGCGGCCATGGAAGGGTTTTGCGATCTCGGAGATGCCTCCGAACTGGTTTCGCGTCTGCGCGTCGTCAAGAGCCCGGCCGAGATTGCCTACGTACGCCGGGCCGGCGAACTGGCCGATGATGCCTACGATGCCGGCGTTGCCACGACCGGTCCCGGTGCTTCCGAGGCCGACATCCTGAACGCCATGCAAGGGGCAGTGTTCAAGGGCGGCGGCGATTATCCCGGCAACGAGTTCATCATCGGCTCCGGGCACGATGCACTCCTCTGCCGCTACTATACGGGGCGGCGCCACCTCGACCCGCAGGACCAACTCACCCTCGAGTGGGCCGGGGTCTATCGGCACTATCACGTCGCCATGATGCGGACCTTCGTCGTTGGCGAGCCTAACGAGCGTCACAGGTTCCTTTTTTCGGCCGCCCTCGACGCCCTTGAGGCGGTCGAGAATGCGATTCGGCCGGGCAACTGTTTCGGTGATGGATTCGCTGCCCATGCGCGCGTTCTGGACGAGGCGGGCTTGAACGAACACCGCCTCAATGCTTGCGGCTACAGTTTGGGGACAACCTTCGCCCCACTGTGGATGGATTGGCCCATGCTCTATCGGGACAATCCCGTTGAATTTGAGCCGGGTATGGTTGTCTTCTGCCACATGATCATATTCGACGCGCCGGCCGGATTGGCCATGACGTTGGGAGAGACCGTCCTGGTGACGGAGTCAGGTAATGAAAGATTGTCGCGCTCGCCTCTCGAACTCGTCATAAAATAGCCCCAATGCCGTACTTGTTTTTGTTCGCCGGTTTTCTCGTTCTAGGATCGTTGGCGACCTGTGTTTTGATTTAACGCTCACGGAGAACCCGATGATTTCAAACCGGGTGGTAAGGCTCCTGGTTTGGCTTTTCGTAGTTTTTGGGATGGCGGCGTGCGGGCCGCTGCCCAAACCGTTCAAGCGTGCCGCCGAGGCGCCGCCCAATCCTCTCGTCGAGTCGGGCGTTCCGCGTGACATCGCCGTCAAACTTGTCAACGGGCCGTCGATACCGATGGCCCAGCTCATTTCCAAGGCCGTCGCCGACGACCTCGGCCGCCGCGATATCGTCGCCTATACCGGCGACCGCGGCACCAGCCGCTATGTTCTCGAGGGCTGGGTCGAAGGGTGGCAGAACAAGGCCGCGTTGTCGCCACCGCTGCGCATCCAATGGGTGCTGACGGAGCGCGATGGAAAACTGGTCGCCAACCATATGGAAAATGTCTACGGCACTGCTTTCGAATGGGAGTATGGATCGCCGCGAATTCTAAGGGAGATCGGCGAAGGGACGGGAGGAGCCATTGCCCGTGTGGTAAGACCGCAGGTGGCAAGCGAAACAGCGGAGGCCGTCAATCCGTCGGGCCTTTGGATTCGACCGATCTCCGATGCACCAGGTGACGGAAACTTCTCGCTGACACGGGCCATCGGATTTGCTCTCAGTGATTCGGGGCTCAAGATTGCTGAGGATCGAATGCAGGCGAAGCATGTGCTCAAAGGCAACGTCCGCGTCGATTCGCCAGTTTCCGGCCGCCAGAACGTGGAAATCGCCTGGACGGTGATCGACCGGAAGGGCAAGGAACTGGGCAACGCGGTTCAACGCAACGCCGTTCCCGAAGGAACGTTCGACGGCCGCTGGGGGCAGACGGCTGTGATGATCGCCATGGCCGCCGTCGGCGGCATCAAGGACATTCTGCTTGACGTGGAAAGGAACCGCCGAACCCGCGGAAACCCGCTATTTCCGTCCCGCCTCGATCTTCCCGCCGGGCTCCGCGGGCCGAGCTTGCCGCCGCCATCTTTGACTCCCGATTCCGGTGAGCAAACACTGGAAAACACGTCGACGACAGGTGGCAATTAACGGCAAGGGGCTGACCCAGATAACTCGGAATTGGGGTTATCATGGGGACTATGCGCAAGAGCCGATTGAGTGAGTACAAGCAAGACCGCCTGATGGAGCATTTCGTATCTGGATCGACAGCCCGGACGGCGTC